>Ga0116229_10001697_pt1 | contig 34948 bp, 29 predicted proteins | sample S1TSphgellanicum_3_FD_87313 | JGI IMG/M metagenome (GOLD analysis project Ga0116229, IMG submission 87313) | Host-associated microbial communities from peat moss isolated from Minnesota, USA - S1T2_Fc - Sphagnum magellanicum MG | ecosystem: Host-associated > Plants > Peat moss > Unclassified...
AATACTAGTTTATACTGTGATGGATAATTTAAATGTATTTATCGCCTATGGGAATTTGGGCTTGGGCTGCAAATTTCTCAATAATCAAACTCATTGATGAATAATTCTATGTCCATGTAAATAAACCATGACATTTTTGAGCTTGGCAGGCCTAACCTATAGCACCCAAGGTAATCCACATCTTCGAATCTACAAAAAGAATCTCTAAAGGCATGGTCCAAAATCATGGGCAGCCCCCTCCCTTGAAAAGCCCTCACCAAGGCAATTTGCAGAGTTCTCATTTCGCAATTTTTGGACCAATAAATAGAGCAAAAGTGATTTAAAATTTAGAGTGATGTTTTAATCTGGATTTTCATTTTTTAAAATTAATTTTTTTTTCCCACAAGATCTCTGAAAGGTAATGCCACTTTGTTCAGGACTCAATTGAGATGGTGACCTTGCCAAAGGTTTAATATACTTGGGCCAACAGCACAAGGGCCCACTAGTATAGTATGAAAAGCCCTTAAAAGATGGGTCACGATAAGCCTTCCCAGTCAAAAGGTGCCCTAACTTGTTGAAAGTCAAAGAGACTTTTTCTTCTCAATCCCATCTTTTAGCCTAAGTGACAAGCAATGTGCAAGAACCGCATCTGTAAATAGTTATTACACATTGAACTAGACGGTCACTCAAGATGGCTCAGTAAAGCACGGGCCAAGGGCATTACCAAATTTGGGCAGTGCTCAACTGCCACCTCACATGGGCCCTTATTTTAGTAATGGCCTCACCCTTGTGCTTTACCTTATAACCTAATGAAAAAAATCTGTAAAAATCTGAATTTATGATTATAATTCAAATTCTGGCCATAAGAAATGGCACATCTAAATTTTTTTTAGCATTTTCTATTTCAACCAAAATAAAAAATTAAAAAATCACAGCACCTACCCAACTCTAGGGGAGTTTAGCTAGGCACCTATTTTAGGTGGGGAACTAGAGCGCACAATATAGTTGTCTCTCATTTTTGTTTTTTAAAGAAAATATGTAAAGCTTTTTATTTGTCCTTATATGCTAATTATAATGTCGTATTCGTTTGTGTTCTAGAAGATCAAATTTGGTCGCCAGACCAAATTCAGTAAACAGGGAAATGACAAAAGATTAAATTTTTTTTAAAATTATTTTTTAACATTTAAAAAATAATAATTTTAAATAATTTTTTTTTAAAAAAAAACCAGATCTATTTCTACCCACATAAACTAGTGATACTCTTTCTGCTCTGGGCAAGTGGCACTGGACAAATAGGAGTTGGTGACCTTACATGTTGCCACGTATTCCTACCTTTTTCCCCAACTTTCAAGGCTTTTACAGCCAGGCTTGCTGACTGTCATAGAAAGTTAATTTTTATTTGGTATAAAATTTGTATGCCAAATATATAGTTTTAAAAAAAAAATTGCTCTGAATTTGCCCAATGTTGAGTTTTGGTATTTGGCACTTGTTGAAACTTAATACACAATGAATTTGCTTTAAATTAGAAAAAGACACAAAAAAGAAATTGGCACAACTTGTTTCTTGGTTTTTTTTTTTAAACTTCCTTCTTGCCACTTGTATTTGAGAATAAAGAAATTCTAATAGTAATATTATTATCCTCATTATTTTACAATTCTATAGTTTTACCAAAACTACTAAACCTACTACTTTCTTTTGTCTCTTGATATCAGCGTTTTTCTTTTTCTGGTAAATTTTCCCATTGTGGTGACGAAACAATTTGGAATTTTTTAGAATTTTTTGTTTCTCTTTTGCAAATTCGAAAAAAATGCTAAAATTTTGGAAATTTTCACCAAACTTTTTGGAACCGCAAAATTGGTGGGAATTTTTTTTATAAACCCTTCTTTTGATCAGTTCTGACATTTCTTTACAGTTTCATGGTTACAATCCCATGGCCATGTAAACCAACCACAATTGGAACATGCTACAAAATGTGAATCAGACAAAGATTTAGGATGACCACCAAGTTCTGATGCATTGCAAAAACCTTGAAAACTCCTCTACTTCATAGTCACCCTTTGTGGTAGGTGATTTATTTTCATACCCAAAAGGTTCGAAATTTCCACTATGTTTGCAATGATCTCCAAAAATTTTGAAGCAAAAAGAACACCACCACAAAAGCAAGCACACCATAATGCTTTCTCCATTGCAACACCAGGAATGCTAAAAAATTGTGTGCTTATTTTCTCATAGTGTTGAAACTGGCAAAACATCATCATGACGGTGTAGACATGAAGATGGGAAGTTAACCAGTCTTGGGCAGTCCTAAACTAATTGCTAGTATGTTTTAATTATTTATGAAAAGTTTAGAATTTTGTTTCTCAAAATTAATTACCACTGAACTTAATTATCTACGAGTACCTATCGTGTTGCATATGACCCAAATTATGATTATTAACAACTGTGATGCGCACACAAATCAAATCAAATTCAATGCCATCTTCACCCTGTGTGCACACACTGAATCACCATTGTTGCACATTTTACATTGGACTACACAACCATCACCAGCAACCATGAGTTGGCCAGTGGTGGGGTTTGTTTACTTTTCTTCATAATTTTTAACAATCAAAGCTCTATGGCAATTTCTTTTTCTTTTTTGCAATTTTATTCACTCAATAGCCAATATCTGAATCATATCTGATCCTCAAGCTGCAGCAGAGAATTTGCCTGCTCTTATAAACCTCAGAAAGTGCAGCACCACTGGCAAAAAAAAACTCCTTTTTGTATAAACCGCTGGTGCAACAAAGAAAAAAGCTCCTTTGTACATGAGTGTAGTTGAGACTTGTGGGGATCAAGCAGTTGAGGATTGTCTCACCACTTGATCTTCTTCTTTGGATGCTTTCTTTTTTGTCGAACAGTTTTCCTCTAGATAGATGACCAAGGGCTAAATTAATAATAGTAACTAAAGGAAGTAAAAACACAGTACATTTTAACTCATAACCAAAATCTCTGCGAAGTCCTATCAACATATGAAATATTACATAAACCCAATCTTTAATTTTGGGAAAGTGGCATCATGGCTAAGAAGAAAAAAAAGACCTTCTAAATGAACTCCCAATCTGTGGTAACCAAAATTACCAGGATTTGTAGTAGTTACAGACCAGTTCTGTCTAGCAGCATGGAAGTGGCAAGATTTTTTGAGTCAAGAGTTGATAATAAATTGAGTGATAAAGGTGATGATGTTTGGCCATTCCTCTGGTCCTCTTTCTCCTCTTCATCTTCATCACTACCACCCACAATGTCCTGCAATTTTTCAAAAAGCACCAAAAAAATTAGTAAAAAATCACAGAAGCTTAAATATTACTTTAAATTCAAGGGGGGGTTAGCTAGCTGATTTCTTGTACCTGTCTGATTGCATTTGCTTTCTCCATAATTGCAGTTACATTGAAATCATTGCCAGTGACAGTTGATGTTCCCCACCTGTTCTGCAGCCCTGAACATCGCCATCTATGATACTGGAATAAGAAGACAATGCTTCAAATTTAGGTCCCTGATTGAAACTCTTTGCTGGAAAACACTATATATATACCCCACAACAAATTTATTTCTAAGTAGAGATTTTTCTTTAGGATAGGAAAGCAAACATACCTGTTTTCTGTTTAGCTCCATCAAGACATTTTGATTGTCCCGAACTTGTGATACATCAATCGCAGACATTTCCTTCAGCTGCAATAATTTTTCCAATACACAGACAGAACAAATGAGCCCAGATTACAATTGCAAACTCGGTGTCTTTTTTATCACCATAAAACAAAAGACTCTGGCAATCATTTCTAGCTGCATTTCAAAACAGTTGATGCAAAATTTGTTATTGGGTTTTGCAGTAATTTTCACACCCAGTATGATGGTTACCATCACCATCATTAGGGAGCACTTATGGATGGCATTCAATGAGCAAACTGTTTTACACATAATGTGCAGGCAGGCAGCTGCAGTAATTGTAAGAAGAAGGTTTCCCCCATTGAAGGTTTGGTTGGTTGGGAGATCTGAAAAGCAAGAGCCTGTTGTTCTGTCTCAGCACTAAACCACAAAATGGTCTTCTTCTTCCTCAACAGAATTTCACCCACATACCAGAAGGCACAAACCATGAAGAAAAACCAGAACATATACAAGTATGACACTTACAATGTCATGTTGATGAGAAACAGCATCCATGTGGGCTTCTTCAATTTCTGTATCTGACATTTGGTTGGAATGAGTTGAGGAAGATGCTTGACCAGGGCTTGACTCCGACTGCCTCACTGGAGACATTGGTGGCGATGACAGGTGTGCTTGACGACTCCAGATACTCCAAGACTGAATGGGCCAATCGTCAATGGAATCATGATGGATAGGCAGTTGTTGCATTGTGGTCATCGGAGATGAAGAAGAAAGAAGTGGTATACATGCTGCTGAACTTTGTGGACTGGACCCTTGCTGCTCACAGCAGAGTTTCCAGTTGTTTCCAGAATTTCCAGCAGAACCTAACAACAATTGATGTGAGAATGTAGCAGGAGACTCAGCAGGTGAGTGTAGCAAACTGAAAGGGGTGAACCGCTGGGATGAGCTAGCTGATGACAATGATGACAAGTTGTCTAAATCTTCTGGATCCTCATCTGAATTCTGTGAGGAAAGATCTGTGCAAGGACTTGAACTCAAAGACAGCAGAAAGGTATTCTTGAGTTCTTGCTCCTCAATCATATTGTGATGCTCATGCAGCAGTTTTTCTTCACCTTGATCCATGTCCACTGCAGCAACGTCATCAGCAGCACTAGATGGGCCACCACTACTAAAAAGTATCAACTCTTTTATGTCTGGAGAATCACAGTCCAATTCTTGGTCGTGATGCACCATCTGATCACTAGAAACCACGTGTGCATGACCATTTAATACCAGATCAGGTTCCTCACTCTCAACCTCTTCAGGAGCTATAGGAGGTTCAGAAACATGCAGAGCAGCACGGACTGTTTCTTCATTGTCCACCTTTGGCTCACTTGGCACTTTTGCACAATCATTTACAACTGGAGAGTTTGCTATTCCTACCACTTCAGGACACATAGGAGGCTCAGAACCTTCTGGAGAATCAGTGTCTGCTTCTTGATCATCCATGATCCAGCCTCCAGAAACTGCCTGAGTATGACCATTACCTAATGGAGAGCTTAGTACCTCATTAGGAGGCATAAGAGGCTCAGAAGCTTCCACCGGTGAATCAGGTTCCTCGTTGGCATTTAGAACAGACTGCAATCCAGGCATGAAATCATGCTCAGGTCTCATCTCAGTCAGCACCAATTGCTTCTTGACATGGTTCATGTCCCAGCGAGCCCTTTGTCTTCGAGACTCCACATGCCGTTTCAAAGCCGAATGGGTCAGAGGAGGAGGAGAAGACAATGCCTCATCAACCTCTGTAAATTTGTGAGCTTGTGATTTAGAACCTGGTGTCTGAGCTGCTCCTTGATCATCCAATTTTTCCACACCACAAACAACATTGCAAGTTATTGGCGGCACATCACCATTCTCTCTCTCTCTTCCGAGATATTCCAGAAAGATGGGAGGCTTCACCAACATCGTCACAGCATGCGGTTGGTCCTCATGCTTCAGCTTTGTCTGGTACACTGCTTGCTCCATATGCATGCTTTTTGAAGCCCTCTGTCTTCGAGACTCCACAGGCTTTTTTGGAGCTGCATGGCTCTGAATGTGGGCCTCGGCTGGCACTGAGGCTCCAACAACATCTGGGTCTCCCTGACCTTGTGATTCTTCTAGCTCTGACTTGTCACCAACTGTTTTGCTGGTCAGTTGAGAATGACCATTTCCTCTAATTTTTCCCTGATACTCTAGAAACAACTCAGGCTCAATGAAATTCACTGCAGATGAGATCTGCTGCTCAGGTGATTCAATCACTGTGTCATCTTCAGGCTCAACAGCCAGTTGACGGAGTCGAGCTTGCTCCTCCACCCAGTTAATGTCCCAGCGACGCCTTTGTCTCCGAGACTCCACATGCATTGCTAGTGCTGAGTGGTTTAGGAGTGATTCCTTGTCCTGTAATGTCACTTCATGGATATCTGGACCAGACTGAACTGGAGATCCAGAGTCCCGAAATTCACCAACATTCTGTCTTCCCTCATTGTTAATAAACTCCTTGGAAATTATGCCATTGCCATCATTATCTTCATCATCTCCAAGGTTTCCCAGAAACATTGGAAGTGCAGTTGATTCTTCCACTGCAGGAGGAGGTTGTTCCTGTTGCGAAGGGTACAATTCAGATCTTAGTTCTTGTTGATGCTGAATGCTCCACTGTGGTAGGAATGTTTGCTCCATAAGGTCCATCACCTGGAAAGGCCCATCATGTCCCTGAGAATAATCCACATGCTTTTCCCATGCTGATGAGCAGTTCTCAAGGGAAGCCTGATCTGACTCTCTGGTTTGATGATTGGCCTCAGGACTTAGCCAAGCTTGCACTTCAGAATCTGACACACTACTTCTACAGCAGTCATCACCTTCTCTCTTATCATTCACAATCTCACTAACCACTACGGAATGACTCATCTCTCCCTCTGTGTCAAGTTGTTTTATACACACGGAAGCCTCAGTTGATTCCATATTTGAACAAGGGTCGTGCTCATCCTGGTGCACCTCATCCTGTATGAGAGCAGAAGATGGTTCAAACACAACGTCATTATCATGAGGCTCCCTACTCTGCTGGGGACTGGCTTGCTCCTCAGCAAGGTACATGTCCTCAGGAAGATTTTGCCTTTGAGAGTCTGTCTGCATTTTTGGTATTGGGAGGTCCACAATAGCTGTCTCTTTCACTTCCTGGGACAGGTCAGCTGCCTCAGATGGTGATTCGGCCTCAAACTCTGATACCGTCTGGTGATCTGTTTCCGCATCCTCAGCCATCAGCACCACCACCTCAGGAGACAAACTGCCATGAAGATCATGACCCATCTCTGCAAAATCTCCACAAGGGATGCAAGGACTTGAAGACTCCACTCCAGAGCGGTAGTAGTTTTCATGTTCAAGGAAGGATGATTCACCATTCAGGTCATGTTTGGGCTCACTTCTCATGTCAGGTAGTAGACCCTCCTGCTCTTCTAGTAGGTCAATGCCCCTTGGAACTGATCGCCTTTGAGACTCAACATGTGCATTCAACACCAAATGATTCAGAGCAGAAGCCTCCTCCAATCCTATTTCGGGTGGCAGCTGGTGGATATCGGGATCAGGCCAAGCTCTTGACTCTGTGTCCAACTCCCCCTCAGAATCCATTGTGGTCAGAGCATCGGCAAAGGAGGCACTATTACTGTTGTCATCATCTTCTTCTTCTTCTTGCAACTTTGTATCATTGCCATTGAGCTCACTTTGTCGCTCAAAATCATCTTCTGAGTTCTGAGATTCTGTGTCCATACTATTGACTGCAAGAGGTGTCCATGGTGGAGCTTGAGCTTCTTCAGCAGAACTGGTTGTGGGATTTGGGGGCATCTGGTCATCAGTCTCCTGAAACATAGTTGAGCTTGCTTGAAAATTGCCTTCGGCATTCTCAACTTCTGTGTCAATGTATTCAGTCACAATTGGCACTAACAAAGAAGTTGGAGCTTCTTCAGCAAATCTTGGACCCGTTGTGTGTTGCAGGCACATCTGATCACCATTCTCCTGTGATCTATCCAACCTTGCAAAACTATCTTCCACATCCTCAGCTTCCACGTCCACGCTATGAATTGCAAGAGATGTCAATGAAGGAGTTTGAGCTTCTTCAGAAGATGTCGAACTGGTTGAGGGTTGAAGGGGCATCTGCTCACCATTCTTCTGAGACTCAAGTATCTGGTCCAACCCCTGTATCAAATTGACATTTGCCTTCGTAGTAGGAATGAAGCTTCCTGAGAACCCTTCCAGATTTCCAAGGTGGATGACCGAATAGCGCTCCCTGCGGATCAAACTTGGATGGTAAGACACATGTCTAGCATATCCACCAGTTGCTATGCATATCATTTGGCTGAATGCAGATGCTACAACAGACTGTTGAGCACAAAATGGGGAGTACTCAAAATTCAACCAACATTTTTGGTAATGCAACAAAGAAGGAAGCATAGAAAGACCTAGGTTTGATATCCAGGCTTGTTATGGACTCCATCTTCTCCCGCAACTTGGCCTCCTTCTGGAAACCACAATATACTTCACCTCAGAATACAAGAATACAAGAGGAAGAAATTATCTGAGGATGCTTGATCATGCAACAGACAGAGAAATTCATGTATCTGAAAACCCTAGTTTTCCACCCAGGAGAAGAGGATGCAACCAAGAGGTCACAAAGTACACAAACCTCCTTTCTATTTCTCAATTTCATCATGATGCAAGTTTCAAAGAGGAATTGTCAAGAATTTCGGGTTGTAGGAAAGGGAGTGGTAGTAGCAAAAGAAAAAATGGGAGGGTTTCAATTGCAATGACCCTCTCTGTGCGGGCTTTCTGCTGCTCTTGCTCTGCTTTCTTGAGCTCCGATTCTGCCCATAACTTCATAAAGACTGAGGGATCAGTGTACCTCTTTACACAAGCCCCTTCACCTTCTGCATCAAACCTGGGGGGTCCAGCTATTGTGTTAAACCCTGATCAACCACGAGACCCCAACTTTTGAACTTAAAGCAAATCTAGAACCCTAGACGACTACTTTTCTGCACCCATGATTTTCTTTCTCTAACTCCAAACAGTGACAGTTGTTTTGAATGCTTTTGGTCAAAGCTGTAAAGTATGTAATCAAACTCAAACTTTGATGGCAAATGCTCAAGGTTTGGTGCATTGAAGAAGACACTCCTCAGGAATGAGTTGGTGGTGACATCTTTTCTCTAAGTGTACAATCTGCATTCTAAACATGTCCAAAAAACCTGGAATTGTTCGTCCTGATCATCTATGATTAGATCAAGAAAAAAACGCATAATTGAAAAGGGGGGGATGGAGGTCTCACAACTGGAAGTCAAATGTACTCCCTCCATCATCTCCTGAGAAAAAAAGTTATGGTAGCTAATGATGGGAATTGAAAAGGGCAGGTTCGAGTGGGGCCATACTTGTCTAGGAGGAAGAGGCGGGGAGGACCTCGACACTTGTCATAGAGGTTGCGAAGGAAGTCAGGTAGATCACCTCTTGTACAGTGGTTATTATCACTTGGCAAGCTTGCATGCCAATCTGCCCCTATCACACACCAAAAACAATTTTTTTTTCCCCACAAATATACTAAGGATTTCTTGAATAATCAATCCTTTGATTGATGCCAATACAAAGAAGTAAGCCAGGGTCTTAAAAACTGTGAGGAAAAGCATCACAGACCATAGTGTCATCTTGAGGAGCACAAAATGCATGCATAGATATGCACAGGGTGGGTAGGGGGCAATTTCTCTCTCTCTCTCTCTCATGTAAATGTCACAATCAAAATCACCGTAATCAGCCATGTTGGCGGTGGCAAGAAGATGAGAAAATAGCAAGAACAAGTTATCTGATTACAAGCAAGCAAGCACAGATAGAAATTTGTTGTTTGGAGCTGTAATCGTTCAATCGATCCCTAATTCTTTTTCGCACCTTGAGGGATGTGATGATGTTCAGCATGTTACCTGGTGAGTAAATGAGCTGGAAGACAGTAGCTTCTGATTGCAAAGATTTCTCCACGTTTGGAAGATCTGTTTCTAGTTTCAACACTCTTGCTCTCAACTCATGGCAGCAGACCATAATCGACATCACTTCATCATGCAAACCATTGAAAATCTCAGCTGCAAATCTGCAAACCAACCCCTATCCATCAGATCCCAGCATGTTTTTCTTCCAAATGCGAGATAAAGGTACGTCATCCATGGTGCTGACTGACTAAAAGGCAGACAACCAATTAGTCCTGACCACTCTTGGCAGGCATTGCAGCAGACACGTTAAAATTCTTCTTCCTCACCAAACCCTTCCAGCATTGATTGAATTCATAGGAGAGGATTTGGTATACAAAAACCATCAGAAGTTTGTTGCGAAGACCGATCTCAGGGAGAGGGATCGATCACTTGAGCTTCTTCTTCAGCATTGGGAAAATGTGTAAGAGATGTGTGAGTATGTGAGAGACAGACAGACTGAGAAGAAGAAGACGTACTCAGCGAGGTCTCCGAGCTGGCGAACAATTCCAACCAGAGCCGCCATAGCCACACCCTCCAACACAGCTTCCGAGTCATCTTTGCGTGCCGTGCGGTACAGCTGAGGATTGGCCAGCCTAAGCTCACTACGCAGCTCATATCGCACTAGCGGCATTTTCCAACAAACAATCTAATGCTACTCCTCCTCCTGCTCCTTTTTCCTTCCCCTTCCTGCACTCAGACGTTCTTCTTTTGCTCTCTGTCCGTCACTGGTTGTTTCCTTCTTCCCTTCCTACTACTACTACTACTACTACTACTACTCCTCATGTCCTTCCTTCTCCTAAAACCTTTCCCAAGCCTATCATTTCGTCCAGAGACAAAGAAATTTCACTTGCACAATGCGGAGCTTCAGAAACACGGAATCGTCTGGAAAATTTTCAGTGACTGCGGATCGAAGCCGGCCGTCGAACCCTTATTTTTCCTGTGCACTCCGACGCCTCTTGCATTTGTTGCGCATTTCCTCGTGCACCTCCACCCTCCTCCTCGCGAGCTGTCGCGTGCGCAAGCCATCGCCGGACCCCCCCTTTCTTTCTTTCTTTCTTTCTCTCTCTCTCTCTCTCTCTCTCTCTCTCTCTCTTCGGTAACGAAGTCCGTTAGAGTAAAAGAAGAAGCCCTTTTAACAAGCGGTCCGAAAAACTTACTTAACCAGTCCCAAACGCGCAATTTTACATTGTACGGATCACTTAACTTTTTACCCCACAAGGGCCACCACCCTACAAGTGTAAACAAGCCCCACCTCAATTAGTAAATTAAAAAATAATAGTAAAAAATTGAGTAGGTACTTACCTATGTACGTACCTACCTGCCTATCTACCCGCATTGTCTCAAGGCCCGCTTTTCGAAAAACCGGTCATGGGTTCAAAACCGAGTATGTACCGTTGTTGTTTTTCTGGCTCATTACTTTTCCATGCAAATAACAGTGCTGTGATTGCAGGACAGCTGTATTCACCTAGAAAATAAAATGGCTGCCATCCACCATCCATACACAAAAAAATCCTTTTCCCTCTAGAGAAACCTCCCTGGGGGGGGTGGGGGTTGGGTTGGAGAGGGTTGTGTTCAAATGGGACCCTCAATTCTATCCCAATAATTAAAGAGACTTGGCACAATAATAAGACTTTTAATCACGGATCCATCTCATAAGAGGACATGAGAGGACTGGATGCTTTTTTAGGGGGCGGGGTGTGGGGGGGGTGGAAGAGGAAACTCAACAAGCCAACCTTTGGAGACCTTTTTTTTTAGAAATTTTTTTTTTTTCCTGAAGGAGGATTGGGATAGGTTTGTAAGAGGTAAGGGTAAGCTATTAGGGAAGTACATAGACGGGAAGGGAGTAGGGTTTGTAGGTAGGTATGAAGTCAGACGGACATCATTATTTTTGTTTTGATTGTATAGATTTCCAAAAGAACAACTTTTGCTTCAAACATAATAAATGTGTTGAATTTTTTTTTGGCGGGGGCGGGCAAGGGGAGGGGGTTAGAAACTTATTAGGGCGGGCGGAGACTGAAAGTTTGGGGGCCAAAATTTTAGGTCATGATTGTTAGGGAACTCATCATAAAAGCTTCAACTATTTCTCCCAGCTAAAGAGGATAAACCAACCAAAGGAAGCCACATGGGAAAGACGGAAAGAAGGGGTGGGTTGGTTGGTTGGTTGGTTGGATGGGTAGGTAGGGACTCGGGAGGAAGGATGGGTGTGGAGCATTGTTGGCTAGGGTAATATAAACTTTGGTGTGCACTTACAAAGAGAGGGAGGTGGGCCAAACCAATTGGGACACAAAGTAGGAAATGACAAAGGGGAATATAACTGTTTTTCGGACAAATCTTAGGCCAAATTGGCAGCAAAAGCATTTATGGAGGACGTTGCCAGGTGCCAAATTATGGGCACGCACTCAGTTATTGGCCATCATAAAAACCTAAGACGGCGCTGATTAAAATTGCCTATAGCAATGAGTGAGTGAGGGTAGCTTAGTTTTGCCTTGTAGGTAGGTAGGTAAGTAGGTACTTACATAGGAGGTGTGGAGGAGAGGGGCGGGGGGGGGTTCATCATGCTTTGTAAAATTTTCAACCTCCTTCTAGCCTTTACCAGGAGCTCTGTGACTTGAAGGAGGAATCTTCTGAAGGGGGACAAGGCATTAAGGGAGGAGAGATTTTGGATTCTTTACTTTCAAAGTTATCTACTCTCATGAATGACAAATTGGCAGCCCCAATCACAAAGGATGAATTGATGTGGGTGTGGGTGGCTAAGAACATGGCACAGCACAGCGCACCATGTCCTGATGGATTTGTCATGAAGTTTTGCACAATGTTATAATAGGGGACAATTATCTTGACATGATTCAAACATCAATATAGAAAGAAAGGGTTGCTTCCCAAGCATTAGAAAAAAGTCTTATCATTTTCATCATACATAAGGCAAGAGAGGTGGATGATCTATTTACTTGGAGGCTTATAAGCTTTGCTTAACATGGTATGTAAGATATACACAAAAACATTTCAACATAGACTTCAATCAATTTTAATGGAAATTATTCATCCAGATTAAAGGAGATTTTTATTTTTCTCCTATATCTTGGAGATTGTTTTTCTAGAAGAATCACTGGATTGGGCCAAGCGAACGAAACAAAATGATGTGTTATTTAAACTTGATTTTGCAAAAGCTTATGACAAGGTTTTGTAGAACTATTTTTTGAAGTGATGAAAGCTTTTGGAATGGCAAGCGAGTTACACACGTGGTTGATATGTTTTCTTGAAAATGAAAGTAGTTGTGAATGTTAATGACAATCCATTGTCAACTTTCCAAATTTGAAAAGGAGTTCAACAAGGATGTCCTCTTATTCCATATCTTTTCATTATGATTGGAGAAGTTTTCAATGAACTGATTAAGGAAGCTATGGAAAGTAAAGAAATCAAAGGGGTCGTGTTGCCTAACAAGGTTAACCAACATGTGATATCATAATATTCAAATGACACATCGTTCACCATCAAAAGGGAAGAGAGGATCATCAATAATATGATCTGCTTACTCCAAAAGTTCAAGGTAAAATTAAGGCTTGATATCTATGATAGCAAAAGTCTAGCATTATGGCAAAGCCCTAATGGTGCTTGATCAAAATTGATTCAACATTTTGCTTGGGTTGGGCACAAGACAAAGATTTGTCCAAGCTTTTTAGGAAGCTTGTTTGTTTTATGTTTGGATACACTCCTTGTTGATAAGTTCATTTTAAACAAGATAGAAAGAAAATTAAAGCATTTATCAATTATTAAGCTTTCACTAACATGAATGACACTCTTTATCAATTGATCTTTCAAGAACCTTGTGACATTTCCTATTGATTTGTTCAAGTATAAGATGGCAATTAAAAAAAAGTAAGATTGTGATCAAGAATTATCTATGATCAAAGAGTGATTTTTTGACATGAATTTGACTCAAATTGACAAATTATTGTCTTACATGCAAGAAAGGAGGACTTGGTTCCATTAGCCTAAAGGATGCAATGAATGTTTTTTCAACCAAATGGATCCTCCTTGCCTTCCAACTAGGGAAGTCTAACTTGAAGGTTTTCTCATGTCATAACATTGTTAATTTACATTCTTCTAAACACTAGAAGTGATTGCCAAATATGCAATGGAACCTTTTGTCAAAACACAAACAAGGGCCAAGATTCAAGCTTTGGAATGAAGTTATTAAATCTTGAAAACACATATTAACCCAGTTAAAGTATTTAGATCCTACAAAAAATATATATTCTCCATTGTAATATATTGTGGACCTCAACATGTCACGCCTTGAACTTTGGTTGGTCAATTGAAAGAGGTGTGAATCTCTTCAAAGTTTGGCTGTGAAAAATCAATAATGTTTGGGATTTGATGCAAATGAGTTTGTACTGTGGAATGTGATTGTGATAAGCTAAAACCCAAAACATTATGAGCTATTTTAAATGGTGGCAAGCTTGGAAGCAAAATGAGGAACAATTTTGAGATAAAGAAAAACTATGTGCAAAGTTGAAAAGTGGGTTATTTAATGAACAACGTGAAAAGCCTTCTTTCATCTTCCAAACATCCAATAGGTTTGCCCACAATACACCTAGGAAACTAAGGCCCACTTTAGAGGAGGATCCAGGGTCCAATTTCCTAGGAACCAATTTGGACTGATTTGAAGCAAATTAAATCCTTGAGTTGGACTATAGATGCGTCCCTAGCCTGATTCATGGTTCTCCAAATCAGGAGCTCTCCTTTTAGCACTGTTTTTTGGTTCAAACCAATTGATTTTCCCTCCAAAATAGGTGCCACGTAGGTTTAGTCTCAATTTGTCACTTTTTGGTCTTGGACCCTCGTCTACAGGCCTTGGGACCAATTTAAAGTTTTCGACCAACTCTTTGGTCCCTAGACATTGGACCCTCACCTAAAGTTACCCTAAGACTTTAACAATTCCACCAAATATTCCACTTTCATAGTTAGAAGGCATTCAAGGAAGTTTATTAAGGTGATTAATGTGACCCTTCAAACCATAATTTTCATAAAGCATAAGTGACCAATTCAAGTTGTCAAAATCATTAAAGGAGTTCAACAACAATGTTTTGAGTTGTATTGTGATTTGATGGAACACATACAATTTGGCATTAGTTGTTGGTATTGCGATGATAAACAGAGAATTTTTAATATTAGTGAAAATGAAGAGGAAGTTGGTCAAGGCACAAGACGATTTATTTAAACCTATTGTAAAGAAGTTGCAAGATGTTACCCCAAAAACATTTCTACCAACTAAAAGGGAATTTGAACATCACAAATGTCTTGAAAAGAAAGTGGGTGGTTTCATCTGGTCATTATATCACAAGGCAACCCTCGTTAACTCAAGGAAGGCTAAGGTTAATCAACTCAGTAATATCACCAGCCCTTGCTATATGGCTTACACATTGAAGAAACTCATACAAACAAATTTTTCAAGCGCAAGAAATGCATAATCTTGAGTTCTAACCATCATGAACAGGCTTAGATGCAACCCCTCTTCTTCTTGTCCTTGGATGGGATTGTTTATAAGTCAATGCCCCTTCGTAGAAGACCTACATATGAGTTTAAATAGTTTAGAAATGTCTAGCAATGCTTGAGGGGTCTTTTGCTTTTGGACTATTGGGATTGATTATAATGACAAAGTTTTCAAGCTCCAAGAGCTTGGAGACTATCAAATTAAATATTTGATTTGACAAGGTATGATTGATTACCTTAAAGATTGAGTGGAGTTGTACACTCAATTTGATTAACAAGGCTACCAAAGAGACTGAGGAGGAGTTTCTTGTTGAGTTTGATTCCTAAGTGGAGGCCCATTTGATTTTTGTTCCTGTGAGGATCTTAGAATTTAGATGGTGCTACTAATTACCTAGGTTATGTGGTCATTAAATGATAAATTGACTTCACATTTGGGTTCGGTTGCCTTTGATTCATTCCTTTGCCTTTGGGTTGTGTTCATTCGAGTTTTAGCAATGAAGTTTTGTCTTGCATTGTGCCAAAAATATATACATATAAATAAAATTTTCAACTTTTATGTTTGTCTGTATCAATGTTCTATTTTTTTGGTTTTGAAAAAAATTGCAGAGAAGAACTGGTGATCAAATTCTTTTTCAGGAATCAATAAAATGACAACACAGTTTAAAGAGTCCTTTGTCCTGGTACCTTCACCTTCTTGAGTGAGGCCCCTTAAAAGTCTCTATTTAACTCAAGAAATGTTAAATTTGGACTCAAGAGAACCCTAATTGAGGCTTATTAATTGAGTCTGAAGGTTAAATTTACTATATTTAACAATCCAAAATAATTTTGGGGTTTTCCCCTTGGTAGGCTACCAGTGTAATAAGAGTGCTGGTTTACCCAAGGGCACCCCCCCCAACCCAACTTAGTCCAAAGACAAAAGGTTGTTCTGACCAGGTCAGAATTTAGACTATTGAGCAAACCCCAAACACAGAAGAGGATCTGTTTTTTGTGGCTAATTTGGGAGTTGAGTTCTGACATTGAGATCTTGACTTGTAAAAGAAAAGCTTTTATTATTAGCTTCCCTTACATATATCATTTGCTTGTTTGTTCCTCTTTGGGGATTTGGGGTGATGACATTGGGGAAAACCATAACTTAGCCCAACTACCTACTCAAGGCCAATGATATCTACTCCTTCTCTTCGTCATTCCTTAAAAGGACCAGCTACAAGCTCTTAGTGTTGCTGGGTCCACTCCTCATTTTGGGAATTGCCCCCACCTCCTCTGACTTAACCTGTAACCTTACACCTTCCAAGGCTTGGTTTAACCTTACACCCTCCAAAGGGGTTTTAGGTTTGGAGCTTTTGCCAGCCCTTGATGCGTATCTTCTTGACCTAATGAATCCTAAAATCACCTAACTTGATGCCATGATTATATTACCAGTATTTTTATTTCTACAAAATATATACATATATATATATATTGAAAAGGATATTGGAGATTTTTTGAATTTTTTTTTGCTACTGTAAGTGCATCCAATTTTGAATTAAAATTTGCCAATTTTTTTATGTTCACAAAATTGAAAAACAAACCCTGGTTATTACATATGGGACCCTTCCTCTCAACTCAGCAATTTTAACACTTTCCTTGTCCTTCCAAAAATTATTAATTTATTTGACCAAGGTTATTTGTTGTGTGTGTGTGTGTATCTCTCTCTATTTTTTTTTTAAGGACTAAAGGTTTGTCATAATGTAGAGGTTCATGGTGGGGTAAATGGTCATTGTGCATAGCACAAAAAATGAAGGGTTTGTGGGCTGTGTGTCTCAAGAGTCTGAGATGTGTCCTTTTCTTTTCATTTGTTTTGGGTTTTGGGTCCCATGTGAAAGTTGAACTTAGAAGTATCCTTTCTTTGACATGATTGGGAACACTTAGGGAATGTAATCAACACAAAGAGTAAAGTATCGATATGACATTAGTCAGTACCTTTGATTTGGTTTCGCTCTCTCTCAGATAGGAAGATTTCATATCTCAGCCAAGTTGCCAACCAAAGTGGTACTAGACAAAATAATCTGAAATATGTGTGTGTTTTTGTTCTTTGGCACAAATGAAAAGATTCATTGCCAAGAGGGAAAAAACAACAGGGACAGCCCGTCATCACCAAAACAGGTGGGGAGCATGAACCTGCACTCAACCCAAGCAATCAACTAATCGAAGTGCCTTCAAGGGCTGTTGTAACACTATCTAACAAATCAACTCTCCCTAACACAAATAACATTGTGCTTTCCCCAGTTCTTATCAAAGCTCTTTAAGTCCTTCAGCTCCTCCCCAGGAGACTGCTAACATTTTTTCACACAACTTGCCATAGGGGCTCTGCCATGATGATCCAACAAAGCCTTCCCAGTATGAGATTTTGCTTCTTCTGGCCTGGCCATTTCTCTTTATTGAACACCAGGTCGTTTCTCTCAATGGTGATAATCTGAAGTCGGATAATCCGAAGTGTAATTCCTTTGAGTAATGACCTCAACCAAGCGACTGGCTGAGCACATCTGGGTTCCCTAGCTGCAAAAATGCAATGTTTCCATTGCATTGGGACTAACTGCTGAGTGTATTTTTCGATACAAAAATAGGACTCCCATCTTCGCTAAAGAGCAAAGAGGCCAATCTAGATGCTACCAATTGGAAGGTGATGATTGGGCAAAACAAGGTGTTTTGGGAGTCTTTTGTGTAAATTAAGTGTGGATCTGAATAAGTACCCCCAGTTTAGTCCAGGTTGAAAATGGTGATGAAACGTTTTGGAAATAGAAAATTCCATGCAGTCAATGAGAAGGCTGAGGAGGGCTTAGGCTTTTTTCTTTTGAGTTTTGGGGGGAAGGGTGAGATTTTTTTGTTTTTTTATGTTCCCAAGTGTTCTCATCAAGTTTCCAAAGTATTCCTATCAGGTTTCCAAATTATGTGTTCCCCAAATTATCAATGTGTTCCCTAAATGGTTCCCAGAATCACTTCATTTTTTTATCCCATATTATTTGGCCATGGTTCAACTTCCATGTGTATAACTTGTAAAGGGGGGGACCAGGGGAAGCATGACAAAGCATGCTTTTATTTTGGGTGGTGGGAAGCATATTTTAGGCTTCCATGTTTGGGAGTTGTCCCCATGTTCCAAAAATATTGGCTATGGACCAATCAAACGGTTCCTTCTAAATGAAAGAAGAAAAAACAAACTTTTGTGGGTGCACCCCTCACTAATCAAAAGAAGCATGAATAATTAATAAGTACTCCCAGTTCATATGAAAACAAGCCACTGCTTCTCACATAATTACACTGTCCATTATGGCAAGTTCAACCCAACAATAGGAAACGTTCCATAAAATTCTCAAGACATATATGAGCTCACATGTCAGAGTAACAAACACTGTGTGAACAAATCCTCAAAATGTGAGACCAAATGAAAACTGCTGGCATCTTTTTTGTCTGCACACTATAAAGATGATTTGAAGAAGTGGCATCTAGCAGCCTAGCTTCTTCTCCTTTTCCTTTCTAGAGAATTCTCGCAAATTTAGAGGTCCATCAAGGAGTAGTCATATGAAAGTTATGCGATGTTAAGAAACATTTCTCACTTATTTCCTGACCCAACTCATTCCACACTCCTTGCACAAGTCATAGAGTTATGGTTTTCAAAGTAGTACTACGTTATTGGCCTTTTGGGGATAGTCCAACTTTTATGGTGACTAGCTGGCAGATTAAAAGCCCCAAAAGTGGCTTCTGACACATGCCTCCTCCAGCAACCATCAACTTGCATTAATTGAAAGCCCATTGCAGCACATGCTGGAAGGCCACACCCAGAAACACACCAACATCACTCATCATCCACCACATGCTTATCACTGAACATTTTTCAATATTTCCTCATTCTTTAACCAAATTGAGTGATTTTTGTGTCATCGGACACACAAACTGAAGGGCTCCAAATGTTCTTTGAGCATCATAAGTAAAGGAGGAACGCAAAAAACACGGGAAAAGGATGGATGATAGTTTGCTTCAAAATCTTTGAAAAAATAGCTCTAGATCCCTCTCTAATTCCAACATTTTCAAAACTTCTTTGTATTCCATAAACAAAAATACAACATCAAAGATTTTAAGAATAAAATCTTAATGTGTTTTAAGTCACCCATCACCAAACCCTAAACCCCCTTACATCAAACACCCCATATTTTTTCTGTTTTTTTATTGAATTGAATGTTTTGGCATCATTGGAAGTGCTAAGGGGAAAACAAAAACATCACAAACTTGCCCCCTCCATGTATATGTGATTTTATAACCTTTTAACAATGTGATCAAAATTAAGTGCTAACAAAGTGTCGATACAATCATTGATATGATGTTATGATGACATTAGAACACATTGTGATGATTAATCTTATATTACAATGTCATTATAACATCATATCAATGATTGATCAACATTTCACTAGCACTTAATCTTGAACACATCGTTAAAACCTTGGAAAAGCACAAATACATGGAAGGGGCAAGTTTGTGATGAAATTTTTTTTGAGCTTCATAAGCATAGGCATACTGTGTCAAGATTTGACCTCCTTTGATTTCTCAATTGTTTATTCATTAGCCTATCAAACTAACGCCTACTTATTGTAGTACATTTTTAGGTTTGTCAATAATTAAATTATTTCTGGAAATTTCAAAAATATACAAATTATTTGTTTGAAATGTTGAAATCTAAGGAAATTTTTTAATTAAAAAAAATTGGTGAGAATACATGAGCTTCTTGCTTTAGGCCAATCAACTATTGGAGAGCAAATATTCAATAATTGACAACATTTTTCTATGTAATAATTTGATGGAACACTATCTATCCCCAATTTTGCAAAAAAAACCAATAAAATATGTTGTAAAAAGGTTTATCATGTTAAAGATTCAAAGTCTAAAAAACATACCAAAAAAACTCCCTATATTTATTTCCAAAATTTCATAAATTATTATTTTTCCTATTATAGTTGATTTTCAAAAATAAAATAATTATTCAACACCCTTTGCCAAATTTTTAAAATAATACAATGTAAAATTGACTTTAAATGATATAGGGAACATGTATAAAACAATTACATTGTATTTAAGTTTCCAAATCCAAGTTTTTCATAAATGTATATCTTATATTCAGACCTTTTTATATATTGGTAGATTTGTTTATGTACTAGGATCATGCAAAGAGTGTTTAATCTAATTTGGTTTTTACTAGAGATTATGTTCACAATTCATGTTTCTCTAAGGCATAATATTTTTGGTTTCAAATGCACAAAAGGTGGACTAGTTGTATACATGATTTTATAGAGTTGATATCTAAGTTTTAGACCTAAGTTGTGAGAGATATTGATTTTTTTGTAGTTTTTATCATTAGAAATTCATTAGAATCAAAAATTAAATTTTAAAGAAAATTGGATTTCAAACCTAGGTTAAAAAAGATGTACCATTTCCCCTTTCAAAATTCATTCAATATTATAATGTGAGCTTAAAAACATAGGTCACACTAGTCATAATGAACCATGGAAGACATTTTTGGACAACATTGGAATGCCAAAATCCCCAAAATGCTCAACATACCCTCCCCTTTCCTCTTAGCCCCCAAAAAGCAAAAAAAATGGTCTCTTTGATGCATTCTATTTCACTACATTGGATGCATAGATATGTTATTCCTAATTATGTTCATCATCATTTTTGGTGTAGGCTAATGGCAAAGGCATTAATTGTTGCCATGTTTTCTTTTATTTTGAACTTTGGGTTGGTTAACACCAATGTTGTGTGTGCAAATGTAAACAATCATATAACATGTCATGTAAAATCATACCCAAGTTTTTACACTTGTACTTTTTACAAAACATAGCTTGGGATTTGCATCAACACTTGCATAGCATGTGTACATATAAATTTTGAACACATGCACACAATGATGTGTGTATTTTTTTTCTTTATGTAAGCATAAATTATGGTGTAATACATTTTTAATACGAAACCATAACCTTCGATGCTTTTTGGAGGTGCAATACTTCATTCTATTATGAACCCTAACATCTTGTGGGAGAATGTACAAATAAACACAATACACAATATTCTTTGCATATGCAAAAAACAAATCTTCTATTTCCAAGGTTCAACATGATAAATGTGGAGTGAAATTGATTTTCATTTTTTTTAAATAAGCAAATAGTAGGGATGAGGAAAAAATAGGGAGGGAGTTAGAGAGGGAAAAAAAGTTAGGTATGGAAGGATGATATTTTGAAAAATCCTTTCCATTGTCATCTAAAGCATTCAATCATGTTTTTCTTCTTTGTTTAGGTTTTTTGCAATTGTAATTAGTGGCATTGTTGTTGCCCAGCAAACTTTTGTGCTACTATAAATTCCAACATGTTGTTACTCCTTACTTTTTCTTTTTTTTTTCATTATATTTTATTGTGGTTGTTTTGTACCTCCTTTTGTTACATCTTACATAATATAGGGTCTAAGGTTTAGTTTGAGCTTCCCCAAGTTACTCCTTTTCATGTACATTTTTTGCAAGTTTAGGTGATGATGATGTGATCATCTTGCAATATTTTAACATTGTTATAAGCTTCATTAGAGACTTAATTTAGGCAAGTTCCACACCTTGACATATTGCACATATTTTTGTTGCAACCTTGTTTTATTATTCAAAAAACTAAAACCATCAATGATAATGGGAGATACAATACCTTCATTTTTTAGAAATCATAATTTTTTGTGGCAATGTGAGGTGCAATTTCCCCCATCTTTTTATATCCCTTAATTATTTATGAAGGAATGACCACAATACCCTTTGCATATGTGTATTCATTTCATTTTCATGTGTTATGTCTCTACATAAGGTAAAAAGTTTGATTCTAATTTACAAGTGATGTATTCAACAATTATCGATGTGAAAGTAAAATTTCAAAACTCATGTTTTGGCTTTATGTGTCAAACTATAGCAAGTGAACAAAGGTATTCAAACTTGGAGGTTTTAATCTCATTGCCAAATGAAGAATACCACTTGAATTTTTCGAATGAAAAACTTTTTCTTATCTCCTTGCATTAAAATGATCTTACATTTAAAGGCACCCAGATATCCTCATCCACATGTATTAATATAAACACCAAAAGCTTTGCCTCACGAATGCCAATTGATATAAGCCTTATTGACTTTGCAGAAACAAGCAAAATTTGGTCAAGTTTGTATAAACCATGTAATTGTATTCTTTGTGTTTTACACTTAACCTATTTTACACAAAATGAAATGAGATTACATGATTTTACACTTGCATTTACACATCTAAAGTTATACACCTACACTTAATAAACGGGTATATCAAAAATCATATATATGTAGGCACTAATTAACACAACTTGTCAAGTGAAGGCAAATTAAACTCATATTTTATTTGAACTCTAAAGTTTTAATTATAAATACCTTTAATAATTTCACGAACCCAAAAAATTTTGGCCTTACATCAATTTGGCCTAACTTTTCAATGGTGGTGATATATCATCTTCATAATTAACTCCTTTAAGATCTTGTTTTTTATAAATACATAAAAAACTTCAAAACAAAATGTGTTGCGTAGATCTTAACACAATTGACAAAAAGATCATTTGAATTGAAGACAAATATTATTTTTGTATTCTAATAATCACATATGCTAACCATCAATGTAAAGATTTAACATCTTCAACCAAAGATGAAATCTTATAGCTCACCAACTAGGAAATCCAATGAAAGCAAGTTGTGACTCGTGAATGTTCCAACAAAACTATGTCCACCATTAGGCTACTCATTAAGACCTAGCTAAAATTTTCTTAGTTTTGGAGGATGGCACCTCATGGAACATAAATTGGGTCACTATCCCAAAGCTAACACCTTATACAAAAGGTTTCACATTTGTGGGAGCCTTGGTGTTAATGATTTGTAAAGGGCCTCCTCTATCCCACATAGCACCGAACAAAAGATTATATTATATTTTGCAAGTCAAAACATAGTGCAGTTGTGAGGCACTTCAAAAAATGGAATGCCAATAGGATTGAAAAATGGAATACATGCTCCAATAGGCATTCTATTTTTCAAAATGCCCAATGTCATTTTTTCCCATGATACCTAATGGGTACCAATTTTGCTTGGATATTAAGATTCGAAGACTATTCAAATTATCTATATAAAATATTATCCAAAAATTTATAACATAAGGATATACTACATAAGAAAAATTAATAATACCTTTGACCAAATGGATTTTTTTTAAAAAGAATTTCATTTGGTGAATATGCATTTGCCAATTTTCAAATTTAGAAGAATCACAAGATATGTACAAAACTTAAATATACATTCCCAACTTTTGGAATTAATTTTTTCAATCACACATTTGCCCCATTGACACAAACCAATAACTTGTGGGGGAGTTGAAGCCCAATTCTTTAAAAAAACTTACCCAATGTAATACAAATTTCTTGCCCCAACCACACTCCACCTAACCCTCAAACACACACATCACAACCAAAAGCCATCCCTATCATTGATGATATAAGTAATTTTACATGAACCAAAATAAAGTTATTAGTTCATTGAAATGCAAAGTGAAAACTATCGTTTAAATTTTGCAATCCCAAAAAAACAACATGAACCAATTTTTAATTCACCTTGCCAATTAATCATTCTCCAACTCCAAATGCTCAAAATAATATGATTCCTCAATCACATCAAAATTATTTTTTGCCAATGAAGATTCAATTGTCAAAAAGCCTATTAAATCTTTATGCTTTGAACAATTTGAATGAAGATTGTTAGGCTAGTTCTTCACCATGGTTATGATCCAATCTAAAGTATCCACCTGCAACCTACAGTGTCTTAAAACTATCAACACAATAACAAGATTAAACAAAGGTTCACTTTCAATTTGTGGCTTTAGAATTTGCAAGATCTATTTGGCAAGGAAGTTAACATTTGGGAATTGGTTTTCATGAATTCGCTAGCAAGCAAAGGGATCGACACATGTAATAATCTAATTACAAATAACCTCTTGAACAAGGACAACTCCCCAACAACAAATGCACTAGAGAACTTTTGCATAGATGCATTTACACCAAATATATTATTGTATCCTTTAATAAAATCACCAGATCTAACAACAAATCCAATAGCTTCTATTGCACATGTTTGGACATTAAGGTTTAATACCTCAAACATAATCATTAGAAGAAGGATTATTGCATTAGCACCATACTTAACAACAACATGAATATAAGCCCTGCATCCCACATAATTTTCCATAACCTTCAAAGATTTGAATCAAGGATCAAACATATTATGCACGTGTTTGAATCATAGGCTTGCAAAAATTGCAGAAACGTTTAATCACCTTAGCAACATGTTGTTTTTGAAAAATAAAAAGTTCAACATCAAATGCATCTAGAGCATCAAATGCATCCAAAGCATCAAGAACATGTATAGCCTATTCACCTTTAACATCCAAAGTTAATGTCAAATTGATAAATCTACTAAGAGCATCATATAACAACCAATGCCCTCATGATTGGTTCATCACACAAGCAATGACAACACGGTTCAAAACACTTGTGAGTGCTTCTACAATTGCCTATATTTCAACCTTAAGAACCATTTGTTGCAAAACAATTGTCTTTTACCAACCATAACATTTTTAAAATGGCCTTTTTGAATTCCAATACCTCTTCAAACATGATTATCTTATTAACAAATCTTACTTTCACTATGGTCTTGAGTTTTTGAGGCCACAACCCCTTTTCACACATGCCTTTTCCCATTCATGCCTTCCATTTCCCTGTTTTTTTGTCCATCTAATTATTTTTGATAAATTGCCTTAAGTAAATTTCACATTAACTTGTTTTAAACCTATAGTCATCTTCTCATCATTAATAACATATAGGCAAACTTTAAACATAATGGGACCAAAACATGCACTTTCATATTAAATCCTCTAAAGTTTCAAAGGGCAACAATGCACAACAACACATTTTGGGTTTTGTAATTAGCTTTTATGACTATGTATTAGTTAGAAAGGACATTTGTGACTAGTGATTATTGAATTGTTAAACCCATGTCATTTCACCCACTTGGTTGTAAAGGACATATAGTTGCAAAAACCCAATGGTCTTATCAACTAATTTTTAAAAAATTTCTTTTAACATTGAAATTCCACATCAACATTGACCTTGATATGACATGTAAAGTGCATGCCATGTCAACCTAGTTGTTTTTCTCAACTAAGAGTTACAAAAGATGCATTGATAGATGGATGACATGTGTCAAAAATCTATAAATACAAGTTTGATTATGAATCATCAAACATGAACAAAAGTTAACCTAGCCTAGCATAGGTAGTTAGCTTAACCAAAAGTCAACCTAACATAACCTAGGTAACTAGCTTAGTCAAAAATCAACTTAGCCTAGTTTAACTAGCTTAGGTTACCTAACTTAAGCTAAGTGGCCTAGGTTAAAAACAAATTTCAACCTCCTAGCCTAAGGAGCTTAAATTCAATTACTTAATTTAAGTTATGTGATTTAGGTATTATAAATTGCAAGAACAAGGATTTGAACCCCTCGCCTCCACTTTGGGGTTCAAATCTTCATCCATTGCATTACCACATTTTTTAATATTAAGTTTATTAAACACAAAATTAGAAAGATCAAATTTTTTAGCCTTAAATTAAATTATGCCACCCTAAGTTGAGATAGTTCAACCTACCTACTACCTATCAACCTAGCTTAGGTTAACCTAGGCTTCCCTAGGTTGACTTTGGATGAGTTAGGTCAATTTAGACTACCTACAAGTCTAGCCTATGTTAACCTAGGCCTCCCTATGCTAAAAGTAAATTAACCTAATTTAGCCTAGCTAGGACTACTTTGGCTTTAAACTAGACTTAAATTAAGTTAGGATAGACCTAGGTAGGTTAGACCTAAACTAAACTAAGCTAATTTAGGATAAACATAAACTAAGTTAATTTAAACATGGTTAAACATAATTATATTAGATAATTTTGGCTAAAAATAATCACCTAGGCTAAACATGGCTAAATTATTAAACTAAACATAATTATTTAAGCTACTTGCATGGTTGAAATTTGTTCATGTATAACTAAATTAATATAATTAATATTTAAAATAATGATTTAGGTTAAACATGGTTAAACTAACATAGATGAAACTAAACATAATTTTTATGTTAAACATGGTTAAACAATGATAAATTAGGCTATATTTGAATATTTAGTTATATTTGGCTAAATTTGGAAAAATTAAAATAAAATTCGATATTGAAACAATACATGGTTAAATTAGGCTAAATTATGATACAATTATAAATTAAACTTGGTTAATAAAATGATTGGTCCTATGCGATTATAGTTATTTTTCTAGTCATTTTTATTAGTTGCATGAGTCATAAGATTGACTACTAGTTGCTAAAAACATTTTTATTGTTTCTTTAATCATGTTGAACATTGTAGTTGCATAAAACAAGTCGTAAAAAACATGTTTTGGCATTATGAATATTTTAAACCAACTAATAAATGTAATTTTATTGAAATTTGTGTCTTGGGTGATTAGGTTGACTACTAGTTGTTAAAGACATTCTTAGTCGTTTCCTTTATTGTGTTGAACATTGTAATTGCATAAGACAAGTCATAAAATACATGTTTTGGCATTATGAATGCTTTTGACCAATCAACAAATGTAATTTTATTGAAATTAATTTCATGAGTCATTAAGTTGACTACTAATTGATAAAAACATTCTTAGTCATTTTTTTGATCATGTTGGATATTATAGTTGCAAAGGACGAGTCATAAAAAACATGTTTTAGCATCATGAACACTTTTAACCAATCAATAAATGTAATTTTATTAAAATTAATGTCATGAGTCAGAAGGTTGATTATTAGTTGTAACACCTTGTTGACACATTGCCTACCACATCATCATCATTAGAAATTGAATCATTATTAATTGCTATTAGTTATAAAAGTAAATGGTATTTATGAATTTTGAATTTTAAATCATTCAACTATATTAATATAAATTCAATAATAATAATTTATGTACCCAAAAATTGAACAAGTTGTCATATTGATTATAGTCACAAAACTATGATGCCACATGGCATTTTAAAGTCTTTTGCAACTACATAATAATTTTTGTGACCAAGTAATTATAAACATAGTCGAAAAAAACAATAATCATTTTTTAAACCAATCACAAAACCCAAGATGTGTTGTTGTGATGAACAATCGAACATAATGCTATCACCATAGATGTCAAGTTGTTACCTTCATTTTTCACAAAAGTAGTCATATGGTGCATTAAATCATACTTTTCAATAAAAAAACACGATTGATTAGCCATGGGAAGCCTTATGGCTTCATGAACCTCAAATAAGCCAATGGTAATATGTCGAAGGATCCAAGAATCATTCAAGTAATTATTACCAAGGCAAAGGTTTCCACACCACCTTTAAACATCTAGAGATCAAAATTGGCAAATATAGTCTTTACTTCAACAAACCTCGATAACACATGTAATTGCATAGTTTTTGAAACCATTGTAGTCAACACATCTTCACCAAAGTAACACGAGAAGGAAAAATAACATGTGGGCATTGGCGTAAAACCAACCTTTGTAACCAAATATTTTCACAAGTGAAAAGGGGCCTATACCCTTTACAAATATATAAAACCATGTTTTCAAAAAATTGATGTTGTGCATCATTAGACTTCTTGTAAAGATTTGTAGCATCAAAGTATGCCATGATTACACACCCAAATGGCTTAAATCACTTGTTCCCAAGTTGTTGACTTTGATTTACATCAACAAGTTCTTCAACAATGGCCAGCTCTTTAAAAAGAACTAATTTTGAATGTGCAGATTCAACATGGGTCTTCATGGGAGTGAAGTCCCATTAAGCTTATTGTACCTAATAAGACCTTTTCGTGAAGTAGGTCATTGGCACATATCAAGAACACCAACTTGTTTTGTTCTACAAATAATGCACAGTAACATTTGTGACTTCTCAACATCCACAAGTTATCTTTGACAACAAAAAAACCCCATTATATTGAAGTTCAACTATGTCATTTTCAAGCAACAACTTGGGATCATATAACTACAAGCATTGTATTTCAACCTCAATAGAATTTGAGGCAACAACAATAGAACTAGCAACAATAAAACAATGCATATGCATGCTTTGAACATTTTGATGTTGGTGGCATTCTATCAATTTTTCCACCACATGGAAAACTAATACCACCAATGGATTCAACCAAATGCACTTTATTTTCATTAACCTATGACCTAACACTTAACCAACAAAAGTGCCAAAACAAAAAAAAAAAACAAGTTTAGGGCAATTCATGGAAGCTTTTTTGAGTTAAAAATTTGAAAAAATATATGGACATGGAATAGATAATGCAAAACACATGGAGCCCATAAAAAAAATCAAATTCAAAGGGTTTGACTTAAGAGTTACTTCGTTGATTGATGTAAAAATGAAAAAACATTGCTACAAGATGTGTTTGAATGTTTGAATTTCCACTAAAATTATAGATGCTCAAATTGGAAGAGTGTTTCAACAACTATAACAACAAATTAACACCAAATTGTAGCAACTATCAACTATAACAATGAACCAACACTTAATTACAACAACCATTGATTATATCAATAAACCAACACCAAATTATAAAAACCATCAATTACAACAACAAACCAACACTGAAAATTACAAGGAACAAGGAGCATTGGAAAAGCGCTTTAAGAATTGTAGAATTTAATGACTACAACTAGTGATTGCAACAAGCATCAACTATAGCAACGAACTAACACTAAATTGCAACAACCATTGACTATAGCAGCAAACCAACATCGATGCTCATTAAGAATTGCAACAACTAGTGATTACAACAACCATCGACTACAACAACGAACCAACATTGTTGCTTTTCAAGAACTACAACAACCACTAACTACAACAATCATCAAATGTAGCAACGAACCAATGAACCAACATTGAAAATCACAAGGAAAGTTGGAGGAGTGGTTCAACAACTACAATAACAATGAAAGTCACAAAGGAGGAAGGAATGGAGAAAGGATATAGTGTGCACTCAATGCATTGCCGAAAGTTAGGACCAACGAAAGGAGAAAGGCCACGATTCATAACTCAAGTTTCGCCACAAATACTAAAGTTGATGTCACAAGGAACAAGGAGAGAAATAAGATGTGCATTCTGCACTCAACCTTTGCCTAAAAATGTTAAACCCTAAAGCTGAAAGTTGCAAAGGAGAGCTCATAGGCACTACACACTTGGCACTCAAAGTTTCATCACAAATTGCTAAACCCTTTGAGCTCCATCTCCATCTTATCACTCAACCCTAACTGGTTATGCGTTGGAATGCACCGGTTATGCCCCGGAATGTATGGCATATCCATTGGATATGAATACGCATATTAATGTTATGCATATTTGGACATATCCATACATGAACGCCTGGATGTGTATACTAATAATCGCACATCATGCCTGGATATGCATGAATGCTGGTTACTATGTGAATGCATTTCACCAGATATGTATCAGGATGAATTTTTAAAAAAAACCAAATTTTGGATATGACTACATGCATATCTGGATACTATCCAGCTTCATATCTGGATTTTTCCATATCTCCAAGCAACACTGGTGGGTACCCATTCGGATACCCACCGCTTAGTACTCTACCTTCAAATAGGAGCATTCAATGGTCTTCAAATTACAATTACAACACCGTAATAACAACTGATTAATCATACAGAATCTGCCTGTGTGGCCAATTCTACACACCTTATGCAGATTCTGCATAATTAATGACACCCCTCTTTTTTTAACTCCAGAGAAAGGGTTGTCCAGGTTTGATTGAGGCCTGCCTAGGCTTGGTAAAATCCGGAATCCACCATGGATGGCTCCTTCTCAGGGAGACAAATTCTGCATATGCTTGCACTCATAAGAAAATTACAGCATTATTGAATGACATTCCGACACTTACATCTATCTCCACCATATGTGTACCTCACACAAAATAACACAATTTAATTTCATGTGTTTGAACTTTGAGCACCTCAAGATGGGTTATTTTGGTGTTACATAGAGGGTTAGGTAACATACGGGTTAGAAATGTTTGAACCAGTGTTGCGGGCGTACCTTGATTGGAGGGTTTGAACTCTTGGTTCCGGTTCTGGTTAGTAAAATCTGAACCTGAACTGGATATGATTTTTGGAATCGGTTCCAGAATTGGAATCTATTTTATTTTATTTTTATTTTTTGAAGAACCAGACCTGGGAGTAGATTCCACCTATTCCTGGTTCTATTTATGTGTGGAACTGGAACCGAAATTTTTTGTTTTGAAATTTTTTAGGGGGAAAAACAAAAAATGAGAGCTAGCTAACCAGAGGTTAATCAATAGTTAGCTGCCAATTCCAGTCCGGATTATCTGGAATCAGGTCTGATTTTCAGAAGCAGACCCAAAAACAAATTTGAAAAAACCAGACCTAAAAACGATTCATAATTCCATTTATGTGTGAAACCAGAATCAGAACCAGAAGCATTCTAATTTATTATTGAGAACCAGAACCAGAGTTATGAAGTTCTTCATAAAAGTAAGGAACCACCCAACCCTGGTTTAAACCCCTCTAAATAGGTGGTTATTTTTTTAAGTGTTATAGAGAAGGCTAGGTGAATATGTTAGCAGCAAGTAAAGGAAATTACAGTAATTTCCTTTTTGCCAACTTTCAATTGAGGATTAAAGTGAAACCCCCTCCAAGATGGTAAATAGTGATGGGTTTCATCCACTGGTGTGCTGGTGGGTGCCAATTCACTTGGACCCTAATAGGAATGGATGGGTTCCATCCACTATTGGATTGAGAGAACCAGTACTCACCAGCACACCATCAACTAACTGCATGCCCCCTTATGACTCAGTTGTGGATGAACTTCAACTGAGTTAATATCTGGTGTCACCTTGGTAACCCATTATGTAAGAAGTAAATCCTATTTATATAGGGTAGATAGGTAGGAAAATAGGTGACTACTAGGTAAGTAGATGGTTCATACACAGTTAAGGGCTGTCTTTACTACCTACTGACGACCCACAACTACTTAGTAGGTTGGTAGGTCAAAATTAGGGTTGGTAGTCAAAAGAGCAACTGAGGAATCCACCATGGTTAGCTAGTGAACTGGAACCCAATGGAGAACTGTATCCTGACCACTTACCATCCATCCTTCATGCTGTGTAGATTCACATTCACAGAAAATGGTGATGGATTCCATCCATTGGCGTTCTGATGGGTGGGTACTGATTAACTCAAATGTAAAGTAGCAAGTGGAACCCGGCAAGGTAAAAATTGGGAGAGTATGAATGTGTTGGCCCACTTGCCCAGTTAGCATGGATTTTTTCCCTTTTATTCTTTTTGTGTGTAAAGCCCTGTTGGTATTTTTGGTCCACTGACCAATAGTACCATTTAAGTGGGCCTGGTTAGCAGGGATTTTTGCTCTTTTTTTCTTTTCGCATGGAAACCCCTGTTGGAATTTTGGTTTCACTGCACAATGGCAGCATTTATGAAGGAATGTTGGGTAGGAATTTGGAAAACATCAAGAGAGCAAAAACAAAAGACACACACACACACACACACCATATTTTTGAAGATTACAATCTCTGTATCAAAGTACAAACTGCTGGTCTGGTTTGAAACAGATGCAACAAAGTTGCCAAGACAGCACCACACACACACAGAGTGAGAGAGTACTACTTACACCCAAAAAAAACAAAAGCAGGATCTCCAAACCATGTTGCAGAGTGTGATATGCAAGAGGAGTACAATTGGGTGCAGTGTTAGTAGGAAACCTGTTGCAACTAGGAACAACTTTGCAAGCAATAATTATAGGTGGAGTACAATTTGGTGCAGATGTGTGTAGTAGGTGACAGTGCTGCAAAGCTGGAAACAGCACAGCTGCCGAGCAGAGTTTCGCCTTCTTCCCTCCCTCCAACACTAAAAGCTGATTTCTTCAGCAGGGGAGTGTTTTCTCCTTGAAAGAAGGGAGCAAAACTGCATCATCCATATCACATAAAGAGTTCTATATGCCATCTTCACTTTGTGATGCCAGGGAAAGCTAAACCCTAATTTTGGTGTAAAGAATATAGTTGGCAGCTTTATTAGCATCACATGACATGTGTATTCATTGGCACAAGTTCCATCTAGACATTCAATTCACAAGCTGATGGCAGTCCCTTGCTCACCAAAGCCCTGCTCAAGGCTTTGTGTGCAGTCAGCTCCCTAATGGATGTATGTAGGTAGGTACACTAAGTTAGTATTCCATAAGATCAAATAAAACTAGTATAGTGTGAAGTAGGGTTCAAGAATGAGGGAAAGCATTAATTTCCTCTGAAACAAGTCTGTTTTACAAAAAGAAAAACCATTTCTTGCACTTGATATGCACTCTCTTCTGCAGCATCCCCAACTGCAGCTTGATCAGTTTCAGATCAATACTGTTGTATTTTGTGGGGAGAAACAGACTGACGTAAATATACCATGCAGATTTTGGAAGCAGGTTTCTATTGCCTCAGAGAGGAAACTTCTACATGCTAAAAGTCTCTGACCAATAAATAGAAACTATCTCAAGACAATTTAGGACATTTTCAACTTGAGCTCCACCTCTTTTATCAAACTCTGGAAGAGAAAAAACTGTAAACACCCACTTTAGACCTGCCCCATCATACTAAACAAGGGGACTGCCTGAAATGTACTGATGAAAATATTTAGTGGCAAAGATTCCCCCCCCAAGAGATAAATGCTGATGGGGTGTGGCAGGGTGAGGACGACTACAGGCAAAAGCATGAATCACTCATTCTTCACTGTTCTTCTTGAAAGATCGCCTTAATCCAGAGCCTTGTAAGCTGCGAACAGCAACTTTAACTGCTCCTACTGCACCTAATTGTTTCATGTATGGTGTCATTCCCACATTCTCATCACCAGCAGAATCCACAATGTCCATAGCTAATTGCACCCCAACATAGAACGCCACCTGCATATACAGAATAATGCTGTCAAAGCTTGTTCTATCTTGATACTAATGTGCAGTCAAAATCCAGGTTGTATTTAACAGTGTTGAATTGAATTCCATGCCAGGATTCACAATGTGATTGAAACCACAATCAAGCCATTCCACATCTTGGTGGTACCCACATTCCAACACTTCAAACAAAGACAATAAGTGGGGCCCTCTGGTATCAAGTTTGACGGTTTGGAAAGCATCAATCCTTGATGCCCCAAATAGAATGGACATGCGATCAGACCCAGAACAGTAGCTGGTAATCTTCAAGCAAATACCTATGAGTTCCTCAATAAACAAAGTAACTGTGATGTAGTGTACCTCTCCTGTTGCACTTCGGACAGGTGACAGATGCAGGTGATTCCAAAATGATGTTTTGTCCTTCCTGTACCCACAATCAGAAACCAATAATCATAAGAGAAAAAAAAACCATTTCAAACAATCAACTGTCCCAACATGCATGCAACCAACTTGAATCCCTTTAATGTGAGCAGAACAAGGGGTAAGCTCTATGCCACCATTTTAGCAGTCACATTCTGCATCAGGTATGATATTTGACCAAGTTTTTGGGAACAAGAGGTTTCTCACACCTTAGGAGTCCACAACTAGTGAGAACAAAAATCTCTGCATCCTTAGTGGATCTACAGCACCCTGAAGTATGAACTATGAACCAATGTTGGGCTTGTACCAGTATCAAACCCTAAAACCCTAAACCTGGTATGTAGACTGGTACCAGTCCTGGTATCAAAGAACCAACCAGACTCATATGATCTAAGGCAATACCAGCCTCATACCAGTACCTGGCTCAGAGGCACTGAGGTCATACCAGCTTCATACAAGGGCTGTACCAGTCACCATACCATGTATATAGAATATACCTGCCTTATACCAGCCAAAAATCACCCTTGGACCCTATACCAGGACCAGGCTGGTATGAAAGTCTAAAAAAAGATCAAATACAATACCCAGCTGGTAAGAAATTTCTTTAAAAGATCCAATACCAGTACCAGGCTCGTATGAATTTTTTTTGAAACACCCAATACCAATGCCAGCTGTTATTGGGTATGTTCAAAAGTTGATACCTTTCCAACACTGGTATGAACATCAAAAATCAATAAAACCTTGTAAGACCTTTAAACCCAACAAAACATCATTGGTGGTAAATATATATTATGTGTACCTGTAGTTTAAAATGCGTACAGTGCAGGCACGTTCACCTGCTATACTCTCACGAATCTGGAACAAACAAAAGAATTTTCTTTAGGTGCATAAACCAAACAATATGAAGACTGGACCTACGGGTACCATGAATGCTAATAATAAGTCCCTTGAAACCACCAGGGAGCATACAACAATTTAACCATTGTTTATGTTTCATAACAGCAATAGGGAAGCTTAGCCCACTACTGAGAGATACACTGATAAGCAATCTCTAATTTGCAAAAGGGTAAGAATGTAGTAGACATGCCTTCTGCACAGCTTCAGGATCAGTATCTGGACCCTGGAGAAAGCGGCAATTGCGGCCAATCACCTCCTCCTGGCTATAGCCTGCCAGAAGTTTGAAACCCAATTTTTTTTGTAAGTACTTGACACAAGCAAGTATTGATTGTCAATCTCGCACAGATATCTTTCATACATATCTACAGCTTCCAGACTTAGAGCCCCAACAGGGGCTGTTTCCAAT
>Ga0116229_10001698_pt1 | contig 34936 bp, 24 predicted proteins | sample S1TSphgellanicum_3_FD_87313 | JGI IMG/M metagenome (GOLD analysis project Ga0116229, IMG submission 87313) | Host-associated microbial communities from peat moss isolated from Minnesota, USA - S1T2_Fc - Sphagnum magellanicum MG | ecosystem: Host-associated > Plants > Peat moss > Unclassified...
GCGACTCCAAGTGATTTGGCGAACGAAGCCTTCAAGGAGTGGATCTTGCTAAAGGTGGACTGGTTGGCATGGCTTTTGAACGAACAAAAGTTGGACGAGATCGACAAGAGCAAGGTCCGCTCAAGCAACTGGATCTACGTCAGCGAGGTCATCGATGTGTCACAGTGGTGGCACAAGAACGATGTGCATCACCGCCTCGCAGAGCGCATTGCAGCGCAACACCTTGGCGCACCTGATTCCAACGGCTTGCAGGAACGCGTGTTCTTAGTCTATAAGCACATTGACAATGCGCTTCGGCAAAACCTGGGCAACGCCAAGTTTGAGATATTATTGATCTTGGCATTCAACAAGGCATTTATCAAAGACATGGAAAGCAAAGACCTATTCACGGTCGACAACTTGATTGCGTCATTGAAGTCAGCAACAGATGCAACTGAGGCGGCTGCAAACATCATCAAATACTTTGATCTTGATGGTGATGTCGAAGATGACGAAACAGACGAAGGCATGGATATAGTAGCGATGTTGAAATCAGCAGTTTGTGACATCCAACAACAACACGATGCGAATGGGTCTGCCATCGCTCAGAAGAGGGCTCGCAATGAGTAAACGACAACAGTCTACAGTTGATTAATTCAAAGCCAGAGTAGTCGACTATGTAGTCAACATAGTCGACTATCTATCTATGGGCTAGAGGATAGATAGTTACAACTACAACTATATGTAAATAAGGACCGACTACGAGTCCCTGGTGCAAACACCTAGCAATCACTGCATTTTTTGGCTTGACAAATCCTTACAAACATTGTGATGAACCACATTGACAAAGGTTTCATGAAAACCTTGTGTTTTATATTTGCAAAGGGCTACACCTTCATATAAGGAAATATAGTTTTACTATAGGCTTATTTCTACATGCAAAAACATTTTTCTACATAGGTTAGTCTTGTGCCAATGTCTTCACTTTGTTTTTCCATCTTGTTCAATTATTGTGGAAAAAATGTTGCTTGAAATGGTCCAAAAGAGCATGGACTTGCATGTGTTGCTTAACCTTGAAATTATAACCACAATTTGTGTAGCTTTGATCTTTTGATGTCCAAAGGTGGCATAGACACATTTGCATTGGTCATTAACTATTTGGATGAAAGTTAGATCCCTAGGCATTGTACTATGGGATTATTTTAAATTGATGAAACAACTAACAACACCATGATTTTGCAACTCCAAGCATTGTTGGAAAAAATGGACTAATCCACTATGTGATTACTTTTGTGAAAGATGAAAACAACAACTTGGGATTTATAGCTACAAAATTGAGATCTATTATTAATTATGAGCCTTTGAAATTGTTGCAAATTTATGAAGGTATTTTTTTTGGGCATGCGATGTAAAAAACATGCGACAATTGATGATAAGGTTTCTATGGGTTGGATTTTGGTAAATGTGAAAAAAATTCAAATTAATTTGTAGAAAATAATTAAATGGACAAAAAAAATCAAGGAACGGGAAGTAAGGAATGGGAAAAAACTTACATTGAAAGTGGGAAGGGAAATTAGAATTTGAAAAATCTTGTCAAGAAAGGTTTGCCAACAAAGTTATAATGTTTGAGGAAATGTTGGAAATCAAACAAGTTATTTCATTGTTATGAGATGCAAAAAACATTAAATGTGTATGAGCAAGTCTTGAAGGCCCAAGTGTGGGCTTTTGCTAAAACTATCCCTACATGTTTGAATAGAAGTCTTGTGATGAATGTATGTGTGATGAATCAACCAAAGGTCATTTGTCGCAACCCTAGCCTTGGGCTCATGACCAAGAGGAAAGAAGACTGGGAATCAAAGCAAATGCATTGTAAGGGTGCAGGCCAAGAGGAAGCCCGGGAGTTAAGGCAAAAGGAAGCCCGGGAGTCATATCACATACTCCCGAGAGTGTTAGAAAGTGTGAGGGAGTATGAGGGAGTGAACCCTCACACTCCCAAAACAACTCCCACTTTGGGAGATGGAGTCCCAGTGGACTTCCAAAACTTTAGACAGCGATTGTAGGGGTCAAACCTCAATGCCTTATGGTGTTCTTTATACCATTGAAAAGCTCTTGAAGCGTAAATGTCTAAAATGGGCTCGCATTGCTCATTTGGACATCTGAAACACAAGTTATGGCCAAAAGAAGGGCCAGGAGTCGAATTGTCAGTTTGAGTTCGACTCCCGACCACAAAAAGTCAGGAATCGACCCAATTTACTTAGCTGCAGGGGGCGTGCCACATACCGTTGGAAATCTCTCGACGAAAGCTACAACTTTGCTTCAGACCGCATTGCGATCCGAGGTTTGCTCGCAAAGTTATGGGGTTCCAAAGTCGCGGGAGTCCCATTTGGCGCGATTTCGAGACTCCCATTCGGGAGTCCCGCGAAAAATAACCATTTGGATGTAGCCTTCATGGAGAGCTGCAGAGTATACTATAAGGGGGAAGGTGGTAGCTTCCCCCAAGTCCGGGCTGTGGTGAGTCTTGTGTGTCCGTGTTGCCCGTGGCTGGTCCTAGCACCAAGGGTGCTCTAACTATGCACTAACCACTTTGTGTGGGTTGTGTGCAGGCCCGTGTGAGTGAGTGAAGTTTGTCAACTCTTCCTAGTCCCATCCCGGAGCTCCAACACACCCCTCTACCCCTCAAAGTGTTGTGAGCTAAGGAGCGTGCTCCAACTCCTTCTTCTTCTGTTGTTTTCTTACTTGAGCTCACATTTGAGCCCTTTGAGGAGTTGGGAGTGCGTCAACAAAGAAAGGTTTGCCAACAAAGTTATAATGTTTGAAGAAATGTTGGAAATCAAACAAGTTATTTCATTGTGTTATGAGAGGCAAAAAACATTAAATGTGTATGAGCAAGTCTTGAAGGCCCAAATGTGGGCCTTTGCTAAAACTATCCCTACATGTTTGAATAGAAGTCTTGTGATGAATGCATGTGTGATGAATCAACCAAAGGTCATTGGTTGTTATTTGATGCTTTGAGTATTGCAATTAACTCGATTGTGGCATTAGAATCAAAATTAGATCTCCTTGTTAAAGGGGTGAAACATTTCATCTATTTGATGTTGAATTTCACCTTTTGAGAAATAACATGTGGCAAGAAGTTTTGAAGGTGATTAAACCATTTTTGCAATCTTTGAAATCATTTGATTCTCATCAAATTCATAATTTGTTGGCCTTAATGTTGGATCCCCGTGTGAAATCCTTGCCAATTGTTGAAAACTATGTGGGCATAAAAATGCCATCCACCTTGAAATTGAATATGGTGTGAAAAAAAATTCATTTTTCTTGACAATTTTTGAATGGTTGAACCATATTATACAGTTGTTCCAATTGATGGATTTGTTTTTGAAAGTGAAGATGAAAAATTAACATGTTCGATATTGGGGCATCCATGGAAGAAACTTCATGAACATTAGTTATTGGTAAATTGTTTTTGTTTTAGAGGTTATCTATCCCTTTATCTATGTGTGAAAATCCATTAGCTTGGTGGTAGACCCATGAAGGTCAATTTCCAAATGTTAGTTTCCTTACCAAACAAATCCTTGGGATTTTTGGATCTCAAATTGAAACAAAAAAAATCTTTAACCTAATTGGTGTTTAAACAATTTTGAAGCACTACCGCTTATGAGTGGAAAATTTGGATTAGATTATCACAGTGATAAAAAAAACTAGCCTAATGATTTGTGATTGAATTGTACATTAAATGTAGAACCAAAGGACTATATGAAGGTTGAAATTGTTTTATTTGAAGAAAATTATTAGTTGATTAAAAAAATTGAGTACTTTGAAAAGTAGTAGATTGATGAAGCTAAGGTGATTCACCTAAACCCTAAACCTTAGTTCTTAGTGCCTTTTCTCCTTCCATGTAACCTTGACCCTAAATTTATTACCCCAAGTTCGATGTTACAAGGTTGATTACTTAAGGACCAATTTATGAAGCTTAACAAATTAAAGTTGCTAATCAAGTTGTTAGAAACTATTGATTTCTTCTTGGGTTCTATGCATGTGGGGTTAGGATGTTGGGATGGTTTTGTGTAGGCAACTTGAGCAAAGTTCTTTAAAAGATTGGAGTTCAAATCCCTCACAAGCTAGTTCATTTCAAAAGTTTCACAAGATATCTCTATCTTTGCATGATTAATATGTGAAATTTGCTATAAATAACCTATATGCATATCTAGAAGTTACCATGAATTTGAAAACCAACCAATATATAATTGGCAAAGAATGAAATATTGCCATTGATACACAATTGTCTTTACAATGAAATGTTTGAAATATCTAAACTCATAATTTTTTACTAATGTTTTTTTTAAAAAATGCCCTATTCATATCCTTTGAACCAGTTTAAAATATTATGAACAGCCAACACACCAGTCAACATTGGTAGATACCTATTGACAACATTCTTGCTTTCAAATAATTGTCTTTTAAAACTATGTTTGTAAATATTCAACAGTCGGACTAGTATGTACAGTATGTGTACATTGAGTATGGTACATTAGCAAGTGGGGAAAGACAATTAGTTTTGTAATTTGCTGCATAGTGATTATTGCATATACCTTTTGTTTACCATACTCAACCCACATATGGATAAAGGTAAAGCTCAAATCTACATCAGCCAAATAGGATGAAACAAAATAAGGTAAATCTGAAATGTTTACCAACTAGGTAGAACAATTAAAAGGGTATAAACCCTACCAATCAGGTTGAACATATGTATATTTACCTTGGTGTTTACATGTGAGTATTGACTTGCATGCCCAACAAGTCACAGTTTCATTGCAGACAATAATTTCCATACAACAGTGAACTGGATTTGTTAAAAGACGAGTTGAGTAAATTGTCAAACCCAAAACAAGGGAGAGCCAGAGAGCCTGGCATCTTTCGTTACAGACCAACCTGTTCTCCTGGCTTTCTGCCTTGCCAGATGTTAATTGGTGCGTTCGTCTGGACACTGCCAAATGTTGAACTCAGCTCTCTTAAAGAAAAAAACAAGAGTATTTCTAGACACTGCCAAATGTTGAACTCAGCTCTCTTAAAAGGAAAAACAAGAGCATTTTGTACCAGATTATGGTACTTGGAAAGAAAACAATTATGTCCGGCAAAATTATGTCATCAGGAGGTAAGGCATCAGAACATGATGTAAAGACAAGAGACACTTGCACAAGAGGTAGTCACAATCTCGCAAAAACAAACAATTTTGTGAAGTCTTTGCGCACGGTAAGGTACCCACTATACTTTGCTAGAGAGTACTCAAAGTTGATGAGCACCGACAAGTCAAACTGATGTTTTAATTCATTTGATTTTGGGCCCCAGAAATCAGGGGAGCAGGGCTGATTACTAATTACGAGCGATTGTTATAAGTGAGCCTGGCAAACCTGTTGGGTGGAACAGGCAATCAGTAATTTTGATAGAGCTACTACACATCAGGTTGACTCTGAGCAGGAACTGTGACAAACTGTAGAAACTGCAGTGACATGCCAGAGAGAACAGACAGGGAATGAACCATCCAAGGGCCTGAAACAGGTGAAGATAATAGCATAATATTACTGACTCTCTCATCACCCACAAAACCACCTGAAATTTGACTCCTGTTCCATACAACGATTGCCTCCCAAAGGCTCGACAACTCTGAGTAAACTGTGTTCTAAAAAGGATTATAATATTCATGGTGGTCTTATCAAAGTTGCTACTTCAGATCTACCAAAAATTTGCAGAAGTGTATCCTACTCAATCCTCAACCCCCCAACATAAATTCTGAAGACTCCAGTGTGAGAGCTGTCAGCTGATTTCAAGCACATGGAATTGTCTTTTTTGGGTAGTGAACTCAGGTCCTTCAGTGCAGGGGGTATTGTTTCTTTCTATGAATGTCTGACCCCTGGGCATACTTTAGCAGTCGTCACCTAACACTTGTTTGCAAATGGTCCCTGAGACACACATAAAACTAATTATATAATTTGTGTGTCTCTGGAAATTGTCCTGAAAATATTGCTTTCTGAGTCAGTTGTGAAACCTTTAGACAGATGATATCTGCAATTCTAGTTAGCTGAATTTAAAGGGTACACTTTTACAGTTTGTTTGTAGGTTCAACCAGGTTTCAATATATTGCAAATTTGTTATAAATCCTGTGTTCCAAGCAGGGTCCCCTCCCCCCTTCCCCCGCCCTCATTCTCCTTGGAGAAAGTTTTTCTTATGAAAAACCAAAAAACTGGGAAATTTTTGGAATTTATTTATTTTCTATTGTAATTCAACTAAATTTTCTAATATCTTGGAAAAATTCAACAAATTATTTATATTGCACAATTGGGGGAAAAAAACCCCGGTTCTAAGGCTCCAAATGTCCATGGGATAGGCAGCAAGCATTCCATTGAAGACCACGTGGAATGGCTGGAAGCTTTCCAGACCACCTGGGCAGAGGAATCTTTGCTTTTGCTGTAAGGCTGGATGCCTATAGGTGACAGAAGAGAAAACAGCTAATGCTTTGGGCATTTCAAGGGCAACCCTAAAGTTGTTGTTTGTGAACATTTGGAATTGAAGGGACTTCTCTTCTTTCCAAAAATGACCCATCTGAATCTCGTGGCCCAATCTTGGTTTGGGTTGTAGTCCACTCTTTTGCCTTTTGGCACGCTTGGACCAGTAGCGCCTTCCAGCTTGACCAAAATAGATGTAAAGCCCTGGGATGAAATTTCTTTTTTTGGTTTGGGTCTGGCTACCACAACACTAGATACTTATGATGGTGTTTTTGGAACAAAATTGTCATGCACCATTAGATCAGCACTCAACACTATTGAAACTAACAAAATCACATAAATGAAAACATGGATCCAAACATAGATACAAATCTTCTAACATCAAGATGATGTTTCAAAGACTTAATGCTGAATGGGAATAAGCCCTCAAAACTCACAAAATGGTTTAAATCTCATTCACACTAAAATTGGATTCCAACCACGAACCAGATCTTTTTCTTCAATTATATTTTGCAAACAAAATAATTTTTTGGTTTTTAAAATTTAAGCCTCTTATTGGTCACCAATTTTAAGAAATGGAAGAAGGGACAATGTCTGATCCAGTGTTTTTGAAATCTTAACACAACTTATGTTAAATTTTCTAGGCCTGTGCTATTTCTTGTGCATTCCTAGGCCTAGCAAACAGGGTTTCTTTCCTCAAATTTGTGAGGTACGTCGTGTAGCCCATAAAACAAAAAAAGCAAATTGAAACATGGCACGAGTCCCATAAATATTGATTTTTCAATTTGCGCATATCATACAATACAACATTGTAGATTTAATAGCCCTTCAGCCTCAATTTAATTATACATAGTGCTTAAAAGAGCAAACACTTTGTGATTTTGTATTTCTATAAATGAGAAAAAAGGACTGACTTTAAATAATTTTACTAAGGTCAACCTTATCCAAACAAATTTTATAACTTATAACAAGATGGAATCTTAGATTGAACTCCAAGTAGATCATAGAGTTTTCAGCAATTTATTTTTTGTGTAATTTAGGCATCTTCATTTCTATGATCAGCCCTTTCTTCTTATGTATTCTTATTTTAGATTGTTTTTCAAACTTTTTATCAATATGAAGTAATTGTAAGACTGTATATAAGATCTGTTTCTTAAGCAATCCAATCTTGCATATGTCAAGCAGATGCCCTGGCCTTTAATCCTCAGAAGATTTAATAAGGATGCATGTTTTGGTAGTCATTCTACAACTAGTACTTTTCTTATGCTATTACATAATAATGGCATAATCTTGATGGTTTTATGGGTCGTGGGTGCTTTCATCGTTCCACCCTGCCCCATTATCATTATTTACTATGCTAAGGGCAAAGTAGGTTGGAAATCCTTGCAGTGAGAAAATTTCCAATCTACAATTGATCTGCAGAAATTTCAAGCCTATCCAATTTTCATGCAAGGCACACCCAAACTTATAAAAATGCAAAAAAAGCACAATTTATAAGGGAGTAGCAAGTAAATAATATTGTGTAAAAGGTTAAGTTTTGTTGAAAGCAAACTTAGCTAATAGCATTAATCATAAGCGATCATACAGGAGAAGACTTAGCCAAATTTAGCTACATGTCAAAGAGGGGAGTAGAACAAAAATTTAAGATTCCTGCCTTAGTTTGGCAACCTGTTAGAACCTTTAGTCTAAACAAGGCAAATTCAAAAAAAATTCCTTGAAATATGGCAACTTGGGGCCATTTTTTCCACCAAAAAACAAAAACCTCTGCATGAGTCACACGACAATTGTTTTTGTGGCCACATCAACAAAATTCGCCACAATTTAAGAAACACTTGCTAGTGAAGCAATGTTGCCAAAACTCATTCCCATGATAACTTACCAATTGATATTTGAAAATTGCACGTCTATGTGTTCGTTTTGGCTAAATTGAATCTGATTTTCAATATTGTAGTACCTGAACGATTTCGGCATAAATTAAAGTTTTGTCAAATTTTTGAAAAATAATTTACTTGTGCCTAAAAAATTAAAAAATTAGGATTCTCCAAGATTTGGACTGTCAAGTATGAACCACAGACCTTAAAGTTCAAAAACTTAAAACTGAGGCAGTCTAGACACTCTAGCCTGTCCCATAAACTTTTTAAAAGCTATGTTTGTTATATAAACATTACCTGTCAAAAAAATTCAAAACTAAAAAACCAAGTATCGAAGTTAAGATTTAAGATTTAATTAATTACTTGGCAGTTGTCTATTTCACACAGTTGTGGGTTGTTGGTTGAGGCACTTTAATCTAATATGAGCCCTCTTTTAGTTTGCATTATTTTGTCAATTGGTCTTTCACATGATCTTGACACGAATGTGACTTTTGATGCGCAATCACACATGCAACATAAATTTAGGATGGAGGTACTGAAAGACTAGTGGCCTTTGTGGGAAACCTTTCCACCAACCAGCTTGTCAAGGATTTCTTTGCTTTCACATATGGCAAGGGTGAGGGTGAACAAGCACCCAAAATGGCACCTTTGCCTTCTTGAGTGAGGTGTCTTAGTGAAAAACTAAACCCAAGAAATGTTAGATTTGGACTCAGATACCCTGATTTAGTCTAAGCATGGGGATATTATAATTTATAATATTGAGAAGCAATTTAGATGAATATTGAGGATTAAGGAAACTTTGAATACTGGCCATAATTTTGTATATAAACTGACTTTGGTTGTTAAGATCCAAAGTTGAGGGAAACAACCCAGACTTTACTGACTTTACTGTTTGGGTTTTTCCATAAGATGTGGTATTTTTACAATTCCAAGAACTAAATTCTCCTCCTCCATACAAAATGTCCTATTCACCCTATTCAACTAAAGGTGCATTCACACCTAATGTTAAGTCAGTGTTAAGTGAAAATCTAGGTGGCATCTTACTTGGCACCCAATGTTAAATTGAGTGATTATTTAACATTAAGTGAATGCTAACTTAACATAAAATCTTCGTGATAAATAGGTTTAGGTCCTAAATGACTAGCTTGGTGTTAGGGGACTTAATACTAGAGTCCTTAACACCAAGTGTGAATGTACCTTAAGTGTTTTAAATTGTTTCCCCAACTTTCATTTGCTACATTGGATTGCAAATGATCACTAAGGATGAATATAGGGAGGGTACGAATATGTTTTAACCTACACTAAGGATAATGATAATTGTATTTTCTACCATAAAAGTAAATATGATTTTCACTAAAATTTTAGCTTGAATGTTTTTAAAAATTGGGGTTGAATATACCATGAGAATATTGGTAAATTAGGGATAAAATCACTAATCATTTTCCTCCAGTTTCAGGTTTGCAAAGAACTTGCTTGCCTGGGTATTGTGAAAGAGCCAGCAAGAACCAATGGTTCAGGGTCAGTTCTTCAAATGATTCTTTGATTTTTCTTTGGTTTTGCAAGTTCTGAGTAAAAACCTGATTCCTTTATTTTTTTAAAACCACCGAAGAAGGGTCCAAATACCCGACCCTCACTCACCAGTTTTTGTTTGAAAAAGTGAGAACCTGCACTGGTTTATGCATCTTTCACATACCTTACCCTAAGGTCGGTTTCATCATCAAATAATCCTCAAAATAGTGAAATGAAATTTAGTGAAAATATGGCATTCATACATTGAAAATCATCATAATTATCATAGGCTACTCTCGGAATGATTTCACCACTCATATCACAATATTCTGGTAGATGATGGAAAAAAATTATAATTTTGAATTTTTAAAACGAATTGATTTTTTGAAAAAAAAATTAATTATTGGCTTTGTCAATGTGGAAACTGACCCTAGGCTACTGTAATCATCAGTAGTACAGTGGCTATTTGCAGAATGAGTGGTTTCCAACGTTATGCTTTTTCTTATCATCTCATTCTACGAGGTGAATGCCAAGTAAATGGGCCTTGGGAATAAGCACCATGTGCAACTCTGAAAACCCTTATTAAAAGTTGCACTTGCCATTGGCCCATTATCTCTCGACACACACACACACCCTTTACAACTGATTACTTCAACCAGTTGTAAGTTTTTGGTTTTAGAATTGCACTCCAAGTACAATTCTGAAAACCATTTTTAAGCCAGAGGTGTCAGCTGGCCAGCTAAAAAAATTATGGTCCAAAGTTTTCTTTTGGGTCCTCTTTTGAGTATTTATGTGTTTCAGTATACCTCCAGTTCCAATCAGTTTTTGTTTTGGCCAAATATTTGCATTTTTCCTGCCTGAAAAATATGATTTTGACACATACAAACTTTAGGGTTTAGGGCTTTGTGTTCCTCAGCTATGTATATGCTAAGGAAATATTGTAGACACCTACATGGGCTTCACAAGAAAAAGAGTTGTGTCCCTAAAATGGTCTTGATATGTGTTCCTGGAATTTTTGACCTTTTATCATTAAGTGTCAAGTTGTGTAATTGGAAAAACTTTTTTCCGATATATCAAATATAGTCATTAGAATATGGTTCAAATTGTTGATTGAAACAAAAAAGTGAGGATTTTTACAAATTTGTAAACACAAATGCAATGTCCTTTCAAAGACTTCATAATCTTGGCCTTCAAAAATTGCTCAAAATTTTGTGGTGGTCTAAATTCACTATTTATTAAAACATAAAAAAGAAGACTATTGGAAGCCTTGCTAAAAATTAAGAACATTAAGAAAAGTGGAAAAAAAAATTATTTTTGTGTTGATGAACAAAGGAACCCAAAGTGCTATTTTCTTAAAACAGTTTCCTTGACCATTCATTTGGAATATTTAAATCTATTTTTTTGTAAATTCAATTGGTTTCAAGTTTTATACATTGACTTGGGTAATCTTTTGATATAAAATTCAAAACAAAAAGTCTATTTTAAATGATTCCTATGTTGTTTTGAATGGGTCTAAAAAATTTGAGGTGTGATGTTTTTGGTGGTACTACCCAAGGATAGGTTTCTCCAATCACCTAGACTCAAATGGATTTTAGTAGACCTAAGTCTCAATCCTTATAATGATTGAAAATCAACCTTGAAGAAAAAACTTATATTGAAATTCAAATCATGTAAATCTAGTGATTCAAATTTAGTTACCACATCTTGATGGATTTTAATTGTCACATTTGGATGGTCTAAGTTTTTTAAATTTTTCTTTTAAGGCTTCAACTTTAGTATGCTATGGGGATTAAAACTAAATGGTCCACCCAAATCCACCTTATCCAATTTTTTAAATAACAACATTAGATCAATGTTGATTAAAATGGCAATCAAAATTAGTCACCTTAGATCTTGAAGGTAAATAGATTTTTTTTCCAAGATTGAATTTTGGTTACTATATGGACCAAAACCCAAGTCCACTTAATCCCCCAAAAATCAATCAAATTTTGTGACTTGATTAAATTTTGGTCACTATTGAGGTAATTGATGTTGATTCCAAGAAATCATGACTTTTCGAGTTGTTTAACTTTACTACCATGTTTGTTTTGACTAAACATTGGTCAATTTGACTAAAAACCTTAGTTGTTAAAATGATATAACATTTATTTTGATTGGTTCAATTGACTAAAATGATCTTTTTGTTACTTGATCAAATATTACATTTAATCAAATAAGACAAAGATGGACACCTCTAGCAAAAGAAAACAAGGGTTTAGTCAAAATGGATATTCAATTTTGTTTTAACCATATGGGTGCAAACATGGTAAAAAGAGCCATGGTCACCACCTTGGTGACTTTTTATTTTTGAAATATTCTTGAAATTTTTTGAAATTTTTTTTATAGGTATCTTTATTTAATTCCTAACATAAAAATCTAGGCTAGGTAGGTAAGTACCTACTTATCCATCCTACCAACCAAGTTACCTAGGGTAATTAACTTACATAACTAGCTACCAACCAAGCTTATCTAGGTAACTAGGTTTTGTTAGTAGGTAGGTAGGCTAAGTTAGGTAGGTATATTAGGTAGGTATGTAGGCTAGGCTAGGTATTTAAATAAGTAGTTAAATAATTATAAGGTAGCAAGGTAGTTTTCAAGACCATACATCATAGGTAAAATAGCTAGGTAGATAGTTAAATTAAATAGCTAAATTAAGTAGCCTAAGTAACTAGCTAGGTTAAATGGTTAAGTTGGAAGCTAAATAATTAGGCTAGGTGGGCAACCCTATCCTTGGGTGCTACCACTAGAAACATCACACCCCAAATGTTTTAGACCCATCCAACTTTGAAACAAGATAGGATTCATTTAAAGAAAGCTTTTCATTTTAAATTTTATATCAAAAAATTACCCGAGTTATGTAGAATTTGAAACTTCAATTGGATTTATAAAAACATTTTTTTTTAAATTCCAAATAAGTGGTCAAGGAAGATGTTTCAAAAAAGTAACATTTAGGTTCCTTTGTTTAAGAACACAAAATGAACATTTTTTTCTTTTTTGATTTTTAAAACATTCTTAGGATGGCTTCAAATTATTTTGAGGCAACCACAAAATTTTGAACAATTTTCAAAGGCTAAGATTAGGAGGTCTTGAAAGACAATTGCATTCATGTTTTGTGGTAAAAAAAATTTTGGGTGGTAATTTGGGACATACCTTAGTAACTATGGTTGATAAACCAAAAACCAATGTTTTTACAATGATACAACTTGACACTTAATGATAAGGGGTCAAGAATTTTAGGAACACATGTTAGAAACATTTTAGGAACACAAATGCCTTACTTTTGCAACCTTTGTAGGTCTCTACAAGTTTTTCATAACATGTACATAAGTGGGGAACACAAAACCCATGTGATGTAAAACAATAATAAAAAACCACAATTTCATTAATTAAATTAAATTGGTTCCACCTTTCCTTGAATTTTGGTGAGGTGGTTCCTAACACTACAAGGAATTCCCATATTAACAAATAGTTTTATGACTAATGTTTAATTGCAAATGCCACATGTGACTAGTATAGTATGTAGTGACCTTGGACACGTTGCATAATAATCATAGTCATAAAAGGCATTATGTGGCACCTAGACAAAATTGCAATTGCATCAAGGTGTGATTAATACCAATTTTTCATCCAAATAAGATCTAGCCTATGTGGCATAGTGATTTATGACTAGTTTTATTATTAAGAAGTGTAATCACATATGATGATGTGGCATGGTCATTTGTGATTGGGTTTTATGATTAAAAAGTGTAATGGCATGAAATGTCTCATAATCGGCTAAGATGTATCCATGTGGCAATAATCCATCTAACAATTTTTAAGTTAGAATAAACAACCTAACATAGGCTAAGTAGGTAGGTAAGATCCTAGATTGTTTTTTCCATGGCCACACATCTTTTTAATTGATTCATCCCAAATGGCAGATGTAGTTTCAATGTTTGTAGTAGATATAATGAGTAATCTTTTCTTTCACATAATTATATACTTTACAAAATTCAATTTGTAGACGAAGGATATGGGATAAATTTTAATGAAAAAGAAACACTACAACACTATGTAACATTACCACATCCTTTGTTTTGTGCACAAAACAATATCCCATATCAACACAATAGAATACCTACCGCTTAACCCACTTACATATTATGTATTATCTATCCTACTTACTACTTATGATGTACTACCTAGCCTACATAATTAATTAATTATGTTTCTAGCTTAAGTTATTTTATGTTATAATGAATTATTCCACCTTAGGTTTTTTTCAATTATTTTAGGTTACTCCGCCTTAGGTTGTTTTTAAAATACTTTACCTTAGGCTATTATTGACTATTCCACCTTAAGCTATTATAGGCTATTTAAAGTTGTTTTATGTTATTCCAACCTAGGCCATTCTTGATGATTTTTGACTATTATAAGTTATTCCACCTTAGATTATTTTGGATTATTTTACTTTTTAAAATAGGTTATTTTATTTTGGCTACAACACAAAACTAATAAGGAAATAAAATGTGCAAACTATAATGTGCAAGAACCTTATCCCTAAATAACTATTACATTGAAGTGATAATTCATTTTAAATAACTTAAAAAACAAATTTAGACCATTAAATCCAACAATCCCAACATTTTTTGGAAAATAAAATATTTGCACCTACACATGACCCTATTATGCCAAAAATTGAAAATGGTGGTTCCTTTTTACCCTTTTCATTGATCTTTTAAAATTCACAAACCTATCAAACTTTATTGTATAGTTAATTATTTGTTCACTTAAGATAACCAAGAAATAATTTCCTAGCCATAACATATTTTCTTCACACTTAAACACTTGTGTACATTTGTAAGTATAATATGTAGTTACAACTCAAATTGAATAAGATGTCACATGGTGTCCAATCACCTATGAACTACATTACTAGGCACAAAAGCAACTAAATTTTCATTTATTGTTGGATGATATGATTACATTTTTCATCTTCATTTTTGTACAAACTAGCAATAGTTACAAGTCATAGTCACATGCAATTTAAAACCATTTTGTAGTTGCATATGTAACTTCAAATCATTTTTATATGACACCATGGAAGATAATTGTATTGGTAGTAAAAGAAAATGGTTAATTTGGACACATCACAAACACATGGGTTGATATGGCCATGATTCCTTGTACCACCCAAGGATGGGTTTGCCTAAGTAGGTAGGTTAATATAGGCTAGGTAGTTAAATAGCATGAGGTAGTTAAACTAGGCTTCTTAAGTATGTGAGAAAGAATATTCATAAAATGTTTCCAAAATGGGGCCCTATGGACATCAAAAAATTATAAGTTATACTTTATGCACATTAATTTTAGTCAATCCCCTTCATCATTGGATCAAGATTAATTTTCACTCAAAATGAACTTTGAGTTTCAAAATGTTGTCATGCAAATTCTAAAGTTTTTTGCTTATGTTTAGGATAGTCAAAAGATGTCATCAATATTTTAGCTTACTACATATTATGGTACTCGTTATATATCACCTTTTTTAGTGGAAAATGGTTCGCCTTTAGTATGCTTTCACCCTAAAACTTAAAAGTTAAACTTAAAATCATGAAATAGGATTTATTTAGAACATACATTTAATTATTTAAGACTAAATTGTTAATTTAGGACTTTACCCAGCCTAGTGGATGGTATGAACTCCACCTAGAGGCCACCAAATTAAAAAAATGTAACCTTACATTCAAGTAATTAATCCAACAACACCAACATTGTCAATGGATCCATCTGTCTTACTCATACTATAAATATGTTAGTTTCAAAATGAATATATTAATATGATGAAAAGAGTATTTTGCCTAGTGCCCACCAAGTGAAAATTATAGGTTATTCATTATTAAGGTTGGAAGTTAATGTTTTTATTCATGACAAACAAAAAAATTATTTACTAAATTAAAAGAACTAGGCACAACATGTGCTAGTTCATTGAGTGCAATAATGTCTATGGATCCAAAGTTGTTGCTCATACTATAATAAAATCACTAATTATATTTGGCAACTCTATGCCATGAAAGAAAAAAGTAGATGCATGGTGGCCACTAGGATTAGGGTTTAAGGTCCATAATTTTTTTATTGATAGCTAGTATCCAAGAATATACACACACAAATTTCTACAATAAAAAAATTCTTTAATGCCACTTTATGCCATGAAAGAAAAAAACAAACACCCAAATGGCCATCAAAGATACAACAAAAAGATCATCAACCATGACTATGAAAAAATATACACACATATTTTTTTACAATCAAAACATTGCTTAAAAATATGCCACATCAAACATAAAAAAATCCAAAAATAAAAAAAAGTTCTTAATAAATTTGGAATCAATGCCATGAAAGGGAAAAAATAGACGTTTAGTGGCCACTAGGGATTAGGGTTTAGGTGCAATAACAAAGATCATTGATCATGACTATTAAGAACATTGTACACGAAATTATCTACAATGAACAAATTGATTAAACAATACACCTCGTCAAATACAAAAACACAACAATAGTTTTCCAACCAGTGACAAAGATAAACTTTAAAAAGACCACCAAGACAAGTTGAACTCTATATATTATTCCACTACCAAATGATACATCAAATAAAAATAGTTAAAATGTATTGATAATTTAGTCAATGATTGCAAAGAGAAATTAAATACTTTGAGTTTCAAAAAAAAACAAACTTGCCTATCCAACAATGGCTACATTCACATTTACAAATCCAAAAATGGTGCTCATAGTGAAACATTTCCTAGTAGTTTAAATTTTTATATACCATTTCTCCTTGTGGCCACTAGGTGCAACAAAGTAGATTATTGGTTTGAAAAGCAATGAATTAGAGGTCCAATTTTTAGTTTCACCTACAAACTCAATTATTGAAAAAATCACACATTTAAAGACACCAATGCCAACAATGAATAAGAATCAATAGATTGTTACTAATTATGAATAAGAAAAAGAATTATGAATAATTTGATGTATAATTGAATTCATTAATTAACACAAAATAGAACATTAATAAGAGTTAACATAAGAACAAAAGTGTAGTCATGATTTAAATGAAAAAAAACACATCAAGAAAGAACACATATTTTATCAAGGTCACCAACATACTTTACAAATTATTGAATGCATTAGTAGCCTCAAGATTCACTTTCATTCAAGAAGAACAACTATCAAGAGTAATAATTTGACTTTTGTTTGTTGTATTTTTCATGAAGGAAAAGAGAAAAGAATAGTTGAAATTTCAAGCCACTATTTCTACCAAATTACATTTCCACTTGTTGTTCCAACAATCTTCATACAAACGTCATTCATCTAAATTTGACCCTTTCTTCACTGACACCCACCATTGCACCCTCACCATTTTGAAAATTTCATTTTGATCATCTTTAACAACATCACTCTGTGTTTTTCCCATCTAAACAAGGACAAGGAGAGGACCATGAAGCCTCACGAGAACAAAATCTCCATTGTTGAGATCTTTAAACGAGGTGTTTGTAGGAACTAGCTTCAAGTTCTTAGGCCCACAATAAGGATGCATGACTGGGTTTTCCAATCAACAACTGGCCTTATAGATAGCAATTCAACTTTCACATAATTTAATTTCCAATTGTTGGAAGGCCAAAAACTTTCTAGAAAAGTGAACCTTTGAGTAGGCAAAGGTTTTGACAAATGCAATAAAATATCCTCCCAATAATCCACATACAAACTCATCTTCATTGCATAAGTTGTGTTTTGTTCAATGCCTTGTTTCTAGAATTCCACGTATTTGGATAGTTTAACATTCATAAAATTTTCCTTCTCCACTAACCTTACCACATCATGGCCCAAAATTGGGCGATATGGAATAGGGTTTAGGACTCTAGTAGGCAGCTTTGGAGATCCATCTACATTAACTTTCCATAATTGGATTAGAGGCCTTTCCATGGGACTCCAAATGATATCGATTGGTGAAACTTTGTACTATATCACAGGCCAACCAAATGAATCCACAAAAAATCTAAAAAGATGCACATCAATATGCCTTACCAAAGTTTCTAAACTATCCTTTAAACAACCAAAGGCCTAGGTTTTACAATCTAGAATTTCTTGAATAAATTACGAAATGAAAGGTCTTTCTTGCAAAACCATGAAAACCTTCATCAAATCTGCCAAAATATAATTGTTGTACTCTCTCAACTTTTTGGGCAAATATCCAAAGCATCCATCAATATCTTCATGTGTATGACCAACCATAAGGAATCCTAGTTTAACTTCTTCAAACACTTCCCTCACCATCAACAACAACAGAAATGCTAACAAATACCTATTTTTATTGTCCACACAATTATTAATTTGAAGCAAGAAATTTTTTGGCAATGGTTTGGGGCCCACACTTTCATTTAGGTCCTTGTTGCGACTTCTTCGAACTTTGGAGAAAGCTCACTTTCATTTGTGCTTGTGGCCACACTTCATAAGATATGCCAAAGTTCGAAGAAGCCGCAACAAGGACCCAATTGTAAAATTGGGATCATTAAGCCACAATTCATTGGAATATTACGCATATCTTTCATCGCCATGTGATCATGAGTTATCATACCTATCAAGTTAATGGGCAATTGTCCAAGTCCAAAAATAATTTTGTTTGCCACTTGTAACCTTGGGAGTGTAGTTTTCACATCATCCATTTTGTCATGGATAATCTATAGGAACTCATCTTTGGAATGCACAAACTCGGACCTTTGTATGGTATAAGCTTATGCATGACTCTTGATCATGCAAAAGATGTTTTCTCAACTTCAGTTCATATTCTTTCGTGTCACTGCTAGTTTGTCCCAACTTTGATATTAAATCCTTTAATGATTCACACATAGTACACTTTGCAAAAATAGAGCCTTTCTTTCTTACATCAACATTGAGATGGTGTCTCTTACTTAACCTACCCATAATAGCCAAAAAAATACCTCCAATGCTTAACTCTTTGTTAATATTTGAAAATGTAATCCAAAAAGAGTGATCAAATTAAACAACACAATTTTAAACATTAAAAACTAAACCGAAAAAAATACATAATATTCGCATGTTCCTCTCAATTGTATACACTATCATTTACTTCATCAGTTTGCTCTCAAAAGCTCCTCCACATATTAAATAATAGTTGTCTAACATCTTGTCTACCATTTCTAATTCCTTTCAATTGATGTGGCATTGTGTCAACACTTAAGTCAATCATATTCAACATTTGATTATGTTTGTTTGGTTGGAGTTCAAAGTTTATGCAAACCTTTGTTACTGTGAGGTAAAAATCTACAACCACTTGGAATTTACTTTGTATAACATGTATGTTGATTTAAACAAGCCAATGACTTTATACCATGTTGTTTCATAAATGTCTATTTCTTCAATCATGATGAACTTATGCTACTTCATGTCTCCTTTCATATGCAACCTTCTTGGAATATCCATGCCATATGTTGTGTGATTTTCAAAGGATAGACCCCAAAATTCTTCTTTTAACAATGTCATTTTTTCATGAAAAAAATGTTGACAATAATTTTGTGTACAACATAATGTGGAACTCACATTCTGAACAGAGTTTTGGGACAACAACTTTTCAATCCTTGACATTAATCGATCAAAATGACCAACATTTTGCTTCCTTTTTTAAAAAAAATATTGCTTTTTCATTATATTGATTTATCCTTTTTCATAAACAATTTGTATGTTGTTTTCATTGTAAGATACAAGAAGTTACTTCATGGAGTACCCATCCACAATTGTTTGAACCAATGGCCATTTCCAAATTGTCATAACCATAAAAACATTATTCAGGCAATATAAAATACTCATTCCAACATGATCTTCAACAAGCTGATTATCAAAAATTACTTCCCTTGGGTCATAATCAATTACACAACCACTTGCAATGAACAACCCAACATCATCCACAAGGTCACATTTTGCACCTCACCAAGCAAACCTACCTTTTGATGGGATGCAAGAGTTCCTTCTTCCATTTTCATCATCACCTCATTCCTCTTATTCTTTGTCATTTCCTTCCTCATTCGTGCCTTCATTCATAAAATTAGAAGTTCTTTTCAAAGTGCCATCATTGGTGGCATCATGAAAGCTATTACATTTGTATCCATTGGACTCATCTTTAGGAATCCCACCCATGGTATTGTTAATTTTTTCATTAACATCAAATCCCTCAAAACATAAGGATGTGGAGAGAGCCTAATCTCTACAAAACACTCTTCTCTTCTGCAAATTGCTAAAACCTTTCTATTGAATGTCTTCCTCTAGTAGAAATACAAGTGCTTCTTTTAGCAAAGAAACATCTTTTGCAAGCCAAAAACAATCATTTCCCACCAATGATCCATAATATCACACATTTGGAGTAGGGTAAAAGAGTTTTTGTTCTTCAAACACCTTAACCATGAATATGATGGTTACAACTATACAATTCTCCATTCCATTAACACCATAGATCAAGACTAACGATGGATCCTTGCACTACCCTACTCCAATTTGAGCGCTACCATCCTTGCTCAAACCCCAAATAAAAATCATGTCACCAACATGCATATTTGCGGTCATGTTTTCATAGTTCTTAAAAATATTTTACCCATTAGACACCAAACATTCACAAAGTTAATGGATGAACATTATTATCATTATACCAAGTGGAACACAAAATTGAACAAGAAATGATGAACCCGTAAATGCAACACCCATTCCACTAAGAAAAGATGTTTTTTTGCCCAATTCAATTGAATGTTGACCAATTACGAAAACATTTCAAGAATATTATATTAAATAACACTAGATTTCACACAAGAATTTGGGCCTAAATTTTTTTTTGGGGGTCACTTCATAGAGGCCATCTAAAAAACGCATGGTGACCACTAGGCATTTTTGGATTACCAATTAGAAAGAACACAAAAGACGCCTAGCGATAGCCAGACATTTTATGTGCTTACCTTCAATTGGATATTGAAAAAATGTCTAGCAGCCACAAGGAATTATCTAGGATTTCCTTTGAATAATGATCCAAAAAACACCTAGTGACAGCCAAACATTCTTTGGATTCCCACTATTTAGTGATGAAGAAAATGTTTAGGAACCACCAAGTGTTTTTCTTCGATTGTCATTATTTGGTGATTGAAAAAATGCCCGGCGACTGCCAAATGTTTTCTTCGATTCCTACTATGTGGTGATTTTCAAAATGTTTGGTGGTCATGATGTGTTTTGTTTAATTCCCCTTATTCATTGATCCAAAAAATGCCTAAATGCCATTAATCATTTTCTGTGATTTCCTTCAATTGGTTATCCAAAAAATGCTTGGCACCACCGGTCGTTTTTATTTATTTCCCTAAATTGGTTATCTAGAAAACACCTTATGACCACTAGGTATTTTTTACGATTTCCTTCAATTAATTATCTAAAACACACCTAGTAATCGCTAGGTGTTTTTTTTATAATGTGCATGGCTAACATATGAGGGAAAAAGTGGCATAGCTTGCACAAAATGCCCGGCGATTACTAGGAGTCTTCCAATTTTCTATAAGACTATCTAACAATACCTATCTCCTTATCATACTAACTAAAGTAATGGAATCTTTTGAAAGTTGCCAATCATCCTATGAAGATTTGGTTGAACAACTTTGTAAAATAGTTTTACTATGACTATGTTGTGGTATCATCTAGGTTGGAACAAACTATTGCCAATAGTTATCCTTGTAATGAAGGAATTTTTTCTTGCATTTTAATTTGAGTTTCAACAATAATTTTAAAGGGATAAGAACCATGGAAATATTAGAAGATCCTTTGTTATTTCTATTTCCTAGTTTTTGTTGGTTTATAACAAAACTGATGTTTGAATTGATAGCATGCTTCTTGAAATCAAACCAAGGATGCATCAAAATCTTGCAAAATAATTTGATTAGAATATGTGAGTGTGAAAGCTCTAGGACAAGAAGGATTTGAAATGATAAACGTCATGAATCTCTATAGTCATTGTGATGTTAATAAAAAATTGTGCAATATTCACCTTCTTTTTTGATATGGCTCTAGCTTGTTCCGAGAGGTGGGATCGAACATAAGCAATATTCCTCTAGCAAGAAATGTTGTCAAACCCCATGAACGTAGCACATTTTTGAACATGCAAACCCAAGTTTTAGGATCCTCTCTCCTAACCCAAGGAAAGTGATGACAAATGGACTCTTTGTTGGAGGAATTTTTTTAGAAAACATTAAATGTATGAAATGGGAATCGCAAGATGAAAAGAGATGCGATTTTGTGGGTGTAAGAAATCGAGAATATATTATCATGCAAAACAATGTTGAATTTGAAACTACTTTTCAAATACAAAGAAATAGAACATGTCGTCGCAAATTGCCCTATATTATGGAATGTATTATACTATTGAAAGAAAGAGACTTGTGATGTTAATTAATCACAAGATTGAAGTGAAGATTTGAGAAAATGAAAGAACAATGGGTAGGAATGGTGAGAAGGTTATACCCATGCTTTGAAGCTATTTGATAGAGCTCTTTGAGTTGCATAATTTCACTTCGAAACTCTTCTCTTTAAAACCCTACAACGTTTAAAAAAGAAATGGTCATGAACAAGGGCTAAATCATTGGTCTTTATTTGTTGTTTTGTTCTTGTTCTTGTCCAAAACTCTAAACCACCAAATCCAAATCTTTAGTGTCCCAAATTATTTCTCAAAACCCTAACTTCAGGTTTAGATTGAAATTTTTTTTTGAAGTAAAGTTCAATTGTGCTCTATTTGCTGAGATCTCCTACTTTTAATCCCCTCTGAAGTTCCAGACCCTTAGTGTGTTAAATTATTTCTCAAAACCCTAACTTCATGTTTAGATTACAAAAATTTCTTGAAAGAGAGCTTGATCGCACTCCATCTTTCTAATTCTCCTACTCTTGATTCCCTTTGAAGCTCTAGATCCTTGGTGTCTTGGATTCTTTCTCGAAACCCTAACTTCATGCTTCAAATCAAAAAACATCTAGAAGGAGAGTTTGATTACATTTTGTCTTTTGAATTCTTCTACTTTTGATCCCTTTCGAAGTTCCAAATCCTTAATGTTTCAAATTCTTCCCTAAAACCCTAACTTCATGTTTGGATTGAAAAAACTTCTTGAAAGAGAGTTCGATCGCATTTTGTCTTTTTAATTTTCCTGCTTTTGATCATTTCCAAAGCTCTAGATCCTTAGTGTCCCGGATTCTTTCCCGAAAACTTAATTTCACATTTAGATTGAAAAAAATTCTTGAAGGAGAGTTCAATCGTGCTTTGTCTTTTTAGTTTTCTTGTTTTTGATCCCCTTCAAAACTTCAAATCCTTAGTGTTTGGGATTTTTTCCCAAAACCCTAACTTCACGTTTAGACTAAATTTTTTTTTGAAAGAGAGCTGAATGGCACTTTATCTTTTTAATTCTCCTACTTTTGATCCCTTCCAAAACTCCAAATCCTTGGTGTCCCGGATTTTTTTCCAAAACCTTAATTTCATGCTTGGATTAAAAACACTTCTTGAAGGAAAGTTCATCGTGTTCTTTCTTTTCAATTCTCCTAGTGTTGATCCCCTCCAAAGCTCTAAATCCTTGGTGTCCTAAATTCTTTCCCAAAACCCTAACTTCACGTTTAAATTGAAAAAACTTCTTAAAAGAAAGCTTGATCGCATTTTCTCTTCTCAATTTTTCTGCTCTCAATCCTTTATGAAGCTTTAGATTCTTAGTGTCATGAATTCTTTCCCAAAACCCTAACTTCACTCTTGGATTAAAACTACTTCTTGAAGGAGAGTTTGATCACACTCTGTCTTTTCAGTTCTTGTGCTTTTGATCCCTTTTAAAGCTCTAGATCCTTGTTTTAGATTATTTCCCAAAACCCTAACTTCATGCTTGGACTGAAAAAAAAATTTGAAGGAAAATTCGATCATGCTTTGTCTTCTCTTGAAAAAAATTAAGACTCTCATTTTGCCCCAAATCTATCAATTGCTGAAAATTCCCCATTGCAAGAATGGCTCACGAGACTTATGTTTAATATATCTCCCGCCTTCAACAATCTGTAATGATGAATGTTGAAAGTGAAATTTCCATTCCACGAGTAATGACGGATGAGATGGTACTAAGGTTTCACTACTAAATTAGATGTAAGTTATGCCACATGGCAAAGTTGTTGTTTGGTTTTCTATTTTGGCTTATTGTTGAATGTTTATAGGATATTATTATCTTTGGTATAACAAAATTTTGGTGTCTATGTTTAAAGATTTATGGTTTAGGGTGTAAAACATAGGATGTATGTTATAACATTTAAGGTTTAGGGTGTAAGGCATAATATTAAGTTGTGTGGGATATATGTTAATATAACATAGGATTTTACGTCGAAGGTAAAAGGTTTTGAATGTATAGCATAGGGTCTATAATGTTATTATAACATTTAGGGAACTTTAAGGGTTGATGGTTTAGGATTTAGGGTTCACGATTTAGGGTTTAAGGTTTAAAGTCCAATGTAGCATTTCAACTATATGTTTAATTTACATTAATTTAATTTTAGGTGAAATTATTAATACTAGAAAATAAGAGCTTTAATAATTGAATTTGTATTGACATTAATTGAAATTACATGCAATTAATTATAATATGCTATAATTTTGATAATGTAAATATCATTTAAATGGAATTAATTATTATAAAAACTCTTTTATCACTACAACATCGGGGTGAACCATTCAAATGACTAAACTATCAAATTTTACAATCAATTTTTTAAAATTTATTTTAGGATGAGAACTTAAGACCTAAATTGGTGGGGGTTGTAGGAAAGAAAAAAAATTTGTTGGAACCCTATCTATAAATATCAATTACACATTTTGATTATTACCTTAATGAAGATAAATAATTTTTAAAAACAAACTATCAAATTTAGTAACTTTATTAGTCACATTACCTAGTCCTTATTTGAGATTTCAAATGAAATCTTTAAAATAAAAGGCACACGTACTCTTTTGGAACCCTATTTGTAAATAACAATCATTACACATTTTGAGTTTTACTTTATTTAGGATATTAATTTATATTTTAAAATCAAAGCACCAAATTTGGTTTCCCCATTGGTTTGAAGAAATAAATTTTTAGACCTACACACAACCCTATTATGCTAAGTATTGAAGAAGTTTGTATTTTTCTAACAATTCCCTTGGTCCTCCAAAAATATTAATAAACTTATCAAACCCTATTAGACATGGTTAATGAAGATATTTATCATCATTTTTGTCATCCATCTTGCCTTTTTTAGACATAAAAACATGTATATATGGACTTCTATGGTATGTTGGAGTTTTCATTGTCAACAAATTTTTAACGATAAGTGCGTTTTAGGGTTTGGGAAGATGGATTTGAGGATGGTAATGAGATGTTGGCAAAAGGAGTTGGTGTTTTAGTAGGCATAACATGTACAATTATAGATGTGGATGCAAAAAAGATGGTGAAGCCGCATTATGACCAACCATTAATCTATACATTTGTGATATGTTAGAGTTTTCATCATTGATAATTTTTTAAGGATAAATGTGTTTTAGGGTTTGGGAAAAAGGATTTGGGGATGGTGGCGAGGTGGTGGCAAAAAGAGTTTCTACTGTTTTAAAGAACAAAACACTTATAATTAATCTATCTCTGCTTGTGGTATTTGTGAATTTTATTGCATTTTCATCTTATCCAACCATAGGTAAGGAGTAAAATCAATAAAAATAAGCTTGCATTGTTTTCATGGATTTTTTGAACATAGATGAAAACACCTTGGGTGGTACCATTAAGAACGTCACACCTTGATTTTCCTGCACCCAAAAAAACTTTGAAAAATCATAGGAAACATTTAAATAAATATTTTCATAAATTTTTTTAATGAATACATTTATTAGGTTCCATAGATTTTGAAATTTCAATCATATCAGGAATATTGTGTATTTTGATGTTCCTAATCATTGCATTTAGAAAAAGTTTCAAGAATGTCACTCTGGTTCCTTTCTTGAAACTTTTTGGTCAAGAACACAAGTTTGAAACATGATTTGAAACTTTTTTTAGGAATTTTTTCCTAAGATAATTTTGAAGTCATTCTATTTTTATGTTTATATTAGGTAAATAATTGAATAAGTGTAATTTAGTTATGAATTTCAAAAGTTAAGGCTATCAATTTCTAAAGGGGCAATTTTAATTAATAATACAAATTTTTAACAATTTCTATTTTTTTAAATTCCAAAATAAAATTCAAGTCATATATTAATGCATGCAATTGATAACCATGAAAAAAAAATTATAGTTGGGAAATTTTTTTAAATAAAGGGCCCATGAAAATGATTTGGTCGTTTTTAGTTCCTTAGCCACTTTTTTTAGGTGGTTCCTAGTGGTACCTCCCAAGGATGTTTTTGCCCACATGCATTGGTGCATTAATATTATAACATGTATTTAATTAATTCCAAACTTTGGAAAAGTCCAAAAATAACTTCAAAGAAATTGGATTGTAAAAAAAGTCTTAAATTGTAAATTGAACTTGCTAACCAATAGGCCCAATGCATATTGTCATTATTGGTAGTGATCAAAAGGTTCATATGAAAGAGGGTTAATATGAAAATTGTGTAAATCACAAAAGAAAAACATGAAATAGAGTCGATACTTGGTGGTCACCAAATGATAAAGAATGAATATGGAAGACTGAACAACATTGGAAGGGATTTGGAAAAAAATTCCAAGTAAAATTTTTAATTCATTCCAAATTTTGACAAAGTCCAAAAATAAAAATAATCAATTTTAAAAGTTTAAAAATAAATAGAATATAATCTTAAACTTGATGGGCACCAAACAACATGTTGAAACGACAAATTTTCATAAGAATAATTTTTCACCATAAGAATAATTAACATACATGAAAATAGATAAACATGTTGGCCACAAGAATTTAAGAACTAGAAGACCTTAAAAAGAAGGGTGCATAACTAAAACATTACATAACATCATCAAGTTTTCATGGTGCCCACCAAAATTAGTAAAGCACCTAGTAAGCAATTTCACGAAAAAAATCAAAAAATACAATTTGAAATATCTATTAAATTTTATCATTGAATTTTGCAAAGTATCAACCAAAGTAAACCTCAAATGCACAAAAGAACAATTATTATCAATTTATTGATTTCATATATATACATTGAGTATCAAAAACTACGTTGCCATCCATATAGGAATTTGGAATATCAGCTACTGAAACTAAAATTCAACTTTACAAACAACCAAAAATTGAAGAATTGTCTAACCTTTGACCAAAAGTCAAATATGAAACTACATCCTTTGTTTCTTTAAATAGAGAACTTGATCGACAACATGATTTTCTACCATTTGGAATTGCAAATGCCTTCGTGTGGTTTGTAAACAAAAATCGAAATCCACTATAAACAAAAATGAATAATTGAAATTTCCCCAAACTACAAACCTCAAACTGACAAAATATAAAGTAAAAACAAATAACTGAACCAACATGAAATGAAAGACACGGAAGACATAATTGAAACAAGGAAGGGAAATGTTTATTTAAGACGTCAATTAAAGGAAGTTGAACTATTGTTGGATCCTCATTTGAACTTCCTTCAAATTGTTTGAACCAACAATAAAACGGATATCGAAAATTGAATGACAACCTTGAAAACTACATGATAATTACAAAATGGGTGTAAATTGTTTTTGCAAAGGGCAAATCCTTCAATGCCAACCACAACTGAGATGCAAGGTCTAACCATTGCACCTTTTTTTGGATAATTCACATCCTCTAAATGGTTCAAGAAAAAGTCCACTCCATTTTGGATTTTGAAAGGCCTTGTTAGGCTCATCATCAATGAGCAGTGTTTGATCCCTATCCCCATAAGGTAGGCCTTTGCATGCAAAGTGAACTTGATCCAAGTCCTTCAAATAGTAATAAATTGAACGTGTGAACTAACTTGTTGTTGTAGTGCATTGCTCATGTCCTTAAACAAATACAAATTGATCAATGAGAGTTTTGGCCATTAACTAAGGTAGAATTTCAAAGACATCTTCTAACAACATACACAACCAAATAGCAATGTAAAGATGTTCAAATGTTCAAGAAAAGAAATGTTGTATTCCAACATGAATTTCCAACTTGGATATGTTTAAATTTTTCCCAATGTTTCAATGATTCCCTTGAAGAAAAACACACTTTGGAAAGTAACAAAGGACACCATTGACACTGAGAATGAGGAGCTTTTTAGTTGTGCCAAATCAAAAGGTCTAAATATGCTTCTTTGGAATATAAAAAGAAACACCATGCACCTTCCAAAAAGAAGAAAGGTTAGAGCAAAGAGAAATTAAAAAATGAGTAGAAGCCTCCATTCTTGTCGTAATAGATGTTAGTCCAACACAAAATTTACAAAAATTAAATTGATATCTAAAATATGGAAGTATAATTTTGATCGGGAATTTGATAATAACATGGACTAAAAACACACATATCACAACCTAATGGTCATTAGGTAGACGAAGATGAACACCAGGTGGCCACTAAATGGTTACAAGAGTGTGAAGTTCAACACAAGGGCCATTAAGCCAAACCAAATGCTTTAAAAACAAAGAGTATAAACAACATTCAAGCAATAGAATTAAATATTTTTAATAATTTTTTTCAAAAGGAAAATTTTGAGATATTCAAACAAGCAAAATTTGAAGATTTGAATAATTAATAGAATATTTTTTGTTTCAATTTCAATTTTGCATTGTTACAAAATGTGGGTAGGCAAATACGACTACAATCACAAATAACATTTTGAAAAGTCCTAGATTATCTGGATTAATACATTTAATTTTACCAAAGGGATTGTGTTCAACAAAGGTGGGAACATTATATCCAGATGAATGAAGATTTTCGAAGTAAGGGAGAACAAACCCCAAAAAATATCAATTTTCCCCACAAACACCGCCAAACGACTCCAAAAAAATGGCACTATACGAGCTGTTAAACATGATTTTATATGGCACATCATCTATGAGCAACGTGTTGCCAGCGTGAGTGTAAGGAAATGTAGAAAAAATAACGTTAAGGTTCTTATGGAAAATTGACTTGTCAAGTTTATCCAGTAGGAAATGCAGATTTTGCATGTAAAATGTTCAATCAAACATTGTAAAAACATGTATAGAGATTTGTGTTTTGTGCTAGATTTGATCCAAATAATTATAGATATTGTGACGTTGAGCTTTGGACCAAATATAGATGTGGAATTGTGCAAAAAAAATTCCAATAATTCTTTCAATCTAGGCCTAAGAACAATGGTGTGAAATGTAGCTTTTCCATATCCACACTTTTCAAAGCATGTGGTGATTAAAATTTTGTTCAAATTGAAAATCACATGAAATGGACTCACCTCTATTGTAGGTGAATGAAACATAGGGGAGTCGCCACCCGAAGTCAATGGAATTTCATCCAAGCCTAATTCGACGATGGTGCATGAATTTGGCAACCCCACATCTTCCACCTCATCAAGAAATGGTGCACCAATAACCTAAAAGACAAAATAAACAGTAGTTGGCAAAGTCTTAAAAATCAAGGATCATATAAATCAATGAGATTGGAAAATCCAAAAAAGAATTGGAATGAAGAAACAAAAGAAAAAATTTAGACTACTTATTATGGATGTTGAACAATTTTTACAATAAGTGGTGTGATAGGCCATAGTGCATTTTTTGAACAATGTTTGGAATTTGAGATCGTCTTCTTTGAGATTCTGATGGTGCTAAAGGATAAAGCTCCACAAAGGTGGGAATACTAAGCCCAAAATAATGAAAAAACTCTAAGTATAGAAGAAGAGTCTTCATGAGATAATTATCCTCTTTTGGCAAGTCTTCATAGGATTCAACAAAGATGGCATTAAAGGGTGGATTCAGGTAAGTTCTATAAAGCATATCATCTACCAACAATATATTTCCAAGGTGAATATTAAAACACTTAGGAAAAAACTAAAAAAGGCTCTTATGATAAATTCTTTCATCATGAGTGGGATAATCGATGTGATTATCATCTCTTTTGAAGGGAAGCTACAGATAGTTCTTGTTAATCTTGCATAGATTTTGACCAATAATCCTTTGTAGGTTGATCTCAATACCTTCTAATCACTTCAAGAGGAATTCTTTTAAACTTGGCCTCAAAATAACACTCTTGCCTAATAAGGTGCGACCTTGAGCTAAATTAAACGGCGGAGGCAACAAGTGATTAATTTCGAAATAATCCTTCCTAATAAGGACACCGTCCAAATCGAAAATGATGTGTAAAGGACTCACCTCCGTATCTTTTGTGTCTATGGGTGGAGGAGATCTAAGACCTCTAAGAGTGAGCTTTGGCCCCCTTATCTTCTTCGATAATTTCATGGAAAATTCAATAAATTTTTTAATTTCCAGCCCCATGGAATCTTGCAAAGGGTGATTGCAGGTGCAATGGGACAAATGGCCTAAAGGCTAGGATAGACATAAGTGCAAAATTGGGTAGGGACATTGAGCCTTGCCGTGGTGAAGGCTTGACTCAGGGTTGTCAAAATTGACCTGACATGCCCATTTTGCATTGGGCATCATGTTGACATCTATCCTAATGCGTCTGTCATGTTTGTTAGGACAAATGAAGGAAAATCCTTGGTCATACACATGTTACCCCTGTTATGATTGGTGACTGAAAATAGATTTCGGTCGTTAATCTTGCGACGACTGAAATTTTTTGGTCACCATCTTTTCGGTGTGTCACTGTGACCTTACCATTTAGATGAAAAAATATTTTAAGGCAAAAGAATAATTACGAAAATTCCAATATTTCACCATGCAAAAATATAATATTTAGAAAAAACCCTCTAAAAGAAACCAAACTCCTTCAAGATATCACAACTATATCACTAGTCCCAAGTTTCAACACATACCAAAATATCATCTTTATAAAATCCTTGCATAAAAATAGACCTATTACATGGGGGCCAAAATCTGTTAAGCTATTATATTCTATAATGAATCTAAACACAATATCCTTGCCTTGGTAGGCAATGCCAAAAAAAATGAAAACCAAAACAAAAGTATACAAAGTGAATGTTTTGTAAAGTTTGCATTAAGAAAAAAAAATGTTGCTTTAAATGAATTTTTATTGATTTTTTTCATTATTGATGTCTATCAATTATGAGAGCATTTATTGTAATATATTATCAATGATAAGTCCAATCATCCATATTAAAAAAAATTAAAAATAGATGGGTAGTACTTGTGTAAAATTGTATATGATCATTGTATCTTATGTTTACAAGAAACCCATCATCATTATAAAACATAGATTTGGAAATAAATTTCAAATGTGTAAAGAGGATGGATTCACAAATCTTAAATTTGATTACACATTACAATGTGATTTGCTTACAAAATTGGGTTTTACAAATCCACAAGTCCAAAACATGTCATTTTTGAAAGATCATGCAAATTACACCATATTCCATATTTAGCAACTACAAATTGTCTATGGTTGCTTTAATAACATTCTTTAGGTGCAATCCAATTGTATGGAAGCCCCATCAATGTGCACACGATGTGTTGAACAATTCTTTGTGCCTTTGGGTTTGGGTCATACATGTCATGGATCGGTTTCCAAAATGACATTTTGGTTGAATTGTCCACAAAATATTCTGCATCCCAATCATCACCCCATATGACATTTGCCAACTTGCCCACCAAATATGCTTTAGACCTCAAAGTTGTGGCATGTTGCTTGACCATTTGTCAAGGGGAATTTGTAATTCTTGATTCATTGTAAACAAAAAACAATTATGGGGCAATCCACCAACACATTTTTTTTTGCATTCGTGGCATCTTTCTCCTTTGCAAAGCCATACAATGATGGCATCACCACTTGCAAGCACCTAGCTTCACCCCAATTGCACACACCTATGTACACAACATTTAGTTTGTCTGTCAAAAAATGCAAAATAATGTTGTCCTTGGACAAGTCGTTGTGCAAAATTCCACAACAATGTATTGCGTTCATAATGTTTATGAATGCCCATGCCAACTTCACATGATTTTTCCTAAAGGCGACAAGTTGTGGTCACCCTTCCATATTCGGCCCCCTTCCCATAATAAGGTACGATCATCAGTAATGCAAAAGTACTTTGTGTTATAATCCAACATTTGTCGAAGAGTTGCCCCATTCCACCACAATGTGTATGCCTCCATGGTCTTTATGTGGATGGCAATGAATTTGATGACACCTAGATGTTCGCATGGGCATGCCAAGGCTTCCACTAATTATTGTTTATGTGCTTTTCACTTGTCATCTGTCTTAAGTGTTTTCCTCGCCAATGATTGTGCTTGGGATGCGATTGAATCTTTTGATTCGCACCTTGTGCATCACACATTTGTTGTGCTTGGAATCCATAACACACCACAACTTCCAATTTGAGCGAGAAGGTTTCGAACATCTTCTACCATCCATGGTGCAAGCCTTACCTTTTTTTTTGACCAATTCTTCGAGAATTTGGCCCACCATGAAATTTTCTCCCACAAATTCACCACTTTTGTTGTCAAGTGCACCTTGTCTTTTTATGGATAAAGGACATCAAACCATTACAACATATTGTGGCTAAATCCGAAATTTTACATTTAAACCATTTCGAAAACCACTTGGAAATCTGAAGTTCAATGTATTGTGATGATCCATTTAGTTTTGCCAAAAACTTATGCTCCATGACTTGCTTATACTTCTCCAAGCTAGTTCCTTGCTTGTTCACAAAAGCACCGTCAAAATATGCCCCTATGTGTTCCATAAAAAATGTTGTGACCACTTTTTAGAATCATCGTGTGGCGATTCATTTAGGATCATTGTTTTCAAGCTTTTGACATTTTTGAGTTTGCGTCAATGAAATGCTCTCCTTATTAAACATTTTTGCAGCCCCTCATTTGTGCATGGTTGAGGGTGGGCCACTCAAAGGTCTTGGGGCATAAGTCCATATAACTTATTTCGGGGGTTTTGGTCAAATTGACCGCTTAATGGTGGTCTGTTTAGTGGTTGTTTGCTCGATTTTCATTCGACGACATCTTTCAAATTTTGGATGACAAAAAATCAAAAGTCTTTCCAAGCACTAATTGTTAAAAATAATTAAATTTTGAAAAAGTCAAAGTTCAATGTGGTCTAAAATATTTGCAAAATGCAAAAAAGATAGCCTTTCACCAAGTGTGACCGGTTATGGGGTGGCCGAACGGAAACCTGATTATGGCTATTGAGTTTGGAAATTTGATCTTTTTGGTTTAAGGGTTTGAGAAATTAAACCCGCCGGAAAAACGGACTTAATGAAGGCGGCCATTTTATGGATTTGGGGACTTGAACTTGTAATGGTGCATGGGAAAGCTTGAGCGGGAAGCCAAGCAGGTAACGGCTGGAATTCTGGAGGTAGGAGGGTGATTTGGATTTTGGAGGACTAGCACATGAAGGGGCGGTATTCTAAGTGGCGAGGGGGGGATATCTCTCGGGTTGTTCTTCATGTAGCTGCTTAGCTTGTTGTTGATTTTCTTCCGCTGCGCCAATATCATGCTGAGCGGTTGTGTAATCTTTTGATGCAATTAGCATGGAAGGTGGCGCCGAGGAATGATGAGAGCTCCGAACCTTAGATGTGTGGCAAGTAGAAGAAAGGGAGAGGATCTGTTAGCTGAATGTGTTTCTGTGGGGATTTGTTTGCATCTGAGTTATGGTTAGCAAAACGTTATTTTGTGGAGAATGAAAGGTAGGAAGGGTCTGTGCCTGCAGATCTGTTGTGTGGACATGATGGGGCTGTCATTGTGAGAGGATTCGTTGCGAGCTTGGTCTACTGTTGGTCCGCGTCCGCGATCTCAGAGGGTGGCTGCTAAGTTTCTGGGTGCTGGGTTTCAAAATGTGGAGAGTGAGAGTAGTGTATAGAGGCAGTGGAGGGATGTGGTTTAATGGCTCGAGGGACCGAGCGAACACAGAGGGATCTGACCTCGAAGGCATCACCGGAAGTTCCTGTTGCAACCAAGAGGATGTGCATCGTAGATCGGACATGAGACAGTCCTCGGTTTGTTAATCTGATTTAAGGCACAAGGATCTACTCCCTATGATCCGACGTGTTGATTTTTATTTTGAGCAAATCATTTTTTTTGTTGAAGAATCAGGTGTTGTGTGTTGATGAGTTCTGTAGATTATTAGAGTGGAGTGTGGTGCAGGTCAGAAGATCAGGGAGCTCAGATCCGGTTTGGGTCTGTAAGCTCACCATGTCTGGTTATCTCTGTGTTTCTGCGTAGCTCTCTCTCTAAGCCTCTCTCCTCTCTTTTAGTATTAGAGCAGGTTCAGGTCTGGTAACATCAGTAGAACCAGTAGATGTCTAGATATAATGATAGTTGAAGTATCATATCTTCATCAGGCAGGGGGAGGTTTTCAATGCAGAAGATTAGCCTCCCAGAAAGAGACGGCTGCTCTCAGCTGTTGTGAGGGTTAAAGACGAACAAGACATTGTTGCAAAAAAGGAAAAGGAGAAAAAGGGACTTCTCGTGTCTCTCGTCGTTTGCTTCGAGCACAAAATCATAAGAGTAGAAGCCGAGCAGGGATGGCGTCGGACAGATTCAGTGGCGGTAGTAAGCCGCATGTTGCCACGGGATCTTTTTTCGCAGCCAGGGATGCGTATCGCAAGCATCCCGTCATCAACAATAACCTGAGATGCCCCACTCCAGGGTTGGGCATCGCGCCGGCTGCCTTCGACGTCTTCTTGTTTGTGGAGGGTATGACATCGAAGTTGGCTAGCTCTCCGGCCAAGAAGGAATATCATCATTGAGCAGCGCAAGAGTCTCAACAGGGACTAGAAGGATGATAATGTAACACGAAATTAGGTCCCCACCCAAGTATGAACGCTGGCTGATCTTGAGGTTTCTGTGTTTTATTAGCCGTCCTCTTATTACGGCGCCCCATTACTGCTGCATGGAAGTGGGGGAAGAA
>Ga0116229_10001699_pt1 | contig 34935 bp, 30 predicted proteins | sample S1TSphgellanicum_3_FD_87313 | JGI IMG/M metagenome (GOLD analysis project Ga0116229, IMG submission 87313) | Host-associated microbial communities from peat moss isolated from Minnesota, USA - S1T2_Fc - Sphagnum magellanicum MG | ecosystem: Host-associated > Plants > Peat moss > Unclassified...
CTCTCTCTCTCTCTCTCTCTCTCTCTCTCTCTCGGACGATTCTACTGCAGATCCTCTCTCTTCTTCACCACAGGTCGACGAAAGTTCGACATTCTACGGCTTTCATCTCCAAACTACAGACTCTCGGCACAAACCCTAACAACAAAGTTGGCGTTCTCCTTCCTCCTTCATCTTCTTCCTTCAAGGAATGCGATTTCCTTCCTCGATGACTGCGAAGACGAAAAGAATCCGACAACAGCTGCACCACCACCACCACGACAGAAGAAGAACCGTCTTGAACCGTCTGCTGTATTCTTCTTCTTCTTCTTCTTCTTCTGCCCGCAGATGCAGCAGAGAAGGCTTTAGAGCAAAGCAAAGGGATTTGATCAAATGCCTCTTGACTGCCATCTTTTCCGATCCTCCCCTCTTTCGCGATTCTTCCAGTTTCCTCCACCACCACCGGGATGGTCTCTTCCGGCACGAGGATTAGGGTTAGGGTTAGGGTTTTGATGCATCCTCTTCCCTGTTCCAGAGCTCAGTCCTCAGAGCAGAATCCTCTCATCTTGTTCGAGACTATTAAAAACTGCGATTTGCAATCTTTGACTTTGTTTTTATTGCGGGTCTACACTCGGATTGTAATATTTTTCTTTGTGTTCGCTCTTAAGAAATCTAAGCTTGGAAACAAAAACGAAATGCATTGTCACTAGCCTGCTTGCACACTGGGAAAGTTGCAGGGTGCTTGCTTGCATGCACTGGGAAACTTTGCAGGGTGTATGGATGATCAGATGCACTTTCTTTCCTTCATGCATTGCCCATGTATTCTGGATCTGGGCCTCAAGTTCTCACCTCATGTGCATCAATCATCCCGGATGCCACACTTTTCTGCAATGAAAAGTGTGCACATAATAGACACAAGAGAAAAGAGAGAGAGAGAGAGAGAGATGGGTGTGATTTGCTAGCTAAATCTTTATGTATAGTATGGGACTATCGTTCTTGCATAATCATCACAAAACCCACAAGAGCAGCAGAGCTGCCTGACAATCATCAGACCTTCAGCAGCAGAGAGACAGACAAACCTTTGCAAGAGAGAGAAAGAAAACTCAAGAAAAAAATCGGTCAGGACTGGTAACAACATCAAGGATTCTTCACAAACATGCTTGCTTGCGTGCTCCTCAAAATGGGGTTCTTTTGATCACAAGCATTGAGCAATGGTTGTCCACAGTTTGCAACTGATGAGAAGCCAGTCTCTGCTTCATGCCATGGTTTGTTGTTGCCATATGAAGAAGCTCTGCTTGAGTACCTAGTGATTTCCAAGGATTTTGCTTGAGTAATTTTTTTACAATATAAACAAGAGATGCAAAATACAATGGGCAGGCAGTAATCTGGTTTTCAATCTGGAGACACCTTGAAGACTTGAGAAATGGAAAGCTCTGGATTGTAGAAAGTTTTTTCCAGCATGCTACTTAGTACTGGCTTTCTTGTGGTATCTACTTGCTTCCAAGAGGAGGGATGAAGAAGCTCTTTCCTAGTTCTCTCTTCATGATGCAACATACTTAACACTGCTGCAACAACAATGCATTTCTCTTTCATGTTTTAGAAGATGGGTTTCTGGGATGTCTTCAGCCATGGAGGAGGAGGAATTTGATTGACGATTGGATTGAGGGTTTTGTTGACGTGGAGAGAGAAAAGAGATGTGGGCACTGGGTGGTTGGGGAGGAGAAGCTGAGATACAATAAGACTCACAAACACCAGACCTAAGAATCTTATCTCTAGTTTCCATTGCAGGCTGATTACAGACAGAAAGGAAATTGTAGTGCCATCATCTTTGTCTGTCTGTCTTTCTGAAGCTTGAGATTCAACTCCAGATCAATTGAGATACTACGACAGAAGCAGCAGCTTTGAGACTGTTTGTTGTATGATCATATGTATAGACTTGTGTTTAGGCTAAGTAGACAACTAGACTTGTGGGTCTTGTTGTGGATCAGTTTGGGGGCTGATGAATGAAAGGTCTGAAGTGGAAGATTTGTTGTGGAGAGAGAAAAAAGGTGAGGAGGAAGGAAAGATGGGGTCCACCTCTTTTTTGTGGGTTGGGGATTATTCTCGCACAAGAGATTTGATCGTCACACACTTTCGGATGGTTGTAACTTCATTTCGGTTTTAGCGGAAAGACACACAAAAAAGCGAAGAAAAGAAGAAGGTCCTCCCCTCCCCTCCCTTCGTCCCCTAGCTGCGCTTGCTCCCTCATGCAGCAACACCCACCCATTTTGAAGAATGCTATCCATCCATCTTCTTTCTTGTCCAAGAGCATCTCTATCTTCTTCTTCTTCTTCTTCTTGCTCCTCCTGCTCCTTGCTCCATTCTTCATGATTAGCTAGCTAGCTTAGCTAGCTTTTTCTGGCTTCTGTTTTGCAACCCCAGAATGTCCAAATGTATGCGTTGGGATTCTTCACAAACGCACAACAGACAATCTCACCATTGCACCAAACCCCCACAACAACACCTACAACATAATCCACAGCGCAAACGCACACAAAGCTCGAGTGCAGCAGCAATAGCAACAACAGCAGTAGGAGCAGAAGCAGCAGGAGGAGTAGCAGCAGTAGGGCTTGTTGTCTTGCGTCGTCACGATGCTGTTCTCTCACAAGCTACCCACCTCTCCTCCTGCTGTTACAGTGGTAGTGACCCTCTTCTCCTCCTCTTCCGTGACCCTTCTCTCCTCCGCTTCCACTTCTCTCATGGCCACCACCAGAAACAACACGTGTGCCGCAGTACCAGCACCATCACCACCACAAGCTGTTCTCAGACCAGCAGCAGCAACCACAGCAGGGGTTACTTCCTCTGCCATCAACTTGTTGGAGAAAGATGGAGAGATAATTTCCGTCGCCAATCAATTGCTGGCTGCTACACCGATTTGTCCAGAGGTAAAGAATCTCAAGACCCACCCACCCAACAACCATTTTATTTTATTTTTGTTGCTGTAGAATTGCTGCTCCAGAGCAGCAGGATTTTATCATTTTTCCACAAAAACAAAACTTCCCAATCCAATCCCCAGAGAAGGAAAGAGCCATGTGCCGAGTTAAGCAAAAGCAAGAAAATCTCTTTACTGAAGAGAATCAAAGCCTTATCCAAAAGCTTGCTTCAAGAATCCTCCTTCAACAGAGTTGCTAATTGTGGGATTGGAAGTGAATGCCAGAGGAATCTGGACAATCCCACAATCCACAAACCACTGATTCTGAGAGACAGACAGACAGGTGATTTTGCTGCTGGGAAAATTATCAACCTAGAATCAGGAATCTGGAAACAGAGAGATGAGTTGTGTATTTCTTGAGAGATTTTTTCTTCTTAGTTCAGGAGTCCAGCAACAAAGGGATCTGGGGTTTGATAGATGGAATCTCTGTAGAGAAAGAAAGGATGGATGGATTTCTGTCATAGCTGTAGGAGGAGGCTCAAAGATGAATCAAAGATCCGCTGCCATTTGTTTTGTCCCATTGCAGACAAGACTATGTCCTTGAGTCAAGAAACTGGCACCAGTTTGGATAGAGCCACCAGCAGCTCCTCTTCCTCTGAGCACCATGTTGTCATCCACCACCACCCAGCTGTGTCTGGTGGGGTGGCGGCAGCAGCAGTGGCTACTACTACTTCTTCTACCACCACCACCACCACCACCACCACTGCAGGAGAGAAGAAGGATGTTACTGCAGTCATGCAAGGGATTGGCAAACAGCTGAAATCTGTGCCTGATAGAAACCAAGTCATGTTGCAGGCTTTGACAAACGCTGCAGCACACAACCTCAAGAGACGAGGGAAGCCCTTGTTGCCTACCACTATACATGACATCCTTCCAGTCAAACAAACCGGATCTCCTCAATTGTACCATTCTATCTACGAGAAGCTGTTGCAATCTGGCAGGTAACATACATGTAGTGATGATGATGATGATCTGTACTGAATTTTGTGTGTGCGCTGTTGTGAGCTTGATGTGGAGGGAGGACATCATCAAGTCCAAGAATACTCAATCCACTCAATCATCTACATTTGACTGCTGCAAAAAAATTTAGTATCATCTTTGTCCAATTCTGAATCATCTTATCCCCAGTGACTTTTGGGAATTTGGTGGGTGGGAATCACTTGCAGGCTTCAAGATTGTGTTGTGTTGCTTGAAGAAATGGATAAAGCTGCACTGCTAGATAGAACAAAGGTAAAGAAGCTCTCTTATCAACCCAAAGGCATGAAACATGTTGATCATGATTCATGCAATCTGTAGCAATCGCTCTCTTCACTGTATCAATTTTTGTACGAGTGAACCAGCTAGCTAGCTGTCTTCTCACTTGCAAAATCTGAGTGCAAGAATCACAAGAAACGTTTATATGATATTTTTGCAGATGAATCATCTTAGGTTCTATCAGGCTTGCAAGAACCAAGGAGCTGTGAAAGAGGCAATCAGATACACTAGGCTGTTGCAGAGCTCATCAACATTACAGATCTACAACATGCTTCTTTCTGTTTGTCGTCACGCAAGGGATACAGATGGTATGTATGCATGTGTCCCAGATGGGTTGTGGGAATTTCTATCACTCTCTGAATATCCTTCCATGCATCTCCACCAGCTCTCACTTTGTCTTTCTCATTGATGATCAATTGCTTCATCTTTTGTTCTGCCTTTTGTGCCTCCTCTTTGATATTCCCTCTCATCTTGCTACTGATGATGACATCTCTGAAACCCAAAAATAAAATACCATCTTTCAGGGGCATTGCGAGTCTTGGCAATGCTGGAAAGCACAGGACTGAAGGCTGATTGCATATTTTATACTTCATTGATCTCTGCATGCGCCAAAGCTGGGAAAGTGGACCTTGTGTTCCAGGTAAACGGCCACCTGATTGACTCTAGAACTCCTCTGCTGCTTAGTCTTGTTGAAGATTCTGAAATGGGTGTGAAGGCATGGTCCTGATACTAACTCACAAGCTTGATGGCAGATTTTCCATGAGATGGAGGCTGCTGGGATAGAGGCAAACGTTCATACCTTTGCAGCTATGATTGATGGATGTGCTCGAGCTGGTCAACTGCCCAAAGCATTTGGTGTCTATGGGATCATGATCTCAAAGGTATTCTTCTCAGCTCATCATGTTTGTTTCTGCATACTTGTGCCACTGTATTCTGTCTACATTTCAACAGTATGTGAAGTTTGACTGGTGAGCAGGGAAATATGTAGTATCAGCATGCGAGCCCACATCTCTGTGTCGTTGGAATACCTGTATGGAGTTGTTACTCTACCTTGTGATTTTCAGGCACATTGTCTCCATCTGGGCTTTCAGCTTGTTGAGTCCAACACTGAGTTGTGGGCTGGAAAGTGGATACTTAACTGCACACGGACAAATTTCTTTTCATGTGCAGAATGTGAAACCTGATCGAGTGATCTTCAATACGCTAATTAATGCTTGTGGGCGAGCTGGAGCCGTGGAGCGAGCTTTTGATGTCTTATCTGACATGAAAGCAGAAGCAACTCCTGTGAAACCAGACCATGTGACTTATGGTGCACTAATTGCAGCTTGTGCACGAGGTGGCCAGGTTAGATCTCTCTTTATCCACAAGGGAGCAGCACTCCAGAGAGTTCCACGAGCACAAGAAGTTTGTCCATCTGTTTCTTCAGAATGGGTAGGAGAATCAGATCAGTATTGTCAGGATAAATAAGAGTTACAGAATAGTATGTTGTCAATGTGATAATAATGTTTGTGTTGAATCAGGTGGACAGAGCTCTTGAGGTTTACAAGACAATGAGAGCCAACCGCATCCAAGGAACACCTGAGTGCTACACAGCAGCTGTGCATGCATGTAGTCAGAAAGGTGACCTTGATGCTGCTCTTTCTCTCTATGACGACTTGAAGAAGGATGGTGTACAACCAGATGAGGTAGGTACTCTCAGTAGGTCCCATTTTCCTTCTTTGATCATAATGCACAGAATGTCAACAGAATGTTAATGTGGTGGAACAGAGGCACATGTATTTCCAAACACACTAGCTCTTTATAGTGCTGCTTGTCCTTCAGAAGGGCGTTCACAATTCTGGATCTGTGTGCAGGTGTTTTTCAGTGCATTGATAGATGTTGCTGGTCATTCTGGTCAACTTGATCAGGCCTTTAGCATACTGCAAGAGATGAAGAGACTGGGAATGAAACCTGGTGCTGTTGTCTACAGCTCTCTTATGGGTGTCTGCAGCAATGTAAGTATACATGCTTTCAACCTGACAGTTCAAAACAATCTGGGATTTCAATGTCTTTTGCATTTCACGGTTGCATATGCACCTCCAAACAGCACCAAAGGGGTAGATGATCTGTTAGTTTGATCAAAGCAATATTTGAGGAAAGCAAATATTGTTTTGATTTGTGTAGCATGGTCTTTGGATATGTTGCAATCCTGTTCTCAGATCAAGTGCTCATTCGTGCATCACTGACCTTGCAGCTGGGCAACTGTAATCGTGCTCAAGAATTGTACAAGGAGATACAAGCAACTGGATTGAGACCCACAGTCTCCACTTTCAATGCCCTGATGACAACTCTCTGTGAGTTTTGCCTCTGGATCATCAGTTAAACAAAGTTTAGATTGATGTTGGGCTTTTTGTTTTGCAGGTTGTTGTTGGATGTTGTCTGGGAAACAGACAACATGGATATATGAATTCTGTAGATGTGCAACTGATGTATTTTCAGATGACTGTTACCTGCAAAACTAGCTTAGAAAGAGATTTCTCCTTTTTTTGCTGGACAAGTAAAGTAAGTGTGTGCACATGATATCCATCACCTGGTTTCATGACACGAGTCCTGTGGTTTGAAACCCAACATTTGTAGGTGGCGTAAGGCAGCTCAAGAATGCACTCCATGTCCTTGAGGATATGAGGAAGTCGGGAGAAGCACCCAATCAGATATCCTACAGTATCCTACTGTCAGCTTGTTTGAAGTAAGTGCCCCTGCCTTGACACGCAACTTTCACCCTATCCGGTCTTCTCCCTAGACACTAGATCTTGTAGTAGTAGCAGAGACAGATTTTTCTGGTTTTTTCCTTCTCAAGTAAGTAGTATGGCTGCCTCTTCATCCTGCTAAGACTTTGAATATTAAGACAGAAATGAAAACACAGATAACATTTTCAGTAGGTGTGCAGGGAAGAGGAGCCAGAACTGGCTATTGAGCTCTACAGAACTGCAAGGGCAGCGGGTGTAACACCAAGCATTGTCATGTGTGACAGTATTACAGGTACCCATCTCAGACCACTCTCTCCCTCTTTCACATCCTACTTGATACCTTGTAGAAATGTTGGCTCCAGCAGACATCAGACCCCTTCTCCAATTTTAAGAATGTGACATGATATTGTGTTGTGTTCCAGGTCTCTGTTTGCAGCACATTCAGAAGTCTGCACCTCCACCGCAGATTCTGTCCTCCATTTGCCCAGTGCCTGCTGGCAGTAGCAACAATGCTCCTCATGAACACTGGTATACTCACAAGCTGATTGTCCCCGGTCTGTTCTCTTTTCTATCACTGAAAGCAAGCAATTGCATGCTAGTAACTCTTGTTGAACCTGACATATTTTCATCTGATGGGTGGCAACCCACTTTTTATCTTTGTCCTTTCTGCAGGGCTGCTTGGGCTTTGGCTGTCTATCGCCAAACACTGGGAGCAGGGATTGTCCCAACAGTTGAATCTCTTTCTCAACTTTTGGGCTGCTTGCGCACCCCAGAAGTACCAGAGCCAAACTATTTTGATGATCGTGTTGTGGCATTTTTGGGCCAATCTTGGCCTGCAAGTCCCCGCCATGTAGTTGATGGGTGTGGTGTTTATGATCCTCGAGCTCTTGCTCTCTTTGAGGTTTGTTTCTCTTTTCTTGTGTTTTTTTTACTGAAGAGAGATTTCCTTTGTGCTATAAAGATGTGACTTTTCTGGAGTACAGACAACAGGTTTTTCCTGATTCTACAAAAACTTCCCAGTTCTGGAGACTGAGATCACTCACCTGCTATGAGGTTTTGGCTTAATGCAGGAGGCAGCAGCTCTAGGTGTTGTTCCAACTTTTTCCTTCACTGCTGGTCCTATTATTGTTCATGCAGAGACAATGCCTGTCTTTGCTGTAGAGGTCTGGCCCCCTTTCCCAACTTTACAACATCTTTGCATGCATTAGAACAAGGGATCCAGGAAGATCTTGTGTATAGCAATCCAAATGAACAATCTGGGATACACCATTGCAAGTCTTAATGTTTTCCTCTCTGTTGGGCATGGAGTCAGTCAAACTGCAGTTTCACTGATGGTATTGTTTCTTGTATGTTTGTCCTGTAGGTTTGCTTGCTCACATTGCTGAAAAGTCTCAAGCACCGGCATGCTGCTGGTAAGTAAATCGGTTTACTCCTACACATGATCTCTCTCTGCATAGGTATTGATCTCTCTCTCTCTGCATATAATGCACCCACCCACCCAAGCATATGAATGTAGTGACATTATGGGAATCAAGGATCTTAGAGCACCTCTTCCATCTTTTACCAAACATATACGGGTCCACCAGTATCCTGTGCGACTTAACCAATAACACCCACATGCTGGATTTGTGGTTTTTGTACACAGGGGCACGCTTACCTTCAGTCACAGTCACGTATTTGCTAGAGAAGAAAGAGCACTTCACATCTAAAGGAGGTCAAAAAATTATGAATGTAGCTGGCAGGTATGTATGATGCTCTCCTTCTGGTTTGCAAATCTTTGAGGCCTTTTCAATAGAATCCATTCAAATGGTACCTCACCATGTTTGCCATTGGATTTTTGTTCTTCTGCTCAAAACCCATGTTCTGATGTTGTTGTTGTGATGGCAAACAAAATTACAGGACGGGGCAGGCAGTGACAGCCCTTTTGAGGCGACTGCGGCTGAAGTTTCAAGGGCATGAGAGCTCAGGTGAGATTCACATCACAGTCTTGGCAATCCGTAAATGGTTGCAGCCGAATTCAACTCCACAATCATTCAACCCAGCTTTTATGCATTCAGAAGTGAACAGCTCGCCTTACCATCAGTTGGTAAAAAACCTTTCTGACCAGCAGCGTGCAATTCGAATGGGAGGGGTAAGTTCTCCTCTGGAATTTGCTGAGTTAGACCACATAGGAGGTACAGAAGAGGAATACAATTTTAAGCATAGTCAATCAAGGAGGCCAAAGGGACCTTCTGAAGTAAGACGACGGCCTCCCACCTTGCAATGAAAATAAGTGGGGGCCATTAGAAGAAGTTCACCAATTTTTAGCAGGAGTGTTTTTTTCCTCAATTTAGCATGTCTCGTAGGTGAAAATATAGAAGACACTGCTGAGGAGGATATGTGGAGATGAGACAGGGGCAGGTTTCAAGATGTGTTACTCCATTTAATACTCCTGCAAGTGCATTCTTCCAGTAGTGGGTTTGTGAGAGTCCCCAGGTACTGGATCCTAGTGTGGCATGTATGCTATTGCTCTTCATTGCTGTCATTGTAGTTGCCTCCTCTTTACTTGTACTTAACACATTTGGTACACTTCAAGGACATGGTAATTGTAGGCCAAAAATTCTTGAGGAGATGCGGAGATGACAATTGATTGTCTCACTCCCCATGTTCACAAAGTTTGCAATACTGTTTCTGGGAATCCCCCCCAAGTTCCATCATGATCAATGGGTGTGCTCCTTTGTTGTTGCTCTTGTATGGGTCATAGTGTTTTTCCACTACTTTCTTTGATAGAATGAGCTTGTATAGTCTGTACAAATGGAAAGAATTCACTCTAGTGTTGTTGGTTGGTGGCATCATGAACTTTTGTTGCATGAATGAACTTAACGTGTAGTAGATCCATGGCCACATCTAGCATGGTTAGATCAGAGCATAATTTGTAAGCCCAATTTGAGATTGTGGCATGAAACTCCATTTCATATCAAAGAAGCATTTGTGGAAACTAGATTTTGCATAGGAGAAGGGCCTGAGGAGAGGCTCTTGTGTGATTTGAGATCTGTGCCTGAGGCCAGTAAGCTGAGGGAACAGGTAAAAAATCACAAAAGGGCCTTACTCAGGTCCTTTTCTTACATAAAGCAGAGCTGGGATTTTTTCACTTTTTAAAAATAGTAACAGGCTGGCTGGTACCATCCGCTGGTCAGAAGATCCCAGAACAGCCTGGCTGGTACCTTCCACTGCGGAAGGTCTCGCTTGCTGAAAACAGGTTTCTCCAAGCAGGTAAGGGAGCTAAAAATACAAAGGAAAAATCTAGGCGGTGCGTTACTATATAGAAACCTACCATTCTCAATTCTTATACTTAGAACACTCAAGGGAGGGTTTTTTTATTTCCCCCAATATTTTTAAGTAAAAATGTTTTTGGAACCCTATTATTATTCTAGTGACATGATAGAAGCTATGGTCTAAATTTGATGATTTTCACTTTTTTTTTCCATTGAAATATGGCAACTTTGTCCCATTTTTTTTTCCCAAAAGGACCTTTGTGGCCCCTTTTCTTTCATTGCCCCATGGTGAAATTTCACTCAAAAAAAAAACACTAGTCTACAAGGGTTGTTTGGTGCTTGTATTCTCACGATTGGTTTAAGTTTTAGACTTACCTTAACACTCAAGGTTTTGCATGACAAAAGTTTCTTTGCAATTCTTAATAGAGCATTCCAATGATAGTGTCTTCTCGGTCTTCAAGTTATTTAGAAACACATGTAAAGCGGTTGCAAGTTTTTGACAACTACTATTTTGAAAATGCACATGATGTTAAAACAATATCATGCTTTGACACGTAAAATTCTTTTGCATGAATCATAAATTAATTTAAACTAGTGTGGCATGTGCTGTTGTTACCACGTCTTCAACTGATGTTTCCTTCCAAAACCTGGTTTTTTGGAATTTATTTGAATTTTCAGCGGCAGAAGTCACTTTAAAATCAATATCTCCCACATTCTGAATCCAAATCATACCAAATAAATTCCATTAAGTCTTGCTCATCAAGATCTTTCCAACAACACCAAAGGCACATTCCAATTCCTCCAAAATTTTCAGGCACGATTTAATTTAATTTTCAGTGAAGAAATCATTCAATATTTAAGAACTTTTGCACTGCAAGTCCAAACGTCATAGAACCAAGCCCATGCAGCCCTCCTCATTGAGAGCTTTCCAAAGACACCAAACATGATCTGAAGCATCCTGGTTCAATGGATCTCATAACTACAAAACAAAACAAACTACCTTCCTTCATAGATTGATAACTAATGGCAAAAAGCCAATGTCATCATTATTTGTGTCAATATCAAATTTAATTTAAATTAATGTACACTTCATGGACATGAAAAACATATGCTGATTTTTTTTTCATATCCATGTTGGTGGATAATGGAAAAGAGTGAGATAGTTATAAAATGGAGGTAATTATTATGAAAGGCGGGAAATAGTTATTAAGAAAATTAATAGAAAAAGGAATAAACTTTTTAAAATTAAATTGTTAAGCTTAAAAATGAGATAATTATTTTTGAAATTGTCTTTGGAATGATCCACGTACAACCATATGAAGAATTCCAAAAATTCCCCATATACCAGTTCCGATTACTAGTCATTGGAATTTATCCATCCAAGGAAATAAATGGTCATATTATTTTCACTACATTTTGCAAACCCTTGAAAAAATGGGATGTATCATGTGTTCCTTTTGAATCAAGTATTAAAAATGAATTTTTTTTAAAATACAAGATATCAAAATTTGATGTAAGCAAATATATTATAATTAAATTCATGGTGGATTAAATATGTGCATATTAAAAAAAAATTAAATAACAGGGTGAGGAAAAAAGGGTTCCCCCACCTAATAAACATAGCATACCTTGTTTACTTACTTGAATCCCTTTCTTATATTTCTTAAAGTTCATTTGGATTTTATAAAACAATATTTGTTGAATTGAAAAATTATTGCCAATTTGACATCCACTAAAATCCATGGATCCATGGTATTTAGATTGATAAAAAATACATTGATTTGATCAAATATACAAAAAATCAATGAATTAGAATTTTTAAATTTTAAATATTGTGTTTAAGAACATCAATCTAAATCCATTGGAATTAGTGAAAACCATTTGAAAACATAAGAGGGAAAAAAAAAAAGGTTGATCATCACTAGGAATACACAGCAACATGGAGCTCAAATTATAGTTTATACAAAACAAATAGCATATAAGTTTAATATTTTAAACCGTCAATCATTCCACTTCATCCTAAACAAAAAGGGTAAAAAACAAATGATGAATGTATGATCTACTTTGTCAAAGTAAGTCATGCTTGCACTTGCATTTGTTGCATTTCAATATTTTCACATAAATGAAACTAGTTCACATACTAATATTAGCTCATTTATTAACATATTAATTGAATTGAACCTACTAATAATCAATATTTTTTTAAATAATACTTTTTTAAAATACCAAGGATTAATTCATACCCTATATTAATTATAATTTAGTTTTGAAAATAAACATAACCTAATTATAAAATTAATTAAATTATAACTTCTTGCTAAACAACCAATATATGACACCCTATATTTTTAATCACATGTTTTTAAAATGATGTAATTTTTTTAAACCATTGGTTTAAGGTTTCTCCTTTCTTCTTCATGATCAATTTCCTTTCATTTTTTCTTTCTTCACTTTCTTCATTTTTTTTTCTTTTCATGTTTTGTTGATGTAGTTTACAATGTGGTTGCACCATGTGAAATTTGATGTGAACCCACCCCCCACCCCCCACCCCCCCTTCCCCCAAAATTAGAAGTGCATTCTATGAATAAAATGCATGAATCACCAACAATTGGGTAATGTAGAAACACATATTTTGTTCCAAAAATTCTCAAGAAGACTCTAATTACATTAAAAATAGAGAATTCCAACAAATAAAGGAAAAATGTATTCTACAATTAAAATTGATTTGTCTATTTTTCAACTTGAGACAAATCGCTTGTTGGTCTAGCCCACACTTTCTTCCCTCAAGAAGAGTTGGGTTTGGATCTAGTTAAGAGCAAAAACAAATGTTCCAAGCATGGGGGAGGGGGTTTGTTTCAATTGTTTTTATAAATCAAACCAATCATGGTTCTTTCGTTTCATTGTTGAATGGACTTTGTGCTAGGCCCACCTCAAATAAGTGAGCTTGTCATGAAGTTTGTTAGACTATAGAACATCATCCAATGTTCATTTTTTATCCATTCACATTTTCATGAACTTTTAGGCCTTCAACCTTTGTGTAAAGTGAACTCTAACTTGTCTTTTTCCTCCAATTAAAGATTTTCAATTTTGATGGTCATGGGTTAAATTTAAGCTCTAATCTAAAAGGAGTCTTGAAGTTAAGAAAATCAAGGAAATTATCATCAAAACATTCCACCAAAATTGTAACATTTCCTAATGTCGATTTAGATATTTAAATTGATGTTTTTCAAGACCAATGTTTTAAAGAAAGGCTTGAACTTGGACGTGGATCAAGAATGTTTATGTTAGTTTTAACATCATTTAAAGGCTTTTCTTTTAAGTTCAATTCCATTACATTGAAGTATTAGAATTTAAACTCTCAATTATCCTTTTTCATCAAGTGTAATGTATTTTTGCCCTTCAATCAACTTTTGTGATAAAATGTAACCAAAAAAGGAACAAAAAATGATTTTTTCAAATGCATGTAGCTTGCTAATGTCTATATACATTCTCATTCCTTACTTTCAATGATCTCAACTAGACTCAAACACTAAACCAAAATGAGGAACTCTCATTGAACTTTCAAAGCTACAACTTATTTGATTCAAATTGGCATGTTTTTTTTGTGTTTTACACAAATCACAACCCCAAGTGTTTTATTCACACCACGAATGACCCCACACTCAAATCATGATCAATCCATTCATCATATATGAGAATGCATTGATGAACTGCTTAGTGAAAGATAAAACTATTGACCTACATTATTTTCTCCTACAAAATTCAAACCAAAGGCAAATCACAACTTCCAAAAAAGTAAATACCTCTATTGCCTCAAAATTGCATATAATTTAAAGCTACAATAAAGCTTTCACCTTTATTAAAGCCCCCAAAAAAACCTTCTACTACAAATTAGCAGGACACCATAAAAGACTAAAACACAATTTGTTGAATCCACCGAATTACAACTTAAACCATCAAATGTGAAGACTAAATTTCGGTCATCATCTTGACAAAAACAATTTGAGGACTAGGTAGACATGGTGAACTTAAATCCTAATTATATGGGAACTAAAATTCAATCCCAAAAATTTTAAACATACCACACTCTCAAGATGTGGTGTTCAAATTTTAGTCACCATCTTGATGATTTGAATTTATTTTTCCAAACAAAGTGGACCAAGGTCCTTATCCCTATGGTGATTAGAGAGGTGAAATCATAGGATGGTGTGAAAATTTTATGCACATGTGGAGTCCATAACTTATGCAAATTAAAACCATAAATTTAGAATACCTTGAATCACATGGGCTATATGATAAGGTGTTAATAAACATGATCTAACATTAGGACTTTCCCCACCATAGTTTAATTCATGGAAATTTAATATTTGAAGATGAATATTTAAATTATTAATTTCAATAAATAGAGGACTTTATATAAAATATCCATATTTTAATAAATATTTCAATTTTGGGTCATCAAAATCATTTGAAATTGTTTTAAGTGACATTGTCAACACAACATATTCCATGTCAAAATTCTCACTAAAATGATTATGATATGAAAGTGTATTAAGTCTTTATTGATTTATTATTGATCATGTCAAGTGATTTGATAATAATTTAAAATTTTAATATGTTGTGACTATAGAATTTGTTCATGAAATCCATGGACAATATGTTCATAACATATGAAATATTGTGTTATTAGTCCTTTCCACATCTTAACCAATTTTGTTTAGTTCTTGAAGGGGGACATTAAATGTTAAAATTTTACATTACTTATGGGTCCAAACACATTATTAGGACCCACACCCACCTCCTTGGTGCTTTGCTTAATGATTTCTTATTCCAAAATATTTTCAAAATATCCTAAGGATATTTGATTTGTAAGTTTAACAAAAAATTTAAAATTCTTTTTGACTCACAAAGATGTTGCATTATATTATCATAATAAATTTTGATTTAAATAATGTCCCAGAAATATGTCATTGTAAGTCCATTAAGGAGTCATTTATGAGTTTTTCAAGTGCTAAAAACATTCAATACATTATTAAAAAAATGTTTTTGGGTATTCAATACTCATTAGATTTGTTTCAAACTTTTTCAAGTGTTTCTATAATTATTAGAAACATTGTTGTATATGTTTACCAAGCATTTGGAATATTGACTTGATTTAGCACTTTAAAAAGTGCAAAATTAAACAGTTGTTACACTGAAAGTGAGTCTTAATAGCTTGTTTGGACCCTTATGTTAAATAAAGAAAAATTTGGGAGGTATTATGTGAAGGAAGTTTTTCTCTTTTCACCCTATTATTATCTAATTTTTAATATACACATATTGAAGCCACCCTAATTTCAATTATTATTTTTTATTTGGTCAAATTTTGATACCCTCTATTTATTTAAATATATAATTTTATTGTGGTCCCTAAGCTATTTAGGCATGGATTAATTATTCTTGGACCTGCTAAAATTTCTATAAAATATCTACCTACCATGTTCAAAATATCAAAGAAACTCTCAAGCACACTTTTATTTAGAATCATGCCTAAAATAATATTGTTTTTAATATCAAAGGTGAATGACAAAAAATTCATAATCACAAGACACCTTGTTGCCAAACTAACTTTGATATTGCAATACTTGAAATTGTGAAAATGATGAAGATGTAACTAAACATAGTAAGATCCATGTGATAAACTATTAATTTTTCAACATGCCATATGTATTTAAGATATCCTCCAACTAGGTACGTAGAGAGGTGGTAAAACAAAATATCCATATTAGTTTATTTTAGTTTTCAAAATGATTCAACTATCAATAATGTGAAAGAATCCTTTGATTCACATTCTCCTATTCAATTACTAATTCATTTATTAACTTGCTAATTGAACCTATTAGCAATTAATACCTAAATTCTTTAATACAAATGATATAGATTTTGGGTGTAAGCAAGATAAAGTGAACAACTTGATTACCTTGTCAAATTTGGAACAAATATATTTAAAATAACAATAAAATCCATTATAAAATTGTGAAACATTGAATGTTTTCATTTCAATGATTAAATATAACGTATGGTTACACTAATGTGCATTGATTTTCATATTTCAAATTGTAAAAGTAGGTTTTAAGTAGGTTTTTCACAATACAAGTAGCTTTTAATGTTTATTTTTCACTATGGGATTTTGGTTTTCAATAGGTGAAAGTAGGTTCTTACAAAAAGGAACTAATTTTTTTTTTTGATGACTTGCTAAAACATATGTTAATTTTCATTTCCTAACTTATGACATATTAATTTTATTAATTTTTCTAATCCAAAAGTAAATTTAAACACATATTTTTCAATCAGTTTCAAATGTATTTTTTATCTATTTTTTTAATTCATTTATTTTTTATTTTTTTAGAATTAGATTATTATAAACTTAATATAGCAAACTAATATTACTTGACACATACTTTCACTTAATTTGAAGTTACTATATGATAGTTATATGAGCAACGAAAGGTTAAAGTGAAGATGACTACTTTTTATGTATAATTTATCTTGCTTTGACCCTATTACACAAATTTTCAACTTTACATACCACCATGATAGAAATATAAAACTTAACATGAAAATTAATATCAAATATTGAACATGAATATAAATATCATGTGGAAATCATGTTATATTTTTAAATGACTTTTATTTCAATTTCTAGTCAATCAATGTTCAACAAATCATCATTTTAAACTTAATAAATAATGATTAGTATTGTTAGGATCAACCACACAATTCTTGATTCATGAAGCATGGGGCTATCATCTGAAACACACATCTTTTGACAATAGCATCCCAAAAATGTTGGGAATCAAATATTATTATAAGTTATTATTATTATTAAACCTATAAATTCCAATCCACTTGAACCAATGTCTTTGAAAGTTTTTTAATGTTGCATCATTATTGCTTATGAACATCCCAAAAGAGATTTAGCATTAAATGACAACAAGGTTTTAAAATTTGTCCAAAAAGTGAAAAAAAATTCTTAAAACATGCCCCTAAACAAAAATTCATGTTGAAAATGTGACAAAATTCATTTGAATTTATTTTTTCAAAATTTGGCAATTTTTTCCCCCAAAAAATAAAAAATATTCAACTAGTTGTTTTACATTTGTGCAAAAAAATTTAAATAAAAAGGTTACCATGTTGACTATGACTACAATTCAAAATATGGTTTTCATGCAACAATATAGTTTGGCTCATGTGACACATGTGCGCACAAAGCTTACCTTATAATGCACACATGTGTCACGAACCAAATCCAATTATCATAAGAATAACCATCTTTTATTGCAATGTATGTATCATCACCTTCAACTCGTGGTATCAACCTTAAATAACAAGGGATGACTAGTAATGAACATTGAAGGAAGCTTAATACATCCCTATATCAATTGATTTGGTATACAACACATCTACCCCTCAAACTTTCATGTTTACTTAGTAGTTTAAGTAGTACCTCCATTCAATCATGATCAAAATACCAAAATGATTTAAACAATAATACCATTACCTACACCATTTTACATACACCCAACAAATCATATCATCAAACCCATCAATCCAACACTCATTAGAACCATGTAAGGCTCAAAAGTATGCAAAATAGTGACCAAGCAAACTTGTACTCACTCCAATAAAGACCCTTGGGTTGTTGAATAATTTCAATGAGTTTTCTAACTTGACCTAAGTGGGATTTAGATCTTTCTTTCACTTGGGGGATTAAATTGTGCCATATTTGGTCCAGAATTCATGATCACATGGCACTCTTTGGTAGAAAGTTTTTTTAAACTAGGGTTATTTGAATTGAACACATGTTGATGTGCCTTAGGGAAATTTTGTATTTTACCTCAAAACCGAAGTTTGTTTGTTGTGATATTGAGGATTTGAAAAATCAACAAAGTCAACTATGATGTTGATCTCGATTCATCACATAACATTATAGTCAATCAAATATTTTAACCAAAGTTTGGATCATGCCATGGTATGATAAATGAAAATGCTTGGGAACCAAAGGGAAAATGTTTCATTTCTATTAGATGTCAAGTTATAATCCCACCAAATTGAATTTTTGATGATATTTGCCATTTTAATCCATTCTTTATGTCAGCTTTAGATTAAGGATTCATACAAAAAAAATCCATCAACAATCCATTTATTGTTGTTATATCATGTTATGATCATGTTATACTTGATTTGAAACATGATCAAAGAAACCTTTTTTCTATTCAAGTAAAATTTTGTAGAGTAATTGAATAGAATGGAGTGGGTTTTAGGGTTTAATAGGGTGTGGCCGACTGGCAATCGAGGTTGGAGCCAGGACTGACATTCAATTGGGAGCAGAAATTCTCGTAATAATTGATGCGGTTGGAAGCTGCAGTATTGGTTTGTCCGCATTCGATGCCGCCGTTGATGATGTTGATCGTCTCGCCAAATCCAGGCTCTCTTCCATCTGCCACATCCGTGCTGCTAGGAGTCCAGTTGCCCACCATCACGTCGTGGCACGAAGGCTCCGTCGCTGATGCCGCTGTGGTCCAGAACCAAAGCGCCGTCTTGAATGCCAGTGTCGGATCATTCGCAACTTGATTCGGATTCGATAGGATGTCGTAACCCACAGGCACACTAGCAGCACCGTAGTTGTAGTTCCTGCACAAAAGAAGAAAGCCAAAAAAAAAAAAAAACAGCAGCACAGGTAACAGCCACCCCCACAGCCCCACTCTCAAGGTTTAGGACTTCTAGAAAAATCATGACATAGAAAAAACCTTTAGAAGAACAGGAACAAGATCTGCCCAGCAAGATCCTAGCAAGCTGATCAGATCAGAGCAGATCGATGCAGTTGCAGCATGAGTCCCAAATTCCATGGGTAAAGTCAGTAGTAGTTCTCATCAAAAGCTCTGTGGGTACAGGCAGCAAGTCTACTACAGTGCGGGCTTGTCGTCCTTCCAGCTAAACAAAGAAAGCAGGACAAGGATACAGGGCACCGGACAAGTAGGCCAGCACAGTACAGAGTGCAGGACAATCAGGACATTGAATATCTTGATTCTCTTACCATGAGATCTGAAGAGGACCGCGTCCGTAGTAACTCTGTCCCGGAGCACAGGGATACTGGGTATTGGTGGAGTCGCAATAATTGGAGCTCGGATTGATTTCGCTGATGTCCTCCAAACCTGCAAATGATCAGAAGTTATAACACTACTATACACGTCCAAGCAGCAGAGCTTGAACTAGAAGCTGAATATGATCGGATATGTACTACTATGGAAACTTGATCAGGAGTCTTAAACTTGATCAGGGATCTTAAACTTGATCATTAGCTCGCACATGAGGAGCAGCAGCAGCAGCTGCTCCCGCAGCTTCAATGTACTGCAACAATATTGTTGTTGTCAGCTAGGTAGTTCTGATGGGAATTGAAGAATGTACTGCTGTTGGTGCTTTGGAACATGAGGGATCATAATACGTACCTGATGTCTCTTGTGTTACGTGAGCGCAAAAGGCCGCTACTTCTTGCAGTTGTTGATCCGAGCTTCCCGTGGTTCCGAAAGATGGGTATGCATTTGCTGCCTGGATGAAGGAATCGTAAGTGTAAAACGAATTCGCGTTGGGAAAGAAGGAAGTGAACAAGGAGCTGGTGAGTATGTTGCCCACTCCTTGAGCCTGCACCGAAGCTCCAGTTTGCAGTACTACAAAGGCCAATACTAGTATTAGAGATGCAAGATTACCCGAGGATGAGGAGGAGGAGGAGGAGGTCTTCATGACCGTGTGTGATCTCTCAACTCTAGTGGGCAAGCAAAACACTGTCAATCAAGCAACTTGGAATCTAAACACACAAGTACTACTACTGCAGCCCCAGTGTAGCAGAGACTAGAGACGTGGTGGTGAACCCAAGAGATTAGAACTCCTCAACAACTGTCAATCAGCTTGAACAACACACTACCATTGCAAAGATATAAATACGGATCAAGAACATGACTGAAGGTCGAGCAGGACTTTAATTCCGACCACAACCACCACCAGCAGGAGCGACGAGGAAACTTGTCTGTCTGTCTGTCGTGATCGTCTGTCTTTGTGACGCGTCCAGGAAGCAAAAAAAAGGTGTTGCAGTCTGTTTGGTCGGCGAGCTAGCAGCTAAGCTGCTGCTATGACGACGTTGGGCACTCGGCACCGATAAGAGTTCATTGCCGAGAAAGAATCCAAAACTAACCGCGTAATGCAGAGCTTCTTCTTCTTCTTCCTGCACATCATGACGTCCTTCAATGCTCATTGTCAGAACAAGTTGAGTGGACCCCCAAGTACTCTGGATCAAAACCATCCTCCTCAACGACTATTTTGGCATACCAGCTCTCTCTCTCTCTCTCTCTCTCTCTCTCTCTAATTGCAGCTGTTGACTCTTGCAAACACTAGCTAGCGTGTTGGCCTTGACCTTGGGGTGATCTTCTCAAGCCTTGTGTGCAACTTCTTCCTGCTTAGAGCTCTCCCAAAATCTTCTGTACTTCAGCTTCCTGGGATGTTTCCTTGCTCATTTTTTTCTTTGCACATGGTTCTTGTGTTGAGGGTTTTCATTTGTCGTCTGTCAAAGGAGAACCTTCTTAAGGAGAACTACTTTTTGGACTTTGGGTACTTCTCATCCTTTTTCAAGTAGAACCTTCTTCTGACTTTCTTTCTAGCATCTTCAATGGGACTAGCCTAGGATAGACCAGTCCGTGATCGAACATTTAAGTGCTCAAGGCAGGCCAGATCCAAGGGGAGGGCTCAGTTGTTTTTGGTGTCCAATCAAAACTTGAACCTCTCCTTCTGACACATCTGAGCTCTAACAATTGTCGAAAATGGATTAGAAATGAGAAAGTTATGGTCCTCAAAATAAAAGGGGATAAGAACCCTAAAAAAAAACAAACCACTGAACACTACAAAGGCTGGTTCCCGAACACTCAAAAAAAAAATCTTTGTATGTTGCTCTGTTGTTAATAGAGTTTGAAAGCTGATTTGTAGAACTTTAGGTGATGATGCTTTTATTAGCATTTTACATCATTTTACATCATTTAAAAGGAATAAAAAAATAAGAAAGTTATGAGATTTGAAAATAAGAGGGGGTTCAAAAAGAAGGAGGGAAAAAAAAAAAAAAAAAATCCGTGTTTTGTAAGTTGGAAAGCTTTTTTCTTTTTTTTCTTGTTATTTTCTCATTACTCTTTTTTCCTTGCATTTGAAAGATGATTTCTAAAGCTTTGAAGTAACACTCCCCTTAACATTTTAAATCACTCAAAATGAAGCACAAATGATGAAGATATAAATAATTGCTTTGTCATGGGCAGGCCTAGTCTATCATATTTGCAAAATAGAACTGATCATCATCAGTGATATCACTCAAGAGACTTGGTGGCAAATATCTTAAGGCAAAAGAAGAATTATGGAAACTCAAATATTTCACCATGCAAAAATATACCTAATCTTCAAAAAATCTTCTAAAAGAAACCAAAATCCTTCAAGATATCATAAACTCTATAACCACTCTCAAGTTTCAACACAAGCCAAAATATCGTCTTTCAAAAATCCTCATATCAAAATAGATATACTACCTACGGGCCAAAATCCCTTAAGCTACTCTATACTCCATACTGAATCTAAACACAATATCCTTGCCTTGGTAGATAAGGCCAATAAAAGAGATTGCATTGCATTGCATTGCATTGCATTGGGAGGTCATAATGCTTGATCCACATGGTGACATGTGAATATATACTTTCTCACTCGATATTGTCTAATTTTTATATTATCGGTGGTACTTGTGTGTTGTTGTGGAGCCCCACTCTATAATTGATGAGAATTTTGATAAGTGGTATATGGTACATGCCCCCATTGACATCACATCCAATTGTCAAAGAGCAAGAGCAAATTGTGTATGATAAGTGGGGTCTATTGCCTCAAATTTCATCCAAGTGAGTTCATATTTTGCTGAATCCTTACTAGCCTAGCATGATAGATGTGGTGTCATGGGATGAAGTAATGGATTTAAGTGGTTATTTACACCTTTGCAAGTTTGCACATGTCTTTGTTACATGAATTTGGGCCAATTTTCCATAAAATAGGCATTTATTGAAATCTAATATTTATGAAAATTGGCCAGTTTGAATAAATCAATTTTTTGAACCATACTAAAAGTCTTGCTCAAATAGTGATAAAAGCCTCAATTGGAAAAGGGGGCCCTTAAGTGGGGTCCTAGTAGTCCGTGGGACACTTTGTTCATAAGATAAGGTTGGGGAGAATGCTTGAAAATATAATACATTCAAGTTGTAGTGTCTATAACTAGGCAAAGCAACTCTATACCTACCTCAAGGAAAATGCATTAACACATGGGAAAAATGGTTACGCATTTGGAACATGCTCTAGTAGAACCCACTACCACATTATGGAATGATGGCATGCCCTATTGGACTTCTCACATTCCGAGGTAGAATAAGTTGTATATCCTATGATTATTATTTCAAAGAAACCTTGGGTTTTTTTCCTGGTGAAATTTCATCCAAAAAATGAATTCAAAATTCAAAAATTAGGAAATAAAGTGATTTTTGAAAGTTTTAATCATCCGAAAAAATGAAGGGGAAGAACTAATAGCCAAGATTTTCATATTCTTATATTTTGTTTTCAGTATGTAGCCAAAAATATAGAGTGATGATTAAAGATTTGTGCTTCATATTTGGACCACGTGGTTCATAGCCAGATTTGGCTAAATCTTCCTCGGGATGATCACCTTTTTCTTTATCTTTTTTTTTGTATCTTCCTATGGATGATCACCACTTTGGCTGCGTAAAAGAATTCCTAAAAGAACATGGTTCCAAATGGTTGCCATGGCATGCTCTTTGAAAAAAGAAGTTGCTTTTCGTGGACCCATGACCAATTTGTGTCCTCATACACAGCCCGATATGCAATTGTTATGTGCTTATGGTTCCAACAAGCTTCACTAAAGACCACTTTAGATGAGGATCCAAGGTCCATGGTCCATTGAAATAGACCAATCCTATTCAATAAGAGCCATAAATTGGACCCATGGCCTTTAGATGAGGGTCCAAGACCAAAAAGTGGCAAATCAAGGCTAAACCTCGATGGCACCATTTTCGAGGGAAAATCAATTGGTCCAAACCACCTAAAAAAAGGAGCTAATAAGGATAGCTCATGATTTGAAGAACCAAGATGCAAGCTAAGGTCCAAGGCAAGGTCCAAGGCTACGTCCAACTCAAGGGTTCAATTTGTTTCAAATGAGCCCAAATTGTTTCCTACGAATTTGGACCTTGGATCCATCTAAAATGGTACGTAGTTGCACCTTAGATGGGGGTCCAACGTCCAAATTCCTAAGGGCCAATTTGGACTCATTTCAAGGAAGTTGAATCCTTAAGTTGGTCCCTCCCTTGGACCCTAGCTTGCATCTTGGTTCTTCAAATCATGAGCTCTCCTTTTGTAGCTCCTCTTCTTTTTTGGGTTCAAACCAATTGATTTCTCCTCCAAAATGGTGTCATTTAGGTTTAGCCTCGATTTTGCCACTTTTTGGTGTTGGATCCTCATCTAAAGGTCGTGGGTCCAATTTATGGCTCTCATCATCCAATAGACGAGACCGTAAACCCTAAACCCTCTATTTCATTGGACCCTAGACCTCGGACCCTCGTCTAAGGGGGCCCTAAAGCCTTCAACCCAAATTCAATGAATTCCAAACAATTCCATGCAAAAACAAACCTCAATGTACAACGGAACAAACAACAAATGGCTACTTGTGGGTCCAACATAGGAAAAAGCAATTATACTTGATAGATTTAGTGGCATAAAACCTATGCACACAATAATGTTTGCAACAACAACAAAAAAATGAATTCCATTATTTATGTCAATTTCATTCTAGTGCACACTATTGCATATGTTGACCAAGGGAACTCAAACCAAAATATTAAAAAATATATATGATACAATATCCTTTTTTCCCAATTTTTTGCGCAAATCTTTGAATCAATTAATTAATTGCACCTCGCCATAAAATTAAAGTTTGGATTTTTATTTTTTTATTTTTTGCATATGATTAAAAAATAAATTGGATTAATACCTTTAGGCATTATTAGGAAAAAATTAAAATTACACTTGTAACAATGTGATTAAGATGACTAATGTGATTTAAGTTACTTGTTTGAAATGATTTTTAAACATTTGTTTGTTTGTCTGTTTGTTTGTTTTCTCTTCAAAAATAGATTATTTAATATGATTAAGGTGACTTTTTTAATTTTAAAAACATATTAAACATTACCAAATTACAAGGGCACATTTGGTGCTTATGCAGCATAGGCACACACAAGTTAATGATTAATATAAGTCACTCTTATTGATTTTGTGATTTGTGACATGTCACATTTGCTAGATTTAAATCATTGGTAATATTATTTTTAAAAATTGATATGCATAGACATGAAGGTGTCCAAGCCCCTTTAAATCAACCTCATACATCATGTATGCAATTAATATATAATTAATGGTGTAAGTAAGAATAACATTTATGGATGATTTTTTGTGTCTTTTCATCCAATCACATAAGTACATGTAATTAGTAATAAGGAGGGAGAGAGGTTGTAGGTAGGTAGGTTGGTAGATTATAATTAAATAGATTATAAATATTAGGTAATAGGCACGTATATACCTAGGTAGGTTGTATGTAGATAAATAAATTGTAAGTAGGTAGATAAGTTGCAAGTAAGTAAGTAGATGAGTAGGTTGTGGGTAGGTTGTAAATAATATTGAAATATTGAGAATATATTTATTTACAACCTCTCTACTTATTTATACTTATTTTTTTATCTATTTACATTAACAATGTAAAAAATGTGAAACAACCATTATAATATGTTGATAAAAGTTAACATCTTCATAAGGGTGTGGTGTGATGCATTGGATAATGATTTGGTTTCGACTCATCAAGATGAGAGGTTTGACTCCTCATACTTACAACTCATAAATAATTAGGTTAGGTAGGTTAATTATGCTACTCACTTATTATTTTTAGTGAATAATTTTCAAATCATAGTCATGATTTATGTTATTTATTAGTCAACATGATCAACCATCACCAACATTAATAATTTTTAATCAAAGTAAACATGAAAAAATAATAAGTTTATCAATCAAAATGGACATGACATGGTAAACATAACTAGTATCAATCAAGTTTAAAATCACTAATGTTTCATTTCATGTTGTTCTAAACATTTGGTCATCTTTTTATTATAGTAAAATGAATTTATCTAAGCGTCCATTTGACTAAAATCCAATCATAAAAAGATAGTGTAAAAAACATGATTGATAAGAGTGAAGTTATGAATGTAACACCAAACATTATCTTGCTAGAACTCCTAATGATTTCCAAAGGTCTTGGCCACCAATATCCCACTCTCTTTTACATTTATCTATGTGTAGGCTTGAAAACATGAAGAAAACTTGAATACCTCTTGCACCATCATGTATCTTATTTCTTTTCAATTGAATTTGAATTTCAAAATCAATGAAATTTGAATTTCATTCAATAAATTTCGATTTAAATTCTGAATTCTAAATTTAATTCAATTAAATCTGAATTCAATTCAAATTGCATGCAATACATCATTCTATATTTTCATTTTAAATCAAACTTAATTTCCACAAAATCAATTCATTTTTTACCATCAATTAATGGTTATCACTAGTAAAGTAAGTAAGTAAGTAGTGCACAACAAAGCTAAGCAAGCGGAGCCAAAATCTCAAGATAACATTCACCTCATGCTTTTACAATTGGGCTTTCATGATAACATTTGCCTCATGCTTTTACAATTGGGCTTTCATGATAACATTTGCCCTCGTGCTTTACAAATGGGGTCAAGCCCATGGGTGATGGACATTCTCAAAAGGGGGGGGCGGGAGTCAGCTACCTACCACCTCATCCAAGTAAGGCCCTTGTTGAATAGGGAATGCCCCGGGCCGAGGCCATCCTAGGGTTTTCTTGGGGCCACCCTAGGGTTTTTTTGGGGCCACCCTAGGGTTTTCTTGGGGCCACCCTAGGGTTTTTTTCGGGCCACCCTAGGGTTTTCTTGGGGCCACCCTACGGTTTTTTTACCCTATGCAAAGAAGCCCAATCACAAACCCACTTTTTTTCAAGGCCTTTTTAAAGTCTTACAAGACCCAGGCTTTTGGATTTTTTTATTTTATTTTATTTTATTTTATTTGGTTTTTTTTTTCCCCCGAGCCTCGATCTCCGTTGGTTGGGGAGCTCAAAGCTAGTATCTTGCGGTCCAGAATGCGTCACTTGGCTCATTTCGAACCGTTGGATCGCAGGACCGAACGGAGGTCGAAGATCCCCGTCTTCTTCTTCTTCTTCTTCGTCTTCTTTTCTTCCTTCCTTCCTTTCTTGGTCTTGTTCTTCGCGAATTCGAGGGAATCGAGAATCGCGCACTTGCTCATCGGATCCGGCAAAAATTACAGTTGCAAAGCTGTGAAAAAATAATTTGGGTGCGCTTTTTGGGGGGTTTTGGTAATGACCCATTTGTCGAAATTTGCAGGAGCAGTTCAGTGAAATCCACGAAGCACAAGAATTAGGGTTTGAAGAAAGTGTCGTGGAACAATCTTTTTTGCATTGTAGCTCCAGGATTTTGCAGTTGGGGAAGGGGATGAGTGAGGCGGAATTGGGGGAGGGGTTTGGAGACCTGGTTTTTTGTTGCTGCTGCTGCTTCTTGTGATAGATCATGCTGTTGGAGGTCGGGTTGTTTCTCGTGGGCAGGAGTGATGATGATGATGTGAGGAGGAGGAGGATGTGGCGTGTTGTCCAAGCATGAGAGTAGATAGAGAGAGGAGGTGTGGGAGACAGCAGGAGGATGGTGATGATGATGATGATGATGATGACGATGACGCAGCAGCAGCAGCAACAACAGTTGAGCGGGATGGTGTTGATGGCTGTGGGATCAGAAGTTTCTGTTTACGAATGGGCTGTGATGGTGGCTGGAATCTTTATGATTTTCTCGCTTGCACTCTCCACTTTCCTCTTGTTTGATCACTTGTCGACTTACAATGATCCCGAGGTAATGAAACAAAACAAACCCACAAGCCTGGCCCTGTTTCATATCTTTGTCTCCTTTTGCTACTTTGTTTGTTCTCTGGTTGCTTGTTAGAGTTTTCTCTACTTGTTGGGGTGGTGACCAAAAGAAAAGCCACAAAAGAAAAGCCACAGGAAATGTGTGTGTAAATTTGTGTGTTTTTTTTGGTGCTATCACAGGAGCAAAAGTGGTTAATTGGAGTCATTTTCATGGTGCCGGTTTATGTCGTGACTTCGGTATGTTGCTTCAACCCTGTTTACAGCAAAATTCTGAGAGATCGAGATCAGCTGCTAGAGGTTTGAATAAAGAATTTGATCAACTACTCCTAAGTATTATTATCTCTGCAATAATGCTGGATAGTTTCTCAATCTTCAATCTGCTGCTCTCGAGCACTGCAAATTGGCAAAGAGCACAACAAGATCTGGGTTAGGGTTTTTCAGAGGTAGATCCGTGACTGCAATTTGTGGTTACAGTATGACTACAATGAGTAATGTGGACCAGAAGAAATTACTAGGATGAGCTGATCTTGTTGCTCTCCTTTGCTGAATTTTTAGGTCAGACTATCCACTCATGAGGTTGTTGGTTTTGACAGTTTCTGTCTCTCTGGGCACCAACGTGGTCATTGAAGTTCACTATTTTGGGCAACTGCTATGAGGCTTATGCACTGTATTCATTCAGCTGTTACCTGATATCATGCTTAGGTATGCAAGTCTCAACTTTAGGGTTTTGGGCTGTTGTTGTTCTGATCTGCTTACATATGAATAGCTGTAAATCAAACATGTAAGGCATCTCTGGGCTGTCTGAACTACAATGATTTGTTTCTCATTGATTGTACAGCAAGCACTGCACCCTTTGACCTAACAAACAATTGTGTGAAAGTTGATATCTTACATTTTGTTTCTGGATTTGAGAACAGGGGGTGAGGCATTGGTTATTGAGAAGTTGGAGAGGCAAGGGTTGATGGGACCCCGCACACCTCTTTTGGAGCATAGTTCAGGAATCAGGGCAATGGTTCCACACCCTATTCCTCTCTGCTGGTGTATAGAGCCCTGGGAACTAGGGCGCCCTTTTTATAATGCAGTCAAATTTGGCATTGTGCAGTATGTAAGTTCCTCTGTTTTTCTCAAGTGCATCTTGATTGGATTTTTTAGTTTGTTCTGCTGATTTTTGTGTTTAGGTGAATGTTTTGAAGACATCTTGATGTCATTTAGGGATGCAAGTCTTTTGCCACTGTCTTTCTGTGCTTGTCTGTCAGCCCTTCATGGGCACACCAGTGACAACTGTAGTAGTGTATGCTATTGATGTTGGTGCACTGTTATATGACTAGTGATTGTGTCTTGGTTACCAAATTGGGGCAGATGATATTGAAGACTGTGTGTGCCTTGGTGGCACTTGTGTTGGAGCTTTTCCACCTCTATGGGGATGGGTTATTTGAGTGGTACTACGGGTATGAGAACTGCCTGTTTTACTTTAGGGTTTTTTTTCTTCAAATTTCAGGTCTCAACCTACTGGGTAGCCATTTTAGAATTCAGGCTAGGTTTCAACAGTGTGGGAGATTCAATCACCATGTAATTGTCTTGTGCTGGTGTCATTGATTACATTACCACAACATAACATGAGTGTTCAATTTGAGCTTTTACTAGTCCTCATCTTTATTGATCATATTTGGAGATAGCTCTAATTGCTCTTGTGATGATGCTTCATATTTTGCAGATACCCTTATATAACTGTGATCCTCAATTTCAGTCAATCTTGGGCTCTGTACTGTCTGGTACAATTCTATTATGTGGCACATGAGGAGCTTCGGGATATCAACCCCTTGGCCAAGTTTGTTTGCTTCAAATCGATTGTATTTGCCACTTGGTGGCAGGGTGTACTTATTGCTTTCATCTTTGCATCACCAATGGCATCACACTGGTTCCCGGATGCTGCTACAAGGCTGCAGGACTTCATTATTTGTATTGAGGTGTGCCTCCTTAATACACAAGCTAGCTGTTTAGTCTCAAATGGGAATTGTGTGTTCTTCTAAAGCAACTTACTAACTGAACTGTGACTGTTGCTGATGTACAAATTGCTCCTCTGTCTTGTTTCTGTTTTCTCTCTTCCTTAAGGTTGGGTTTCCTCTTTTTCCCCCTTGCTGATATCTTGTCCAATTCGAGATTTCTGTAATTTTATTGGGGTCATCTCTACATGTGACCTTATATCATAAGTTCAGAGAAGTTCTCAGTACTTATGCAGGAAGATGCATTCTTCTAAAGTAATTCTCTAACCAAACTCTTTCATTTATCAGATGGCGATTGCCTCCATAGCGCATCTCTATGTTTTCCCTGCATCTCCTTACCAAGTGGTGGAAAGTGGAAAAGGTCGCAGTGTAAAAGTTCTCTCTGATTATGCAGCTTTTGACTCCCCTCTGGACCCAGAAGAAGTCCGAGAGAGTGAAAGGCCAACAATTATCAGATCGTTTTCATCAGATGTGGAACAAGTCTCAACAAGTGTCAAGGAGAGTGTTCATGATGTCCTGATTGGAGGCGGGAACCATGTATGTCTCTCTTTTACCTCACACACCCTGAGATGTAATTCATGTTCTCAAGGTCATCCCATTTCCTTTCTGTCCTGTAATTGTTCATTCTTGTTATGACTGTGTTTTGCAGGTGGTGCATGACATGAAAGTAACCATGTCACAGGCGGTAGAGCCAATGGAGAAGGGGATTACAAGGATTAATGAGACAATTCAATCATGGGGGGGTTCAAAACTAAAGGAGAAGAAGAGGCATCAGAGCAAAGATGACTTGGGGGTGGTGTCAGAGAATGATGTCCACATCCAAAAGTTTCGGGGAATAGATGATCCTTTATTGACAGGAAGCATAAGTGATAGCAAAGTTTGGAAGGCCCGGAGGTCAAATGCAGACAGTAGTGGGGAAAGCAGTGATCAAGGCAGAGGTGGATTCAAAACTAGTGGGAAAAGGTGGACCATTAAGAGGTGATATTTCACTAAATTGCTATGGCTATTGTTAGCTTAAAGACAATGTGGATCAGTAGTGAGACAGGTGTGGATTTTACAAATTTTAGTCTGTTCAATAGTAACATTGGGTGGTTTGTGGATTTATAAAAGATCCACAACACCCACCCGCCCCCTGATGTACATTACTAGTAGTGTCAGGATGTGGCGTCATCAACAATTGGTGATTTCAAACACTCATGATGCATCAAACACCATCTAAAGGTTACTTTGTTGTTTGGAACATTTCTTGCCTGCCGAGATATGGAAGTCATAACAATCCACTGACTTTCTTTGTGAGTTCTCACCTCTCTCTTCAAGAAGGCAATGCCTCTAGTGTGCACATGTAAGTTGTGGATGACTCCATGAGATGGTCATGATCTGCACATGAAATTCAGCTGAAAAACTTCACTTTAAAGGTGAGAATCATGCTTAATCAGTTCCTCAAAATGCAAAAGAACCCAAATTCTGTGGCCACATAAGATAATGTGATGAATAGGGCGTAGAAGAAAATTGTAAATTTGTAAAGCTTGGTGGGTCTGGGCTTGTTAGTTTTTTAATAAAGTAAGGCCATTTGGGCATGGACCTAGGCTGGTTTTCTTTTTATATCTGTGGCATGTGCAACACTCTTGCAAATACAAGATGTCTTATGGACAAGGACCTGAGCATGTGCATGAGAAGCATAATCAAATTTTATATCACCAATCCATGCAAAACCACGTTCAAAGATAGTGTGCACATGAAATTGTCATTACAAACTTTACGCCAAAGTTTAGAACAAGAAAGAATGTGAAATTGTCTCACCCAATATCAAAAAATGTTCTAAACTCTAATCACATGAGCTATTACAAAATGAATGACTAAATAATCATAACTAGTGTGGCCTGTGCTGTTGGCCCAAGTGTTATCACGTCCTCAACTGATTTTTCCTTCCAAAACCTGGTATTTTGGAATTTATTTGAATTTTCAGCGGCAGAAATCACTTTTAAAATCAATATCTCCCACATTCTGAATTCAAATCGTACCAAATAAATCCCCTTAAATCCTGCTCATCAAGATCTTTCCAACAACACCAAAGGCACATTCCAATTCCTCTGAAATTTTCAGCTACAATTTAATTTAATTTTCAATGAAAGAATCATTCAATATTCAAGAACTTTTGCACCGCAAGTCCAAACGTCATGGAACCAAGCTCATGCACCCCTCCTCATCGAGAGCTTTCCAAAGACACCAAGAACACAGTTCAGTAGATCTCATAAGTACAAACAAATTACCTTTTTTCATAGATAGATGATAATTGCTGCAAACTGCCTTGGATGTTGAAGATGCATTAAAGATCAAAAGCAGGAGCTCCTTGTGTGTTGCATGCACCCACTATCATCTTGAGATAAAATGCCGATGAATTCACACAAAGGGCTGGGGTAGAGTGATCGCTCTTTTCGTTGACCTCCCAAGCATAAACAAGCATAACCAAAACATAAAATAAGCATTCATAAGCCCCAATCCCAAACTTTGGCTCTACATTTTTTTTCAACTATGACATGGAATTAGGGCTTAAGTGTTTTGGCCAAGTAGGTGTTCATGAGTTGGATGGTGCTTGATTGTCTCTTTTGGCAACACCAAAACAGTTCATCACCTTTTGTCTTTCATCATTCAATGGAGTTTTTGCATGATGGCTATTGATACATGGAAAAAGCTTTTAATGGCACTGCTTACTTACAATGGTGAGAAAAATTTGGGATGCACCTAGCTAGTGTTTTGTTTATTTGCTAACTTTTTGTGGAGCGAGAAAGTTGGTGATGGGTTCTTTTGTATGCGTCCACATTTGGGATATGCAATCTATTGCATGCAATTTATGTGCTTGGAAGCTTATGGAGGACAAAGACATTATTTAAGGACCTAGGTCAATGAAATTAAACATATTTTTCTCCTCTTATGTTTTTTGGCTTTTGTTTCTATATTTTGGTTGATGAGAAAAATGTTCACAACAAGCTATAGGGTTTTTGCTTCTCTTGGATTTATGTTGTGCAAAAAAGATTATGACAACTTGTTGAAGTTGATAATAGAATGTCTAAGGTTAGAAGCAAAAGGATGTGATGAAAGTCTCTAGGGGGTTTAAGAGCTAGTCCATAATGATTCCATTTTTTCAAGTTTGGTATATTTGAGGAGTTGTTGTGTTGGTTCTAGTTATTGGGTGTCAAAAGGAAGTGAAATGTGTGTAAATGGGAACTCCAAAGGAAAATGGGTCCATGAGTGAGGAATCTAGATTTGGGTGAGAATACATTTCAAAAGTTTCTTTTGTAGAAAGTTTTTGGGAAAGTTTTGGAATTAGGTGAATTATGGGTCATTGAAGAGACTTTGATCAATCACAATTGAGGGGATCTATAGTTTGGATATGCTTCCAATCTTGTTGAGTTAGGAATCATGTTTGGGATGTTGTGGGTTATGGTGATGGTGTATGTTTTGGGATTAGTATCAAATGGGTTTGTTGTGATGGAATCATTACTAAGGACTAAGATAGCTCATGAAAGTAACTTTGAAATGTTTTTAATCTCATTTGTGCCTCAGGAAATAGTTTTTGGATTGTTGTTTAACTAAAGGTAGCAAAGTTATTTGGTGTGAAAAATTCAATTATTGCATATGTTTTGTTCCTTATTTATCAATACTTGTGTTAATGAAATTGGGCAATAAATTTTTGCCCCTATTATTTTCCATTGAACAACCTCTTATTTTGTAGATTTAAAAAATTTAAGTTAAACAATGTTGAATAGACACACCAATTAACAAAGCATTCACCTACCTTCTTTTTTTTTTAAAAAAACATTCATTGAACTTTAAGGTCCTAGAAAATGACATAAAATACACCAATCAAATTAGGACACCATGGCCTTCAACTTTATGATTCTTTCAACTTAAACCCCCTAAGCTTGTTCTTTCAACTTAAAACCCCTTGAGGTTTTTAGTTCTTACACACTTAACAAGCTTAACCACCAAAAATGAAAACATTAATTCACACAAACTTAAGGATTGTGTTTCAAGATTGGGAAAATGTTGTTAATACCAAATTTCCATGTTTTAAGAAGAAAATGTTATGTCTTTGATTACATCACTTAATTTAAGTCAATATGATAAACATCATTTTGTTAAAGAACTATGAGAACAAACGCAACAAAGACTAGTTGAAAAAACTCAACAATGCATGTTTAAGGTGTAGTAGCATTTAAATATTGCATTTGCCTTGTGTACATAGATGTTCTTAAAAATGCCACATCTTATAAACAACATGCAACATTACCTTTTACACATTTTGTGTTGCATGTTTTTGAGGTTTCAAAAGATTATGTAGAAGTGATTGTAATCCTATAATGGCACAAAGGTGCATCAATAGGAATGACAACCATACAAACTTACATGTACCTATTCACACACCTATGGTCACAACATTTTGACAATAATATGGAAATCCAAGTTTTTGCAACAAGATCTTCACCACCATTTCACGAAGTAAACCAATATGAACATGTGCTACATCCAATCATCAACCACTATCAATTTTCATTGATGTTATAATTTTTTGTAGAAAAACAACCATAAGCAAGGAACTGGCTAATGTTCCAATTTTTAGCAATAGTCTTACCACAAGATGACATACTATAACATCCAAGAATGGTGTTATGTGGATTTAGCCACCAAGGAATCGTAGGTATAATGTTTAGATTATATTTTGATTGTATTTATAGTTGATTCAATGCTAAAATTGGTACATACGTAAAACCACAAAATCATAAAACTATAAATTCATAGAACCACAAACTTATTGAACCATAGTAGATCACCAGAACCAAACCTATTCACAAACTTATGGTTTTTGGACTTGTTTACATAATCACATCCATGGTTCACCATTTTCAATTAAATGGATGTAAAACCATACATGATGTTCCATTACTTTATCCTTTGCATGCTCAAAATCCCATTTTAAATCCATTAAATACTACCTTGCTCCAATTACTTGTAATTTTCATAGCATTTATAAGTTTCACAAGATGAATCACATTCACAATCCCAATATTTTTGGCTTTACATTCACTTAGATGGATTTGCCAAACCAAGAACCAATCTTATATATTAAAGCAACAGTGGTGTCTGTCTATCTGTCTGTCCGGGCAGTGCTTGGAAAATTCTTCTAGTCATAACTTCCCCAGATGTAACTGATTCCAGAGAAAAAAGAAATCAAGGGCAGTCGGATTTTTTGAGGCACTTCCCCAAATGTAACTGACTCCAGATAAAAAAGAAATCAAGGGTAGTCTGATTGTTTGAGGCAAAAGATTTGGTAGACCAGAAAAAAAATATTTAAGCCTTGGACAGCCCAAAATCTTTTTTCCTTTTTTTTTGTATTGAACAAGACTACCTTTTTTTTCTTTTAGCTACTATCCGTCTCGATTAAGGGGACGGATGAAATGTCCGTCCGGCTTGATGACGGGACGGATTTAGGGGAAGACCAGAAAAAAAAATTTAGGCCTTGGACAGCCCAGAATCAATTTTTTTTTTTTTTGTATTGACCAAGACTACCTTTTTTTTCTTTTAGCTACTGTCCGTCCCAATTAAGGGGATGGATGAAATAATAATAATAATAATTTAAAAA
>Ga0116229_10001701_pt1 | contig 34925 bp, 29 predicted proteins | sample S1TSphgellanicum_3_FD_87313 | JGI IMG/M metagenome (GOLD analysis project Ga0116229, IMG submission 87313) | Host-associated microbial communities from peat moss isolated from Minnesota, USA - S1T2_Fc - Sphagnum magellanicum MG | ecosystem: Host-associated > Plants > Peat moss > Unclassified...
CACATGCTTTTGGAGGGGAAAAAAAAAAGTGTAAATTGAAAATTCGAAAGAAAATTCCTAAATTTTGGCAAAATTCACAAAACTTTGGATGCCACGAAATTGATTTAGAAAAATCGCTTGAAAAGAGATTTTTTTTCCGCTCAGCTCACAGCAAAGCACATGGCAATTCCATACGTTCGGAATCGCACAGGAAGCCCACGACAGGATTTTTTTTCTAAGCACAGCACAGGACATGACATTCCGCGCACGGAATTACGCAGGAAACTTACGAAGGAGGTTAAGGCGCAGCGAATGAACCTCCCCGATCGACTGTTGCAACGCCCCCCTCGCCGTCTTCGCGATGGCGTTGCGGCGATTTCTCACGGAAGGGCCGATAAGAAATACCTAACCTTACCGATCAAAATTCTTCAATAGATCAAGTCTCTAGCTGCAGCCGAATGATCTGCAACAGGGACGGGAGTAGCTGCAGCTACCAGCCCGCCGCATTAATATTACTTAATTGAACAAACCCGAGATCAGCAACAGTATCAAGCTGTTCGTGACCGGTCGATATTAACAGCTGAACAGTTTTCTTGCACATATGCTTGACGGTCTAGTTCACGCGGGATCACGAGCTGAATCAATTAGTGTGCACTAGAGAAGCATCCCCGCTGGTTTCCTAGTGGTTTGTGTAGCAGATGCTCGTAGACAGGAGACGTGTGATGAAGCACAAGGAATTCATCTTAGAGTTCTCGAATTATCTTTACTGCATGGGTCTTTGCAGTTGAACTACACAAGAAGTTATGCCAGAGCTGTGATCACGTGCTTCAACTACCTATGGGGGACAGATCAATGCTGCCAATTATAGCTGCATATATAATAGGAGCTGCGCCTCGGCCAGGCGCAGATCACGTAGTCGAAGCTCAAATTCAAGTTCAAGAATTAGTTTTTCGCTGAAGACAGTTGTTAGTACTAGTATTGGTCACGAAGATTAATTGGAGACAAGCTAGTTGAGATAATTCAACTTGACCTAAGCTGATCAAGCTGAGTACTGATCACTTGAGTGTTTTCTCTGCATTTGAAGAGAATTATTATTATATTCAATTTGTCAGTGTGCACAAGAACTAGAGAAAGTTGCAGCTCCTGTAAGTAACATGGAAGCTCCGAGTAGTAGTAATGAAGAATATGTTGTCTTCACGGAACTGACTCCGGACTCTTTTCCAGATTGGACGAGTATACCGGAGTTGCTGGCCGCCATCGAGGAGGAGATAGGTAAAGAAGGTCGTGAGCAAATGGAGAAGATGCTTGAAGGCCGCGAGTTACCTGAAGTCGTGAACGTCCCTGATCTGCTCACCGAAATCCAAGAGGAACTCGGCACTCCCTATTTCAACTCCTACTTGGAAGGCCACAACAAAAGATGAATACCCGAAATTACACATACTTATGACTACAAAAGGTTGGACTATTTCTTAAGGATCTCTTTCCATTAGGTTCATGCTGTGATCACAGTTACACACAACATTTTGGAGTATTATTCCATCTATCTGGAGCATATTGAAATGATGCAAAAAAGTACTTTCCCACATACTACTTAGTACAAAAAGCTTCTAAGCTCTTAGGGTCTCTTTCCATTAGGTTGGTATGATCACAGTTAATACACACAATAGTCTGGAGTATTGCACCCATCTAGAGCATATTGAAATTATGCAAAAAAAGTACTTTCCCACATACTACTTAGTACAAAAAGATTCTTGCTCTTAGGGTCTCTTTCCATTAGGTTGTTGTGATCACAGTTACATACACACAATAGTCTGGAGTATTGCACCCATCTAGAGCATATTGAAATTATGCAAAAAAAAAGGTTTCGCACACACTACTTAGTACAAAAAGCTTCTAGCTCTTAGGGTCTCTTTCCATTAGGTTGCTGTGATCACAGTTACATACAGTATTCTGGAGTATTGCACCCATCTGCAGCACATTGAAATTTTGCCCAAAAAAATTCCCAACACCGTCAACTCGTCGGTGTCGAAATACGTCGATGGGGTACTTCCAGAATGGTGTCCGACGACGATTATATAAATGTGTACAATTAATGCAGATGTAGTTATGTTTAAACCGTTACATTAAAAGAGAGTTGTCGAGTCTTTTGGACTCGTCAACTTCTCGTTTGTTTTCGTAATTTAACGACCTGCTAGTGCTCGTTTGCGCCGTTCGCATCTAATCTCGTAATTTTTTTGAGATAAAACGTCGGGGTGCAAGCTATTTCAGCGAAATCCTCATCACGTTCTGACAGTCAAGCCTGGATTATTTCATCGTTCACCGCCAGCTTTTATATATTCTCTCGTTTTATCCAAAGTCTATGGTTTCAAGTAGGTCACATAATTCTTGTCATCACGTATGTATAAATGTCTATGCCATCTGCTAAAGTAACTCTCTCTCTTCTCTCCCCTACCCACTTACATGAAAAGGCAAAATCTTTACAACTTTCTTTTGACTACGTTTTCAAAATCTCCAGCTCCTTTCCTATTTATCTTTGCCTCTTTTCACATGCTTAGTGAAATCTTCCCAAGTTCAAAGTGAAGCTTATTTGGTGTTGTATATATATATATATATATATATATATATATATATATCTCACATATGCTTAGAAACTTTCCTTTTCAAAGTGAAATTAAATATAATCATTTGCATTCATCATTCACTTGTACATTAAAAAAATAGTGTCCTCACATTTATTGAACTATTTCTCATGTACAATGAATCAAAATATTACATTACATTTTGCACCATAGAATATCCAATTCAAGTTGCATGCAATGTCATTCAACATTTTCATTCGAATAGAATTTAAGTTTCATGAAATCATCATTGATATTGCATAAAAACACAAAGTCCACGTTTTTTTTATCAATAACTTTGGTGATGGAGCTCCAAACCCTAACCACAGAGGTGATTGAAACACTAAATACCCCCTTAATGAGCTCTATCTAGGCTTGTTTTTTCAAACCATCTGTGGTTGTAATGTAGAAAATATGTGAGTCAAAATATAAGTTGCCATAATATATTGGTTGATGGATAAAATTTATAATTTGATTAGTTCTATAATAGGGTTATATTTATTTTGAAAACCATTTCATAATTAATATAAGATATTTAAATTTAATCCGTAGTATTAGAAAAAAAGTAGAAACGTGAAATATACATCATCAAAAAGTTTAAATATTGATTGTTAATAAGTTCTATTGAATTCATAAATTAATAAATGAACTAGTATTAATAAGTGAACTAATTTTATTTATTTGCCATTTATCCTTAAATCTTGACCACGAATGTAAACATGACCTACTTTTCAAAAACTACATCATATGGTCATCGTTTGTCTTTAGCTTTTGTTTGTTTCAAATGAAATAGAAGGTGAAAACACAATATGGGGGCGCTCAAATTGTTGTCACATTGTACTTTTTTAAAATGGGAATGACAAGATATGTTACTTATGGGCCATTTTTTAAATTTCCATTTCAAATGTTTTTCAGTTGACTAATTCAAACCAAAACCTAATAAAAATCAATACTTTATAAAAATCAAACCATCAAGCCCAAACACCCAAAATGAAACCCAAAAGTAAAATTTAATGCAACACATTTTGCAAATCATGTACATACTTTACATGCACATGTCATGAAACTAGGTCCATTGGCCCACCCATAGAGATTATAATGATTCATTAGATTTATGTTATTTATTAAGGTTTTTTCACATCAATATTGTGTGTTTTTCACTATATTATTTTATTATTGATAAAATGCTTGTTAAAAATATATAAACATAATGAACAATGGTTTTGATTTATTAATTGCAAGATTATGACAATGAAAAGAATAATGGTTCAATGTCATTTTACCATTATTTTCATGACACTAATGCAAAATTTTACCATTCAAGGAGATTTAAGATTTATATCATTTTAAATAAATAATTATGCTGATATTATGATAGTAAAATATAATTTTAAGATTTGTTGAAATAATGAAAAAATAACATTTGATCCAAATTACGTTATATAGTAGTTCCCATTATTTTTACATAATTATTTTTCCCTAGAAAGTTTATGATGTTTCACCCTATAATGGCTCATGTCTTAAAACATTATATTTGTATGTTATTTGTTTGATAAGAATTATAATTGATCTATCTAGGGCAACATATGGTTGTATTATTTTCATTACATCTTTCCAAGCCTTTTAAAAGTGAAAAGATTCATCATGTTTTAAAATATTTTTATGAAATACTAAAGCTAAACTTTTAATAAATATAAATACTCAAATTCGATGCCAAAAAAAATTATGCATCACATTTAAATCACCATAAGTTTAATTACAATTCCTTTATTTTATAAATAATGTCAAACTAATCAAACCATGTGACAAAATAATAAAATATTGCATAGTGTGGCACACTAACCTCATATATAACTTGTTAATGAATATTTCTTAATTTTCCTAATTATGTCATAGTGTGTGAGGAGGGGTTGCAAGAGGTTGAAATTTGAACTATCAACCTTTTGATTCAGTAGGTCACAAAGCCACCTAATGCCTTAAATAACCATTGTGAAAACCCCCTCATCATTAACATACATTGAAATTCATGTGGTTACAATAAAATGCTACTCAAAGTGGCCAAAAAAAACCTTTTAAAACCTTAAAACTTTTGCCACTTTTGGAGATGCCATGTGGCACCATTTCATTCATTGGCCAAAATCACTCAAAAAAACCCTTAAAATCTCATGAAATCTAGAGGTTCCATATGGCAATATTTAATTCACCCCAAAAAAACCACCATTAAAAACCCTAAAAAATTTGCTACTTTTGGGAGTGCCACATGGTGCCAATTAATTTGCTATTAAAAATTTAGAACTAAAAACCTTAAAACTTTTGCCACTTTTGGAGGTGCCATGAGGCACCATTTAAATAGTTGCCCAAACCTACCCCAGACCTAGCCCTAACCTACCATAGACCTAACCTTAACCTAGCCCCAACATACCCCAAACCTAACCTTTACCTACTTCGGACTTAGCCTTACTACACCCTGGACCTAGGCCTAACCTATCCCAGACCTAGCCTTAGCTTACCCCCAACCTAGCCCTAACCTCCCCTAGACCTAACCTTAACCTAGCCTTAACCTAGCCCACTATTAATCTGAACCAAAGGAAGGAATGTAATGGTGACATGTGGTGGCCCCACATTCATGTAAAATTCTAGGGGAATGCTGACTAGCAAATTAAGCCCACATGTCAATTCTTTGATGTTGGTAGGTGTTGCATGATGATTCGTTTGTTAATTGAGGAGTTGGATGAGCTCCTCTCTTGGGGTCTAAATGACTATAGTCACAATGTTTGTAGGTACAAAAAACATTTGTGATTATAGTCATGAAGTACAACTAGTGCCTTAAACAACGTGGTCTTTTGGACTAAGTAGTCATGTAATCATGATTAGTCATGAATGGCATATACAACTACAATGCCAATCATACATGAAGTCATAAAATGCTATTTTTGTACTAGTGGTTCTTTGTTATTGTCCTTGTGTCAATTTTCCTTCTTAGTCAAATCTTGTAGAACATGTGCTACTTGAAATGGTCCAAAAGACCATGGATTTGCATGTGTTACCTAGTTTTGCAACTATAACCATAGTTTTTTATTTTTGGATGTCCAAAGGTGGGGTAGACATTTTTGCATTGGTGACTAACTATTTGGATGAAAGCTAGATCCCATAGCATGCTACAGTAGGATTGTTTGAAGTTCAAGAAACTAGGGGCAGCACCATGGCTTTGCAACTCTAAGGTTTGTTGAAAAAATTTAAACAAATCCATTATGTTTTTGCCTTTGTGAAAGATGAAGGCAATAATTTGGGATACATGGCATTGTAGTCTATTATTGATTGTGAGCCTCCAAGAAAATGTTGCGAGTGTATGAAGGTACTTGTTTTGGGCATGTCATGTCTAAGGCTTGCTAATACACAACCAATGATCATAAGGTTTCAATAGGACTGATTTTAGTGAGTGTGAAAGATGCCCAGGTTGGATTGCTAAAAACCATTACATGGACAAAGAAATTGAGGAAAGGGAGGTTGGAGTGGGAAAGGGCATGCATGGATAGTGGGTTGCAACCTTGGAAGTTGAAAACTCCCATCAAAACAAGGTTTGTTAGCAAGGTAATAATCTTTGAAGAAACCTTGGAATTCAAAGCTGCAATTCTATTGTATTTTGGCAAGAAGAAACATTGAGTTTGTAGCAATGAGTTTCGAAAGCCCAAGTGTGAGCCATTGCTAAAATTATCACTACATGTTCAAATTCAATGGTGACTACATGTGTGCTGAATCAATCCAAAGGTCACTAGTTATTATTTAATGCTTTAGTGATTGTAATAAACCTGATTGTGGCCATGGAATCTCAATTAGATTCCTTTTTTGATGGGAATGAAACATGTGACCAATTTGATGTTGAGTTCTAGATGTTAAACAAAAACATGCAATAAGAGGTGGTGAAGGTGATTTGACCTTTTCTCTAGTTTATTATGGCATTTGATTTTTGCTAGGTTCATAATATGTTGGCATTAATGTTGGATCCTTGCTACAAATCCTTATGAATTGTTGAGAACTGTGTGGGGTGTGGGAATGCAATTGGCCTTGCATTTAAGTATGATTTTAAAAAAATCATCCCACTTTTGATGATAGTTTGTGAAAGGTTAAACCCTTCCATCCAAGCAAAATTGGTTCCTTCAATTGATGGACTTCTTATTGAAAAAAAAAAAAAACCAACATGTTTGGTGTTGGGGCATCTATGGAAAAGTTTTCATGGACATTAGTTATTGGGGAACTATTTTTGTTTTAGAGGTTAGCTATACTTCCATCAATGTGTGCAAATCCACTTGTTTAGTGGAAGACCAAGGTCAATATTCGAATGTTGGCTTCCTTGCCAAGTAGGTTTTTGGGATTTTAGGGTTTCAAATTGAGATTGAAAAAATGTTTAGCTTAATTAATGTTTTGACAACTTTGAAGCATTGTCATTTACAAGTCCAAAATTTGGACCAGATTATCATTATAATCAATAATTGGCCTAATGACCCACGCCAAAATTGTACACCAAATGGAAACCTAAAAGACTATTTGAAGGTTGAAGTTATTCTAGTTGAGGAGAATTATGAACTAATCAAAGAAATTGAATTCTTCGAAAAGTTGCGAGTTGATGAGGATTAGGTAATTAACCTAAACCATAAACCAAAATCTTTCTTTTTCTATTGTTTTTGTCCAATTAACCAAGTGAATTAGTTTATTTATTTGATCTGGTAGGTTTGGTGATTTTTGGACAAGTTTTTGGACCTCAACAAGTTGCTAGAGTTTTTGGTTTCTTAAGCTTCTATTTTGTTGGGTTGGGGTGGTTTGTTGTTTGTGTGGGTGTTGTTTTGTTTTTTTTTTAAGGCAGCTTATGCTGTAATGGGCAAAGTTCTTTATTTTTGTAAAAAATTGGGGTTCAGTTCTCTTGCAAATTACTTTATGTTTTTTTTTTGGGGCACATAATTTCACATGTTCAACTTGATGTGCATAATCGCTATGCATATTTGTAGGTTATATTATATCTGACAAATGCATATCCGGCAATAAAGCAAAAAAATTCATGAATGCATAAGCGACAATATAAAAAATCTTTGATTGGATATCTAGATGCATGTCTTTGTACTAGGAGGATTTTTTTTTAATTTCTTCTTCATATCCGCAAGATAGGTCTAAAAACCTATAACTGGCCGATAGTGGTTTATTCTTCCAATACATCATTTCCTCACTCTTATGGCGCTATAGCAATCATGTGGTGGCGACCACTGATGTCGTAAGTCGTGCGCGAGTTGCAAAGCTTTCACTCGAAGGACTCAGTACACGACTTGAAGCAGGAGAGTCCGTGAAAAAACTTTTTTGAACATTAGCTATAATTACAAACTCTGAAAAACGTGTAACACGTAGAGCGATCTGCGGGGATAGCTCAGTTGGGAGAGCGTCAGACTGAAGATCTGAAGGTCGCGTGTTCGATCCACGCTCACCGCAATACTGCAATTATGTGTTTTTTTCTTTTTTTTCTTTTTTTTTCCTGGTCTGCCCCGCTAAAATTAGGCTGGAGGAAGAAAAAGAAATCTGGTGGTGGTGATGATGCCGATGCCCGAGACAAATTTAGGTTTAGGGTTTGGTGGAGAGGGGAATTAGGATTCGAAGCTTTTGCCTTCCATTCCGAGATGGTTTTAGAGAATGTGTTGTCGTAAGTTTGCACTGTCTTGTCGTAGAGGAGAGACGGAATTTCATGTTATAAGCTGGCCCTGTTTTCTTTAGGGTTTCGAACAACTAGTGTTTGTTGTCGCAAGCTCGCTCTGTTTTCTTTTCGGTGTAGGAGAACGAGAATTTCCTGTTGCAATTTAGGTGTCTTCTTTTTGGTGAAGACAGAGCTTTTATTGTCCCTGACTGTGGCTGCCGTCTTTTAACCTTTGTAGCAGAATCAGAGCCAGTTTCGATGGTCGTCAAACTGGAACTTGGAGATAGCAAGTAAGTGCTCTGATTTCGGTATTTTCTGTTGTTGTCGTCGTCGTTGTTGTCAGGCTTGGTTGCATTGTCGTTGGTTTCTATTCTCTGGTATTGTCCGCTTAACGCTTCATGTTTTTTTATCACTACTGGGAGGAAGGGTTTAGGGTTAAACCCTTAAATGCCAAGGGAAGTAAGGTCTTAAATATACTTACTGTGTCTTCAGGAGGAAAGCGAAGAAGAAGAGCCGGGAAGGATCAGGCTTGGACTTTCCAGGTATGGTAGGGTTTTCTGAGAAGAAGAGGAGAAAACACTCACTCAAAGGTGCAGGAGCTGCACATATGGATGATGATGCGGTACTGGAATCCCCTTCAAGCCAGCCTTCAAGTACTGGCAGAGGAATGGAAGGAGAACCAAAAGGGAATGCACCAGCAGCACCTCTTAGAGGAATGAAGAGTAAGTGTCACTCCAATCCTCATAAGATGGACCATTGGTTGCAGTTGTGAAGGATTGAGGAAGGAGGTTATTGATTTTGCTGAGGTTGTTTATGTGTGGTTGGCAGAATGGATAGCAGAATACAGGGCTAAGAGACCAGGTCTTCATGTCCTTCAAGAGCAAATTGATGACTTTATGGCAGAATTTGATGCCCGAGAGGAACAGGTTTGCTCTCAATCTTGTGAGGCTTTTGCAAGCTTTGAATATCTGAGAGACTAATTTGCATAACTCTTGCTTCATGTGCATCTATGCTCTGGTAGTGTTTAGGGTTTACATCTGCTGACTTGTGCTACTAAAGAGCTACAATTCAGGATGTTTCATCCGTTTTACAGCAGTGCACACCAGTTTCTGTGAGGTTGGAAGAGAGTTGCACTATTATTGATTGAGATTTCTTGTTTTCTTTCGTAGTTTTTTCACCATCTCCTTTATCTTTTTTTCAGGTGCACATGTTGTTTGTAATTTGTGCTCTGAGTCGGTTCATCAGATGAGTTCCTGTTTCAGTTCATCCTCTGCCAGTTTGAGTGTTTTGCCCAGGGACATGACAGTCAGAAAAGCTTTTGTTCAGGGTTGGAAGAACACAGAGTGTTAGTTCAGCAATTGGGAAGAATGATTGATGGTTTGTGCTTCATAAGTTTCTTGCATTTCTGGATGTTTGGTTGTTGGTTTACACTTAACAAGTTTCTTGCATTACTGGATGTTTGCAGGCTAAAAGAGACAGAGATGCTGCTGCTGCAGAAGATGGGTGGACAGTGGTGGTGAACAAAGGTGGTAGGAAAAAAAATACAGATGAGAGTGGGATTTCAGTTGGAGCTGTGGATGTAACAGCAGCAACAGAACGAGCAAAGAAGAAGCAGAGAAAGGAAGGCATACTAGACTTCTATCGCTTTCAAAGACGTGAAGCACGACGGAATGGTATTACTGCTGAAAATTCTGTGTCTGCCTCCATGGTTTGCTTGGATCTTCATCTTGACTGCCTGCACAGTTCATCTTTTGCTCATTCATTTTTAGTTCTGGGCAGTCATATTAGGGCATAAAGCATTTGATAGAGTTGAACCATTGCAGTGATGGTGGCCAATATTGCATCATGAATGTAATGGTTTTGTGCTGCTCTGCTCAAAGTATGCACATCTATGACATCATGGAGTTATAAGAGACTGTATGTTACCTTTTATCTTAAGATTCTCTGATGTAGCAATTTCTGGCAGGGTACTGATTTCAGAACTCACAGACATGCCCTATTCTGATGTAACTGGTTTTATGACTGCAGAGGTTCTGGAGTTGCAGCAGAAGTTTGAGGAAGACAAGAAGAGGATAGCAAAAATGAAAGCTGCCCGCAAGTTTCGACCATTTTGATCTTCCTGGCTGTTGTTTTACTTATGGGATCACACAATTTTGATTGCTACTTCTTCTGGTAACCAAAATCAAGCAAAGTCAAGAGTTTTGAGTGATGCATATGAGCAAGTGTGTTCTGAACTGTTTCAGTCTGCACAGCTTGGTGTTTTGATCTGTCCTTATGTCAAGCATGTTTCCAGCTTCTTATGCTTGGTGTACAGGCAACATCGGGGACTTCTGATAAAACATCATGCAAGACTTTGAGCAATCTTTGATCTCTTTCATTGTTTTCAGCTCTGTTAGCAGGGTTGGGGTGAAATTGCAGTGTGGAAAACCCTGATCATTACTGCACATTAGTGGCAGTACTCAAGCTCTCATTTGAATCCCAAATATCTGGAATGTAGCCCACTACTTTGTTTGACTACCCCTATTGAGTTTGTTGTTACTCAAAGTTGCAACAGATATTCCTATCTCTAGATTGCTGAACCATTGGAATAATCAATCAAATCTGGTTCAAGATTTACACTGGACTTGCATGAACTGGTTTGCATCATTACCCGATGATAGTACCAAGCTTGTGCATTAGCTTTTACATAAGGCACAAAAGTTATAAAATGGAAGAAAGAGAAGGATCTGCTGTGATACTAAGATGGGCACCAGTTTGAGGTTCCAAAAGATAGGTTGTGCAATAAGCATTCTGCAGATGATTACAAGAGCATCATGATCCAGAAGTATGAAGGTTCACATTCTATTCCTTCAAACATGGGCAGATTTGGTCAATATGATTCAAATGGAAGGAAGAAATTCTTAAAGTGACTACTTTGTTGCAAGCAAACATCCCTAGAAAATTGCTTCTCAATCAATAGGGAAGTCAAAAATTACAATATGCATAACATGGATAACTGTCCTTTGAGTTTTATCCAACAACAAACAAGATACATACATGGTTTGTCTCAGTGAAACGATGTGCTGTAGTATAACATGGATTCATGTTCTTCTCAAAACTCTGGTGTAGTGACCAAGGAAAAATCAACACCAAAACCTATGTTCTAGTTTACCATTCAAAACAACGTATAACTTTTGCTATACTGCAATCACAATGGAAGATCAAGGCCTTTCCCAACCTCGATACCCAGCAATTGTAGAATGCCTTTGTTTATAATCTGTTCACCCATATGCCATGAAAACCACTCTTCAGCACTCACTCTGAAACAATCTAATTGATGGCCATATGATATGTCTTTATGCCTAACTTTCTCGAACTTCAGAAGTTCGAAGCCAACATCCCCCCAACTGATTCTGATAACATTTCAGAAACATTTATGCAAAGCGAATTCAGACACAAAATTGTAAACCTCAAGAAGACAGGAAAAAAGGAAAGCTTACAGCTTCAACAGCAATGATGCCAAAAATGCCAATCATGGCTGCTCGTGAATTCCACACCTCAGCATCCTCAGTAAATCCCCAAAACAATGAAGGAAGTTTGGGTTCTTCCTTTGGTGGCTCTACCTGCAACATGCAATCAGAGCATCTGACCTATCATCAACTGTCATTCATTTTGTTTAGAAACTGGTTTTTCCATACCATGTGTTCAGTCAGGTCCAATTCAATGAAAACATGAATGGTTGAGAGAGTGGTTGTTACCCCTGTGGGAAGTTTCGCTGCCCTTGCTACAGGAAGGGACTGTCTTGATTGTGGCCTTGAACCTCTCAAGGTGTTGCTCATGATGGGCCCTGACAGGAGGGGCTGCACATGCAGAGTGAATACCTAGAAAGCTGTTTCTCCAGCCAATCTAGCCCTGAATCCCCCTGAAGCAAAACCCACCCAAATCTGGAAGCCTCTCACATTCATCAACCCCACAAACTTTTCTTTTAATGGACAAAGTTTCTCTATCAATCTCTGTTCTACCAAAGATTTTTGTGAGGCATTGTAGAGGTGGTTTCCTTGAAAAACAAAAGAATCTTTCTGTCATGACCCAATATTAGGTCACACCCAAGATGCAAACAGAATTTGTTTCTCCAACAAATTTAGTCCATAATTCCAACACCACAAAAACAAGACACTGGCAATCACTCATACCACCAACTGAGAAACAGTGAATTCAAGTTGAACCTCACTCGGCTGCACTAAGAAAAACCCAATTGGGTATGCGCTAGGAAATGGAGAAATTTCAAGGTGAGAAGAAATGGAGAAAGAAATTGGGTACCCTGGTGGTGGTGCCCAAGAAGTCGGAACTGAGACACAATCTGAATCTGGGCGGTGCAGAATGCTGGGTTCCATTCATGCAAGCTTCTGTTTGGTGAAGTCCTGTTGTTTTGTAAGTCGCTGCTACTGCTGCTACTGCTGCTCTTCCTGTGATTCCAGTAGCCATTTGTATAGCAGCCGTTGCAAATGGATGTGTGTCTCTGAAGTGTGTGTGTGCTGAAGTGCGCAGATGTGTGCTCATGTGGTGCACATACAAACTCTCATCCCTTTCAATTCCTGCCAGCCAGTTTTATCCGACCAACAAGGATGCTCATCCATCCATGAGGACACTTGCTGTCTCAACCATTTAGTTGGCTGGTAAGTAAGTAAGTCATGTGCTTTTTTACATTGGTCCAATTCATGGAAACTTGCCAATCATCAATAAAACAAAGCACCCAACCAAGGGGGAGAAAAAGGTACAAGATGGAAGGACCCAAGTCCTAGCAAACAAAGAATCCTCCAAAGAGCGTGGAGCCCTAGGGGAACAAACACAAATCAAGTACCCAAAAAGCCCCACCCCTGCACCCAAGTCACAAGGAGCATTTCGGATAAGGAGAGGGGGGTGGCAATGTATTTGTTTAGAGTAAAGCCCTCGGATGGGGGCATTTACCAAAGGAGGTGTCTGTAGCTGAGTGGGGGCCCACAAGGATGAGCAGGTAATTGAGTTTAGCCCCACAGTTGAGGAATCTCCCCCACTCCATGGGCATTAAGGCTTGAGCTTGAAGGTTATATGAACCTAAACATAAATATGCACAAGGAGAAGGTTTCTTACACCTACTCTTGAATTTGAAGAGCTTTTCTTTGACTGGTGAATTTTTTGCCAATTAATCACCTGTGGTAGGGGGCTGCTACCTCTAAGCTTGAAAAAAGAATGTACAATTTTTAAGGATTGGGGCCTTTCTAGTTCCAGACTCATATCTTCGTTGTTTTTAGGATTGGAGTGATTTAAAACCTGATGAGTGCCCCAAGTAGGGTTTTACAAAACTTGTTTGTATTTCAGAGGCAAAGGTGCAAAGATCAAATATTTTAAGTTTGAAATCCTAATCTGTTTTAATTCATTCATCATTAAACACTAAACTCACTTACACCAAACACCCCATATCTTCCCCCATATCTTTTTCGAATTGAACAATTTTACAAAAACTGACCTTCAGAAGCACAGGAACAATGTGTGATAATTTGACCTCCTTTGATTTCTTAAGTGTTCACTCACCAGCCTATCTACCCTATCAACTTTAAACAACTTGCTTTTAATTTAATTTATTTCTTTTCACCTTAAAAACAATGTATGTCCATGGCATGATATGTGAATCAGATAGTAAAGAAAGACATAAGCCAGTAATATTGCATAAATATTTTTCACATCCAAGTTTGGTTATTTACCTTTCTCCATCCCCACCCATAAAATTAACAGTGGGACTTCAAATAGGTCGGAGACTACTAATAGCAACCCCACCTGGACCAATCAACTATCTAACCAATCAACAGCTGGTGTTAGGCTTTACTGTGTATTTAACCAGCCTCAGCAATTGTACACAAATGCTGGGCCAATACTGTTTTGCTGAGCCAAAATGGCATGTTTTCACTTGCTTCATTAATTTGCACGGTCACATACTGAGCACCAATGGAGTTGCTCTTAACTCCTTTAGGGGTCAATTCCTGTTGTCAATTTCTAGTTTGACCCCCAAAAACAATGCTATATGGCCAGCTTTGGGTTTTAAGGTTTTAGGGTGAACCTTTACTTTTGGAGCTTGACCTGTTGGGGAGCAGATCCCCTGCTGATTCTGACGAAGCACAGAATTCTCATAAGGATGCACACTCCGCTACTGTGGGCACTAGAGATGTGAAAGCTGATTTGTGGTTGTCCATCAAGACCCAGAGAGAAAGGTTGGAATGGCTGGCAAGGAGCGGCAAGTGTCGGCATTGATCAAGCTAGTGGTGAATGCATGGCAAGCCAAACCAATGCCTCTAATGGGACTGGTGCTAGGATAGCACTGGCTGAACCTCATGGCTTTTTTTAATGACTTCAATGCCTGCACTCAACAAATCAAACCAGATGTGTCCATGTTAATGATGGTTACAACATACAAATAAGAAAACCCAAAATCCAATAAAAGATCGATGGCCAGAACCATCATAGGGGAGACAAAAAGGGAAAGACAAAGAAAGGGCAAAGACGAACAACTCGCATGGACCAAACAAGAGGGAGAGAGCTAATCCTTCTTGTGATAGGAAGCTATCTCACCCATGGCCTCCCTAATGTCACTTGCATGTAAATCATGAGATCTAATAATATTGGGAGGTTCAGAACAAGCATCACCCGTTAATGCAATCTTCCTTTTAGAGGTTAAAGCGTGTTGAAGAACAATACTAATGCATTGTTTGAAGAATTTAATGCAAAAAAACAAGGATAAATGATCTCGAAATTGTTTGTCGTGAAAAAGATGAACACACTCCCTAATGAAATGATCCATATCACGTCCAAATGCACTATGCACCTCCATGGCCATCAGAATTAAATGGTGCTTTTCATGACACCTTTTATATCTATGAATTTTAACAATGGCATTAAGTTCCGTAGCTGCATTTGTTAATCAATTGATGACACTTGAAACTATCATCTTTCACATCAAATTAATAATCATCACATTGACAACAAAAACCTAATCCTTTTGGGTCATGTAGATATTGGCTTGTAATAAAACTCTTAACATAAAGGAGTATCGCCCATTCTTTCCATACAATGTGCTCACTCTTTCGAAGGAAGGCATACATGACGTCTTGGATGGCATCATGTGTGACTATACATTGAACTTCAAACAAGCAATGAACTAAATGTGTACCAAATGCATCCAACCTATGTTCACATTCACACATGAGAAGATTAAATGTCGAAGGTTGAATCAACCCAAAACGAACTCAATGTTGAAATGAAAGTAAGATCTGCAATGCAAAATGAACAAAAAGATGACTTAGAAATCAACCATAGCCTTGTCCCCTTGTTTGAACAGAATTGAATGCGAACTCTAAATGCTAAGGAAATGGAATCATCTTTCAAAATAGACTTAAGAAATGTGTTATGGTGAATGTTCATAAAAAATACTTGTAGACCTAAGATGTCTAATTATCAAACTTTCAAAAAAAAAGTGCATCTCTTTAACACAAAATCAACAAAGACAATGACAACTCCTTCAACTTCATTGTGAAATCCCCCTCTACTTCCTACTTCTTGAAGAAAGCAACAAGTTACAATCAGGCCACAAGAACATAAGCCACAAGGTACCATGACTCCCAAGCACATTTATGAGGTTGCTAAGATTAATCAATTAGATCTTGATTGCCAATATATGTCATTGGAGGTGATCATCATGGGGACTACACAATCCATGGGTATTCAAATCAGACATGCGCTTGTATGAAAGGTGGTGGAAGGCTTGCTCCTTCATCTCCTTCTCCCTAACAGCAAAAATAATAGCACTCGAGAAGCAACGTTACATTTCTTCTTTCTGCTGGAGAGTATGGTTTAGGGTTATGCAGGAGATAAGGTTTAGGGTCCAAGAGGAGATTACCACTTAGAATTACTGCAAAGTTATTGAAATGTGTGCCCAAAAAAGAAAAAAGCGCTTGAGCTGAGGACACTGCTAGAAGGATCAACACACTGCAGGAACTTTTGCAGAAATTCCACCAATGAAACAGAGAGATTGGTTCACAAAGTTTTAGGGTTTAAGGTAATGATGCACCCTGCAGACAGAAGACAGATTACAAACAGGTGTTCATAAATTTTGGGCCAGTGAATCCTGAAAATGCAAGATTACTACTAGAGTGGTGCAAGAGCAGTCAGTTTTGTTGATTCACTAGAAAACAGAAATAAACACAACAATCTCTGTTGCATGGACTCTTCAAAAAAGCTTAGCTGGGATATAAAACAAAAAAGTTCAGAAGGAAAGGATGAAGGGTAAAGGCATACAGAGAGGGGAGAGAGCTGGCAAGGAAGGAATTGCCACCAGTAACTCAACATGTGCTGCAGAATCATTGAACAAAATTGAGTATAAAGGTATTAGCATCATTGTTGATACACAAAATCCTCCTGACAAACTGTCACAAAACTCTGCAGAATTCACTATCTAGCATACTTCCACAAGCTGTGTTAAGTATGCTCCTTTGTTGTTGATACTTTGTGGCCAGATTCACTGTCCAAAAAGGTCACAGTTCACCTCTCAATGCCACAAACAATGCTGCACAATGGGTCATGATGCATCTGTGAAGATGCAAAAGACCCAAAAAAATTTGCAAACAGGAATGACATTCTCACTCTGATGCAGAAGACCAAAAATTCTGCATCAGAGTGTGAATGTCATTCTCACTCTCATTTGCTTCTACTCACATCTTGTTCTCCTCTATCTGCTCCAGAGCCTCACCTTGTATGTACTGCTGCAATTATCCATGCAGTTCAACCAAACATTCTAGAAAAAGCTTGAAAACATTATGTCCTGCCTGCTATTTACATAATACACTGCAATATCTACCTACAAATTGGGTGCTGATTTTCTGCATACTTGTGTTTGGTCCCAAAGATTGAGAGCATGCAAAGAGCAGAGAGGTTCCCAATCCAACTCTCAAAGTACATCATTCTCACCCATCTCCTCCAGAACCTCACCAGCAAGTCACCCCTTCATGTAAGCTTCCAGATCAGGTGAGCACTCTGGAAAGTCCTTGTCACCTCATGACTTGCCTGCCCGCATACACTTGACAATCTCTGTGATATGTGCGTTTTGGATGTTCTGTACTCATTGCTTCAAAAACTTTGGTGATAGCCAAGTTTCATACTTGTATTGATCTTCCATAACTTCTCATAAAGCTTCAAGAACAGCAACTCGTGGAACTTGTATTCGGATTTCCTGACCCTGAGCATCAGGAAGCTTAATGATGTTTGGAGTGAGTTTTTCCACATACCTCTCCTGTAGAAGGACCCAACTGCTCAACTGAGGTCCAAAAGGATTTCCCCCACGGGAACAGCTGATTGTTGTAATCTTAGGAGGTTTGGAGCCTGAGAAATATGAATCTGCTAGCAATTCAATCTCCTCCAAATCTTCCTTGCATTCTTCATTCTCTTCAGCTACACGAAGATCTTGCTTCAGGGCATCAGGAGACAATGGATGCCCTAGATAGTTGAACATCTCGTCCATGAACTGTTGCACGGACTCGATGACAGGAGCAGGCTGGGTGCTCACCTTCTGGAACCTGGGTGTCAACTTTCATGCAAATTCACGAACTACAGTGCTCCAAGCGTACTTGAGATAGGTGTAAGGCTTGCCTCGAGCATTACATGGCAATGGAAGTGGCCATTCGAATGCTCTCAATCTTACACACGTATGCAGCAAGTCTTCCTCTCTTTGCCTGATCCGCCTCTTGACAATCTCCACACACCGCAGCTCTTCACTCCATTGCTTACGCCACACCTTCTCCCTCCCTGGACTCGTCTTGGAGGAGAATACACTGCTCTCTTTCTTGGGAATTGATGACGGCGGAGGCTGTCGAGCCGGCATTGGAGGCATTATGCACGTCGTAGAAGCAGGCGCTACCCCCCACGGTGCTGGAGCGATTCCCCAAGGCGCAGGAGGTCCTGATAACCACGGAGCATGAGACCACTGCTGTGCAGAATGCCATGGCACAGGAGGCGATCCCCATGGTCCATTAGGAGCCGTTGCATGCCACGGTGCAGGAGGCCAATGTGCACAAGGCCAAAACGGTACAGGAGACGACGCCCTCGCTTCAGGACGTCCTACTCCCCATGGCTGTGCAGAGAACCAGAAAAAAACAGTTCGCCGATGCTGCACAACTGGAGCTTTGAACCTTCTCCGGCACAGCTAACTGCGTGCCAGGGCGATGCGGATCCTTGACTATTAAGCAGGGGCGATGTGAATTCCGAAGGCTGTTGAGGTTCCTCTGCTGCTGAGATGATCTCAATTACGAAGGGCAAAGAACATCATCAGATCCCAAGGAAGCTTCAAACTATGCAGAATCTTGAGAACTTGACGGCGCAGGACAAAGAACACTATCAGGTCCCGAGGAAGCTTAAAACTCTGAAGAATTTTCAGGTTTCCATCCTGGAGGAGGACAAAGAATATCATCAAACCCCGAGGAAGCTTCAGACGCCGAGCTAGATACGAAGGTAACGGGACTCTGTCATCTTCCCGCATCTTCTCGATTCAATATTGCGACGACTGTATTCACAGCTTCCTTCTCTGCGACGCTTCATCACTTCAGCAACGCACGCACTTTCGAAAACTTCAAAATATTTATAATCCACAAGCGATTCAATTCAAAAAAACCACCAAAACTCCAATGTCTCTCGCTCTCCCCCCTCTCGACAACACAAATTCCGAACTACATAGGAGGAGGATTCAAGACGCCACGAAAAAACAGAAAATCACTCCCGAAAAAAGAAAAAAAAAACTGAATAAGTACATGCATTCCTTAGCTATCTAAATGATCAAAGAACTGCAAAATCCATCGCCAAACAACCAGGGGAAAAAATCCAAAGCGCAAGCACAGAGCAATTCGCGATCACCACAGAGCTCTTCCTCTTCTTCATTCCTCCCATCCGCATGGCCAATTTCAAAGAGACGAAGGCGATGATACATTACAATGCTGTACACTCCTCTTCATGGATGAATTCTCCGCGCCTCTCGAAAGTAGAGAAGACATCAGATTACTAACTTGAAGTCTATCCTTCGTAGATGAATCCTATTAGGGCTTACTTGTCAAAGATATGTTATCCAGTCCACTAAGAAGGCCTTCGTGGATGATATGAGAATGCGTCTTTGATCGCGTGGGATGGTTTTCGTGGATGAAATATTCTGGAGGGAAGAAGTTTTTAATTTGGCACTCAATTTAATTTGAAAATCAAATTTTGGACGGAAAGAAGTGGACGCGTTCCGTCTAATTTAACGGATCCTACGGCCCGTTTGCGTTCGTCCTCGAGATCGGACCGTTCTTATTATAGCTTGAGACCTGGTCTCAAATTACTATGGAATTTTTAACTTGTTTAACTTTCACAAAAATCCATTTCCTACGTGGTGTGATTTCATTGGAGCATTTATCTAATTAGTTTATTTTGTCGTTTTTAATATTTTAGCTTATTTATTTATTGTATTACTTGGCATTTTCATAAATACCCATGAAATTAGTCATCTCCTTTAATTTGAAAAAACAATAATGAATATCTCATTTTAAAAATTCTGAACCACACAACTATTAATTGAAATAATTGCATTACTTAAAAATGGTAACCACTGACCAGTTATCAATTTGGGTTAATATCTGAATAATTCTGTTTTTCTTGGCAATTTTAATATACATCAGCACCCAAATATTCACAAAAAATATTCAATTATGTAAGTTTCCAAAATATTCCCTAGTTAGCTGAATAATGAATTACCCAGAAATATAGGCTAGTGGTCACTGGTCACTTAGATGTTTCAGCCATTAAGCACCAGCAATTAAATAATATTTTTTGTAATTCCTTTATTATTATATATGCATTTCATATGGTGGGTATCAGCTTTTTTATTTTGAGCAAAATTCTATTGCAATTTTTTTTTTGAAAAAAAAAAATTTTGTCACAATATTCTGTATTTCTTTTTTAAATCACCAAAAAAAGAGATGTTTTTACTAATTTTGCTAGATATGTATCCTTGGCTGCTATATTTAGATATTCTTTACAAATTTTTTTGTTTTCTGTTGAAAAAACATTTGGGAACATTTTGGAAAAATGTGTTTTTCTAGTGTAAATTCAACTAATTTTGCTAATTTATTCATGTAAAAACCACCAATTTTTCACATCACACAATCTTTTTATTAAAAAAATACCCTGTTTGAGAAGACTGATTTGAAGATGAAAAAAATGTGCATATTTTTTAATGGCATTTTGTCTGGCTCTGAAGTGAATTTTCCAGATTAAAAGCAGATTGAGGGTTCAAAGATTTTGAGAAAACTCTGTTAGAGACTAAAATGTGAATAGTTTTTACAGACGTTTTTCTTGATCTTCATTAGTTTCCCAGATCACAATAAATTCAGAAACATGCATAGTTTTACAGACTTTTTTTTCTTGTCTTCAAAGGGTTTCCGGGATCACAACAAATTGAGAGTTTAGAGATTTGAGAAAACTCTGTTGGAGACTAAGAAAATGTGCACATTTTCTATTGATGTTTTTTTCTTGATCTTCAATGGGTTTCTGCAGAAATAGGCAAAATTTTCACTGACATTTCTTTGTGATCGTCAATGAGTTTCCTAATCACAAAAAAATTGAGAGTTCAGAGATTTGACACCAAAAAATCAGAAACTGAAATGTGCATAGCTTTACTGATCTTTAAAATCAGTTTCTGGTATTGCAACAAATTGAGAGTTCAGAGAGTCAACAAGAAAGAATTGGAGACTAAAACATGCATAGCTCTACTGACCTATTTTTTCAATCTGTTTCCAGGATTGCAACAAATTGAGAGTTCAGAGAGTTGAAAAGGACATTCAGAGACTAAAATGTGGATAGTTCTTACTAACATCCTTTTCTTGGTCTTCAATAGCAGCAGGTACTCCTGAATCACAGAAAAGCAATGTAAGACAGCTTTGAAAGAGAGCTAAGTTGCCATGGTTCCTTGAGAAACACTAGATGTGTATCTTTGGGAAACAGAGGTTATTGGGTGGCAAGATCTTCTTTGGTGGGTTGGTAGACTTACTATTTCCAAAACATCTATGACAATTAGAATTTTGTAGGGAATCCCTCACTGTTTGGGCACCATCAATGTTCCGAATAGAGGATATGATTGGATAGTCTTATGAAAGAGATGAAAAAGCGTGTAAGAAATCCAGATGCCACAACCATACAATCCAAATTGAGGCAATTACAAATGGAATAAGAAGAGGTTTCCTGTCACCACCAGCTCTTGTATCCTCTAGAGTTAGTTTCAATGATAGAGGATGCTCAACACTAAGGACAAACAATAATAAAAAAATCTGTGACCATAGCTTGCCCTAAATCTGTCACACTTCCCAATTTTGGACATGCAACCTTTAAAAAAGGAACTTCCCAGGACTTCCATGAATTTCAAGTTTCTATGCCACATTATATGTTCACTTTGCAATTGCACTAAGAGGTGAAACAGATGTTGGAGGACCTAAAGAGCATTTGAATACAACACCATTGAAATGGAATCACTAGACTAAGCATCCTGGTCTTCTATGTTACACTAAATCCCACAGTTGGTTATGGTATTATACCAGAGGTTATCTACTGTTATCTATTTGATATTGATAGAAATTGGTGGAATTGTAGTTTCTGGGAGGTTGACCTTCTGGGTTATGAAGTGTCCCTGGAGAATGCTGTCCCATTTCAGCCCCAGATCAAAATGAGAAAAAATAGTGCATGGTTAGAAACTGGGGAATTTTGGAGCAGATGCTACATAGGAATTTCTAGCTGAAGACAGACATACTGTTGGTCTCCTATCACAAAAACACACACAATAGCAAAGCTAATAATCCAGAACAGGCTCCCAAAGACGAAGCAAACCATTGCGGGCCCCACTGCAAATCCGACCTCTTTCCACATCTGGAGCCACACATCTCACCTGCATGAGCCCACATCTGCCTCAGTCCTTGACATTGAACACCTCTCCCACTCTCATGGAAGACAATTTGTAGGATAAGAAAGTGGTCTAATGAGTGCAAGGAGAAAGGAAGCAAAAATGTTACCACTGCTGCAGCACGAGGTGGAGTGCGCAGCAATTTCCAAGGAGGCACACGTCCAGCCTGGAGCTGTTCTGACCGATGAAAGAGTGACATTGAGTTATCAGCTGCTCCTACTGCCAGCAAGCGCTCCCCTGCTTTGATGCTTAGCACAGTTCCCAAATGAACCCCTTCCAGACTGCTTACACAGGACAAACCTCCTGCATTGATTGACAAGAATGCCATGTTCAGAAAGTGAAGAGCTTACCATCCCATTGCATGGAAAGAACAATTAAAGCACAATTGACAGTGAAGGAAATGTCAAAATGGCAATCAACTAGACCATAGGATGCTCAGCAAGCAGTCAGCCACCAAAGTATATGTATGAGAAAGTAGAGCTCTTCCACATGACTATGTTCTTATGGAGAATTCTTAGAAAATAAGTGCAGGCCAAGTGCATCTATTCAAAGGCATGATGGACCAAAACTAGGAGATGCTCAACCATGTGTTTTGTCAAGATAATAGGGGTCATACAGACAAGTCCTCGGTACATAGGTCTATACTAGGCATTTCCTTGTATGATATGTTATGCTACAGCCTAAAGGTAGAGAAAGCTGGGTCGAAAACAGGAGTGACAGACCTTCTCCACGTTCCCAAAAGCGTACCAACCCATCAGCAGAGCCTGTGGATCAAAACCACAGAGTTTTCATGAATTACATCTAAGCCATACAGCTGGAAGTATGATGAGTTGGAAAAACTTTAGAGATCAAGGATGCAGATTTGTACCAGTGATGATACCAGAATCAGCCGCACAGAACTCAACATTAGTGACAGCACCAGCATGGCTTGCCAGCACTGCATCACATGATCCACGTGACGCAGACCATACACGTGCTGTCCAGTCATCACTGCCGGTCACTATGATGTCACCAACCATCCGCAATGACCTGCACCCTCCAATGTATCAACATACAATCAACTCCTCGTAAGTTTTAGGAGCAGCTTGAACAAGAATTGTCCTTCAGAAGGAAGGTGAATCAGCAGATTGACAAGCACCTAGCTAAAGATGAGAGAACACTTTGAAAGTGAAATCTCTTTTAAGTACAGAGAATTTCTCATAACTTACAATTTAAATTGACCTGAAAAGAAATGAGAGATGACTCAATAAAAAAGTTATGGATATTTCAGAGCTGACAATATACAAAAGCAATCAATCAGCAAGTGTGAAAAAAAGGAAACCCAACCCTAAAGAAAAAAGGGAAAACAAGACCACAAAACAGAACTGGGGAGCAGTTTGAGTGACAGCAACAGTCATACACATGTTCATGGACTCTAAACAGCAACATGTATAGTATTCACTAATGGCCACCTACCATACTACAAGGAACATCATTGGTCCTCAGCAATGTGTAGAGGCTAATGTCAAACATTAACCAATGTACTGAGTTTCTGTCACAAGGCTGGCCATACTGGGAACAATCAGCCATGATGCTGGCTAAATCACCAAACATAAAAGCGAGAGACAATCAAAAACCCCTGAGAAGACAGAGGAACAACAAAACAAAGAGAAACAGAAAAGCAAAGAAGGCAAGAAATCAGAAAACTAGCAGGAAGGAGGAAGAAAACACACAGAAGAGGGGGGGGACTTTGAGAGGAAGAAATTTAGAGGACAAAATGGGGCTTAGAACCTCTCTACTAAGGATTAATAAATTGAACATTCACATTTCTGAAAGGCTGAAGCTCGTAACAGAATTCCTTTGTTCAGCAAATATGTGGTTTCATTTAAAGGAAACTTTGAAGAGTAACTATTTTCATTCAGCAGGCCAATTCATCTCATTAGTTGAGCTACGAAGATTTCTAGACTTGGATAAGGCTGGCCCACCTGATCCATTTAGTATGCCCCATCAATCTCTGCATCTGCTTTCCTCCACGAATGTCCCAGACATTCCCAACCCTACAAATTCCAACATCAAGAAAACCAATGACCTGCCTGTGAGATTTGGTCCACAATTCTCTCAGCCCTGAAGTACTTGATGAATCCATTTAGCCCAGTGAATGAGTTTTACTGTCAAATTGACTTGTTATCGCTCCTATTGAAGAACCTCCTGATCCCTTTGTTTCTCAGATTACAAGACATACCCATCTACACCAGCAGCAGCCAAAACACCACTTGAGTCATCATAATCCATGCAAAGCACAGAACTGGTACTTTTCCCCACTGTGGCCACACATGAGTCTGTGCGAATGTCCCACATCTTCAAGCTACCATCATGTGATGCAGATAGGACACGATCCCCCGACAGCATTCTGACACAGCTTACCTGTAACACGGAAAAGAGCAGCAATGTTAGAATTTCCCAAGACCAACTCTGCACCACCATCATGCATTTGCTGAGATCACACATCCAGGATCAGGGTGTAATGATCAAATACCTTGCCCTCATGGCCCTTTAACTCTTCCAACAGTTGTCTGGTACTCTTGTCCCATACTAGTACACGCTGATCATCAGATCCAGATACTACTCGCCGACGGTCTGAACTGATGGCACGAATGGCCCTGTTTTGGTCATATTAAAACACAGGTCAGCTTTGACATGAAGACAGCCATGATGCTGGCTAGCTAAGCAAAACATAGAAAGTTCTTGAAACTACAAAGGAAACCAAGAAGGAACAGGAACATAAACAGGAGGCAAAACAAAAAGGAAAGGAAAAAAGCAAAGAGGAGAAGAAGAGAGAGCAATAACAAATTTCCGAGCCTCTTGTGAAGAGAAAGTGAGCTTCAAAAAATCCCCACTGGTAATTAAGAAGCAGTTGAAGGAATCCTTTGAAGATTCAAGATGCCAAAGGCATAAACACCCAACGCATTTCTTTCTTTGTTAAGCAAACCTCCAGAGGTTTGCTTCAACAGAAAGTCTTGAAGATGTGTTTTCCACAGCTTAGCCCCTTAGAAGGGAGAGGAGTAGAACTGGCTTCATTAATGAACTAGGGCTTTATGAGATTTTTTCTAAAACTTCCAAGTTCCAGAAAGAAAAGGAGTACAAGGGCCACACTTTGATTTGACCCTATGAACTGCATTGAAAGAACAATGAAAAGCTAAATCTGCAGATTTTGACAAACTGAACTTCACAATAAGTGCATTCAACAGAATTCATTTTGTAGAAACTGAAGCAATGTAATGCTTCTTACAAGTGAGCACAAAGTTATAACTACATTTTATGCAATTACATAATAGCAAAACAGTGCTGAGATCTCTCCAAAGGTGTAAGGAGTGAACACAAGAAAAGAGAACTGAGGATGAAGCCCTAACATGGCAACATGGGCAAAGCTTGGATCTTCAACTTAACAAAATCAAGGACTTTTGATTTCCATTCAGTTAAGAGGCCAGGCATGCCAAGGCATGAGAGTATTAAGATGCATACCTGGTGTGGCCTATCAAAGTAGCCACACATAGCTCAGAGCCACGCATAGATGGATCCCAGATCTTGACCTGCCATTTTTCCAGTTTTTGCAATGTGAACCAGGAGTTTTTAATTGTGCAACTTTACCTGGAGATGTGGGAGTTTACCTTCAACTACCACAATAGGCAATTGCACCATTCAGAGAAAGGCAGCAATACACCAAATTCTATACATTCAAGCAGAATGAAAAAAACTTTGGTTGTCCATTATTATGGCATAAGGAGCATATACCAGCCTTAAGCAGATGAGGGGCTTGCTATTTTGACAGGCAGAGCCTTCACATGTCCTGCACAACAACAGAACAGTGAAGTAGAAAACATACCGTACAGTCTGCTGAACCACTGATAAAAAAGCCTGAATCTTCACTATCGCTTGCCAGATCCCCCATCTCAGCTCTTGTGCCCACATGCAGGGCTGTAACTGAAGCTTTATGACCTCGCAACAAACGTACACCAGATGACCCACGCTTCAAACCAGCCCCTGAAGCTGGCTCCAAGTTTGGTGCTGGCAGGTTTCTGCTGGTTTCACTCCTATCTGCAAGTATGGAGATGACCCAGTGGTCAACACATTGCAATCAGCCCCACAAACTTGCAGGAATGAAGAGGCAGAATATCAAAACAAGACTGCACAGTGCAATGTCCAAGAAAATAGCTTCTCTCAAATGAAGGCAGCTGCTGGAACAAGGCTCTAACAGAACTCCTGCACCTTTGTGCTCAAATATTTAGAGTTGTTATAGCTGCATTCATTGACTTCCAAGGCACTGGAAGAAGTGGAAGTGCAATAGAAGAGAAACACAGCTAACAACCAGCCTTAGCTTGATTCATGATTGTGGACAGCAATACTGGATATAGGAAGAGAAATGGGTTAGTCAGAAACCTAATACAGACTGACTGCCACGTGGACGACCGGCTGTAGCAGAGTGAGTCTGTACGGCACGGTCTCGACTGAACATGCTCTGCACCCAGCTCCGGCCAATGCCAGCTGCCTCTGATGATGGCTGGTGATTTACATCACTTCTGCTCTGATCCAGCTGCTGCTGCTGCTGCTGTGCATGTACTGCTACAGCTTGCTCTGGCAAAAGCCCCCAGTACCCCTCTCCTACTTGCTTCATGAGAGATAATAACCCTCTTAGCTTTATCTGCACCAGTACATGCACAATGTGAGTCTTCACCTACAGCACAGTTGGATTCACAAACACCAAGAGTTCACAAGATACAACCTCCATAAGATTGATAAACAGCTTCAAGCTGCTCCAAACTATGCACCATTTCTGGATGTGCTCACTAACATTGCTGTACACCACCGTGTATTAGACCCTCACATTACCAGTCAACCTGCTATTTTGATAACACACACATATTCTCCAACATGCCCTAAATTGCACACCTGACAAGATTTACTAGCATTACTGAAGAGGCAATGTCAGAGCAGAAAGCAGCTAGGCACTAACCAGCTGCTTGAATCCAAGGTTGTTCTTTTGAGCAATGGACTCTAGAATCAACCAGGCCTTTGAATCTCGCAGTCCCAAGCCAGCCTTCATATACACAACCCAGCACCACACTTTGTCAGGTGCCTCCACCAATGATTCAGTGGATGTTGATTGTTAATATAACAGGGAAGACAGCAGGTGAATCTTCACAGTTGATGTGAACCACCACTTACAAAAATATCAGGAATTCTTCATTTGGATATGAGATGTGTTACCAAAGACAAAGAAACTTACCATGTGCTTGGCCAAAACAACAAGCTGTTCAGTAACAATATCTGCATAGCTGCCAGTTCTGTTTAACAGCCACAGAGGATTAATATTACAAGATATGACAGAAGCTTTGGTAGATACCATCCTCCAATAGAAACAAAAAACAATATACCAATCAATCATATACCACAGCTGTGCACAATTACAACTGGCCCACTAATGAGTCCCTTCAACTGTGGTCTTCAAGTCTTAAGTATCTTCACAAGATGTCTGAGCAGAGAGAGGATACTTCACAGAGAATGTGCTAGCAAACAAATAGTGATGAATCATGCAGAAAGTGTTCTATTGGAGATCCTTACTTGTCAGAGGCATTCTCCAATTTCTCAAAATAGAACTCCCAGAATCTGAGATACAGCAACTGCAACTATTAGTTTCACAAACAAGACAGTTGTCTTAGGGACAGTTCATTAACAAGATTGGAGTCAATTTATTGATACATTGGCTAACAGAACCTCCAAATGCTTACCTGAGTTCATCCCAAACAGGCAAAGTTCCAAGGTGCCGTTGGATGTAGTCAGTAACATTGCCCAAATCTTTGCGATAAATTTCTGCCGTGATTTCCAAAGCGCCACAGACAGTTGGCATATCACCGCGCATAGTTGCCCTATTTATTGTTGTTTTCATCTGCAAAAGAAGCCACACCTATGTGTTACATAGAAATGCATCACAATAGGTAAAAACAATCACACCAGAATGTATGTCATGACATATATGAATGACCACATGGACAAGGTTTAGGATCTCACTCACCAGTTCTTTGACAGCCATAAACTGCTGGTCTGTTAAATCGCATCGCCAGCCCTACACACATGCACACCATTTTTTGAAGTAAGAATAATGATGCACATAACACCACCAAAGGCTCCCAAGAGTAGTTCATACTTACTGATTGAATGTGCTCTCTTAAGCATTCCACCAATCCACTGCCACCGATGCCCTCCACATCTGACTCTATCAAAGCTGTCAATCAACCACAAGACACAGAAGACCCATGATGAGATATGACACAATTATGACAGCAAAAGACATTAACTATGAAATCAACAGACTAGCTCAATATACAACATACAATATCTCCATGAGTATTGAGAATTTCCTGATACTTGTGATTTAAGTCAACCTAAATAGAATTCACAGATTGTAAGAGAGTAAGTATATTACAGAGTTCAGATCCAACAACATATCAGCCAACAGGGAAAAGACAAGACCCCAACCCCAAATAACAGAGAAAAAAAATGAGTGGTTTCAACACCCACCAGTCACACACGTTCAGTGACAGTAAAATAGATATCTTTGGAAGTACTGAGAACTTCTCCATACTTACAGTCTAAGAAATTCACTGCCCATTTGACAACTACCACAAGGACACCCATACCCACAGCACCTTTAACAAAGACATCAACTTTCCTAACAGGGGACACCTCATGAAAAGAAGAACAGAAGACAGGCTGATACATACCAAAGATGGTTCCATACTCAGAAGATGAAAGGGGATCCTCTGCACCACTGAGATTGATGAGGCGCTTCCATAAACCCTGCAAGAGAGAATATGGTTCTAGATAAGTCCAATGACCAACACCAGTTTCTTGTTCAACTCTGTGAATGAGCCATTGATTCAAAAAGACAGACAGTCTCTATCCAGAAAGTGACAAACCTGTAGCTTGACTTTGATGTCAAGAACCATGAGGTCTCGCTCAGCCTTCACACAAGATAGACAAACAGCCAAATTGGATGTAAGTGGTCAACAATACAACTTTGGCATACAAAGCTTAAACTCCAAAATTGAAGCCAGATCCAAGGGGAAAAGGGTTGTCAAATAGACTCACAGCTCTTTCTTTTGAGTGCTCTCCTTCTCTTGCAGATCTTGAAAAAGAGCTGCATTTTGCAAAGAAAGATGCTAGTGAAAAGACAGAATAGCTGGCTCACTGAACAAGCTCACTTACCAACGCCAAATCCAAGCATATTCTATTCTTTTACATGATGCTTCTACTTCAGCAGGGTTTGGCTTGACACAAATTCTGAAGCATGTCAATAGCTTACGGTGAAATGGTAGCTGCAGCTGCCAAAGTGGCCCTTCGTTTTTCATCTTGGGCAGGAGTCCTAATATTTGCAGGAAAGCGATCATAACAATGTCTGTGTCTGGACACTGCCAACAAGGGGAAAAACATTCAGTTCTTACAAATCCCTCACTGGGAAGAATTCTTCAATACAGAAAGTGCAAACAAGTGCTTTCCTACCTGGGCCCTGGCTGCTTGCATCTGAAACAGTAAGGATTTCACGCTCCCCAGCCGGGACTGACAATACACTTATAGGGCCTTCATGACGTGCCATGGCTATTTGCAACTTGTCCAACAGATTAGGTCCTGCCTCTACAGCCCCATGACCTCTTTCTAGGAAATCCAGGAAATTCAGTGTTCCTAAGAGTTGGCCCACCTGCATCAACCCACAGCTTTCAGCTCCATGTCAGAAACATGCTCCAAGACTCAATGTGCTCCAAACAAACTTAGTCCCTGATCAGTGCTGTGTGACAATGGGTTTAAGCCACAAGGCATATTTAGATAACCTGGGTATTACCATATCATCTGACGAAACATTGGCTATCCTTGAACGCTTCTTCAGAAATGCCTGAGTATTGAACACATTTGTTGCTTCATGGGAAGTATCCTGAAAGGAACCAGAAAGAAGACTTTATTGCAAAGCTTGAACCCACAATTGCCAAATATCCAAGTACAGCTCAGTGATATGGAAACCATGAACAGAGAAAGCACATTGCATATCTGCACCCATCAGATCACAAAAATTTATACATATCCATGCAACAGTGGCAAAAAGTCCAGAAGAGTACTTTGAAGGGAATTATTGTGTCAGTTACAGCAACACCAAAATGAACACAACAAGAATGAGTATCATCCTAATCATGCTGAGGTTATGTCACATTTCCAGTAGCAACTGGATAACTTAGTAATGATGTCAGCTAGCATCAGTAGTGTCCTCATTCAAGCCACAACAATCCAGACAGGAAAGCTTACCACAAAATCACGATATCCACTTAGAATTGAAGCTAAGAACTGCAGAAAAATAAGCCTGCAATCAGGAGCCAAGAGGTCAAGATGGAGCAGCCTAGATATTCATCAACAGATGGAAGTTAAATAGGAAGTTCTAATCCAGCAACCTTTCTCAAATTAATTAGGCTCACAGGAAACAAAGTCAGTAGCTTTTATAAGATCTCCAGAATCCAGCAGTCTCAGTTGTACAAGTCATCAAAACTTTGGAACCTGGCACCTAAAGTCACCATTCAGCACAATCTAAACCAATACCCACCCTGTAGAACATTATCCAAGGTGAGAAGGAACTGGGCAGTGAAATAACAGGGACAGCATGGTCTTACATAATAGAGACAGTTACCTCAGTTCACGGTCATGGTCCTGGCACCAAGGCTTTGAAAAGCGGCAGAGGTAGGAATCAGATGACTGAGCACAGTCCAATTGGACCAAATTAGGATGCACCAACTGCAAAAGTGCTGCCCGTAGTTGGCTTCCTTCTGGCTCTGGCAATGCTGGTATATCCTCTGGTGTGAAGTCCACTTGATTATTGTCGAGGTTCACCACCACCACCTAACAACAACATTAAAACCTCAAAAATATGACACACTGTGATCATAACATATGTAGCTTCTTCTCTTTACAAACTTTGAGCACATACTTGAACTTCATAGAGGCTCTAGTGAGCAGTCAACAGCACTGCTTGCATTGTTCTCAACTTATATTGCAGAAAGCCACCAAAGGAAAAGTCAACTGTGATCAAAACAGAACAGCAAAGAAGCATACCCCATCCATAGTCAAATCTGTAGTATCCACAGCTGAGTGCAGGCCCATCAGATATGGAGTGGGTGCATCAATGTAGTCGACTCCAGCATAAAAAAGGACTGGAATGTATACATGCTGCAATCCCACAGCAATTCCTCAAAATCCTCAAACCAACAATCCATGCTTATCAAGCCACATATCTATGAGATTAGAGAGAAAACTCCACATTAAAACTTTGAAGGTAACTATTATGTCACTTTCAGTAAAACAACATGAACAGGACAAGAATGAGTTCGTTCATAAGCTGATGAGCTGTCAATCAGGAAGCAATAGACCATCACAGTCACAATGAATGACAATCAAACTCCACAACAAAACTTCAAAGGCAACTATTGAGTCAGTTCCAGTAAAACCAAAATAAACATGACAAGAATGAGTGTAGTCATAACCTTATGAGTCTGACCCAAAAAAGTATCAGACCATAACCTTAACTGGGAATGGCAGTAACCAACTGCCATTATTTCCCACTGATGTCATCAGCTCCCAATGGTGGGTGTAAATGAGTATATAATATAGTGCTCAAAATTTCTGGCAAACACAAAAAATCTGTGTCCTGAATTTATGTCACAATGGAAAGAATCAGTTGTGATTTTGGCCAGCACCTAATAGAGATAGTGTATCAAAAAATTCAGTTGTATCCTTGTTCACGCTGCAACAAGCTTGTGAGGATAAGCTTCTTCAAATTTAGCTGCTTATCAAGTCATACATTCACTCACCTGCCACTTGATTGGGTATATGAGGTGGCAGACAGCCTCTGCCACCATTGTCAGCACTGAGTACCTACCCCATACATTCCCAACATCCAATCATTTCCGAGAACAACAAGCATCAAAATCTAGAATTTACTATTCAAAACAACTACTTGTGACCTGAGCATGCTTAGAGTTCAGAAAGTTGTTTTGTGAAATTTGTTAGTCTTAACTTGTGTCACTTGCATAGAAAATAGCAAAGGAACACCTACTTGTTGGCACGCAAAAGCACACGCCGTTCAAGAAGAATGGCAGTGAAGAAGCGAAGCACATTGTCAACATCCAAGCATCGGACAAGTGGCTCAAATGACATCTGCAGCCACCTGAGAAAGGTTAGCAGCTCAATTTTAAAGTCATTCCACAACTCAAACACAGTAATGTTAAGTGGCGTACATCTGCATGAGGCAGGCCCCCCTTTAGTGGAGCTTGTACTGTCAGGAGGTGATTTTCCACTGTGAACAATATCTGGCTTTTTCCAGCACTTGGCAGTGGAACAGATGTTACCATATGCGCAACAATATCCCAAATTGGCTTGCTGCATACAAATTCACCAGCCACAAGAATGCCTGATGTGTCAAAACCATCTCCACATTCTTGTTTCCTTGTTCAAGAGCCAGGGGTTCTTCTGCTGATTTTGGCTTTGGACATTCCACTTATCAGGAGAGTTCTGACTAAAGCCAAAGGTCAAATAAACAACCAAGGATATACAGCAATGAGGAGCCCATACATATAGGGGTCATGATTGGGCAGGTATATGCTTCTTTCCTACTAGAGTTATGATCCATTTGCTGTTATTTCATGAGTAAGTCAAGAACTCTACTCGCCCAACTCTCCTAGACATATTGCCTGCAACTACAGCTGCACATCTGACATGCTAGACTGGGTGCCAGATCTACAGCTGCTAAGAACAATTAGAGATCAAAGATATTGGCACCTGCAGCCAGAGGCTGAGAAACATCTACGATGCAGCTCCTCAAGAGCCTCCCGGAAAACCTGGAAACAAGCGGAGTGGGAAACAAGACAGATGCACTTATCCACATAGGAATTCCGAGGGATGCTATAGGCCTCAGCAACATCATCATCCAATGGGTCCCGAAACGCCACACAACTCACATAAATCTTGGATCCATCTCCATCTGAACCAGGCAGCAAGGCCACAGAGACATTTGCTCAAGACCAAACCCCAATAAGCTGGCCTTCAGCTCATCTACTGTAACCTTGCACATATATCATCACAGCAACTAATGCAGATTACTGAGATCTGTGCAAAAGGGGGGCCCAAAAAAATACACTACAGATTGTAAGACTTGCACTAATCGCAATATGGTGAATGCAAACCTGTGAGCACAATGGGATAGCTACGAGGGAAGCTACTAGGATCTTGCGAATTGGGTCCCGTGGAATAAATCTCCACTCCTCCTGGCAGCACACACTGCATCCAAAAAACTCTCAGTCGAACTCTAACCCTAAAACGCAACTCTATCATCCTATGCATTGCTCCCACATTGGACAAGAAGCCTCTAGAGAGCAAGCTCCCCAAGAAAAAAGAGGAAGAGAAAGCACGAGATCGGATCGGCAAAAGAACTGACAACCTTGCTAGTTTTTCTTTCCCCAAAAGCTTGCTTGCTTGCTTGCTTACCAGAGGTAACTGTGGAGGAGGTGGATGACATTCCGGCGTGGCCAGAGGAGGGAACTGGTCCAGAAGCGCCGGCTGGTACCTCATACCAGTTCCTTGAAAGCCCCGCGAGCCATCGATGGCATGCAGGTCGGGCCCCAACCCACACACCACGAAGTAGTCCACTAGACGCGCCATCGCTGCGCGCGCGAAAGAATCACGATCTTCTTCACATGCATGAAAGAAAGCAACAACAGCGATCCGCAACACAACGGGAAGCCACGCAATGCGAACAACAACTGCGAAGGAGGTTGCTGCTTGATGGAGGAAAATCAGACTCGAGGAGAGGAACCAGGTCCCAAATGAAGAGGACCTCGATTTTCCTCTTCCATTTCAAATTAAGGACTCTCATGGGACCTCGATTTTCCTTCTTTTCATAATTAAGGACTCCCATCACACCTCAATTTTCTTTCTTTTCAAGTTACGGACTCCCATGAGGCCTCCATTTCTCCTTCTTTTCCGATTAAGGACTCTCATGGGACATCGGTTTTCCTTCTTTTCAAATTAGTTTTTCTTCTTTTCGAATTAAGGATCCCCCTGGGACCTCTCAGTTTTCCTTGTTCTCAGATTAAGGACCCCCACAGGATCTCAGTTTTCCATCTTTTCAGATTAAGGACCCCCATAGAACCTTAGTTTTCCATCTTTCGGATTAAGAACCTTCACGGACCTCAGTTATTCTTCTTTTCAGATTAAGGACCCCCATGGGACCTCAGTTTTCCTTTGAATTTGAACTTGTTGAAAATAAATAGATCCCATGTAAATTCATCAAACTAAACTCATTTCGACAATCTATTCAAGAGATTCAATAAATCTCTATGTCACTTATGAATTTGAACATTATGAATATGGAAGGAATATTTTCCTTATAATGCAAACAAAGGTAGAGGAGCAAGCAAAGGGTGAAGGATGTAGAATATTGATAGGCAAGAAGGTGATTTTCCCAAAGATAACCTTTTTCAACCAAAAGATGAAAAAATTGCAATCTAAATGGCAAATGCTTATATAAACAAGATTATTTAAATTGAAATGAATCAATACAAATATATCAAAATCAAACTAAAAGAACCAAAATGAATAAAATATATCAAAC
>Ga0116229_10001702_pt1 | contig 34918 bp, 16 predicted proteins | sample S1TSphgellanicum_3_FD_87313 | JGI IMG/M metagenome (GOLD analysis project Ga0116229, IMG submission 87313) | Host-associated microbial communities from peat moss isolated from Minnesota, USA - S1T2_Fc - Sphagnum magellanicum MG | ecosystem: Host-associated > Plants > Peat moss > Unclassified...
ATATAAATAAAAAACCAAAAAAAAAAAAAAGTAAAAAAAAACTGCAATCTGATCAAGATTAGCTTTTTCTTTTTTTACATCACCCCCCCCCCCCCCTCCAACCCCCCCCCCAAAAAAAAAAAAAACAAGGTTTTGATCCATTAGAAAGTAGTAGTGTAATTTAGAGTTTAAAAATCAACTATTTTAATATTAATTTGACCTTGTCATAGCAAGTTTATAATAAACAGAATTTATTTTTTGGAAATTAAAAAAATTTTAGCTTGTTTGCATTATTTCTAATGATGTTTTGGATTTTTTGGACCCAACTGGAAGGTTACCCATAACCTACCCTAAAACCACAAACTGGCCAAATTTGAAAATAAAAAAGGAACCAAAACTGAAACCATTCCTAAATTTTTTTCCCATAACAATTTGACCTTGGACTAGTGTTACATTCTTTTATTATATTTTACTTATATTCTGGAGTGGTAAAGTTGACCCAATGGAACAATGGTTAAAGTAATTAGGAATATCATCATTTAGGGTTGACATGTAGGAATCATCTTGGAAGGTAATTAGAATTTTGTAAATTTTTTCATCACAAAATCCTTCTATGGTCTTGGCTACTTTCAGCAAGTTATCATAGGACTCTGGTGATTTGGAATGTTTTAATTCAAAATTTGGCGAATTTGGGCCATTTTTTCCCATGAAAAATCTTTTTGTATAGATAGGCCAAAATTATATTTTTCAGGTTGAAATTTGGCAAAATTTTGGCGAAATTTTGCCAGTAAAAGAAACACCACAATGACAACCATAAAAGAAGAGCTATGGCATTGAAGAAGCATGTTTATAAAACATTTCAGCATAATTTGTTATTTGTCAACAATTGAATAAAGTGGTGGTTTTCAATTTATTTTATTTCATTACTAAAAAATAACTTCATGATTATGTTAACTATATTTTCACTTCACAAAATGATCTCAATTTTGGATTGAAGTGGTACTTTGAACAACAAACATCTGCCCTATTAAGGAAAGTGAAGGCATCAAAATATCTTCAATGTAGAGGCATGTTAAGTCAACTATTGGATAAGATTGTGACTTTGTGGACACAAGGCTATGATTAAATATATTTATAATATTAAATATCTTTTGAGTTATAGGATGCAAAAATAGCTTGAACACGCTTCCACTACCATTCTTGTAGCTTTGGTCTAGAAATGCATCAAATAAATAAATAAAGAATTTGAGAAGGGGCCCCCAACATTATTTGGCACCCCATGATGGCACAAGGAGATCCTTGGACATAATTTGATTGGTTTCAAAGTTCCAAGAGGGATTGTCAAGTTCAAGTTGGGACACCCATATCTTTTTAGATTGTTCAAACTTTAAAAAAACTGAGAAAAATATGGGGTTTGAAAATTGTGAAGGTAGATAATGCATTTTTTTCAAACATTTTTCTCTTTAAACATGTTCATTCTCTTCCTACTTCTTTGTTGTTTAATTACCTTTTAAATTCAAAAAGGAATCATAGACCTTCATTTGGCACACCCATAATCATGAAGAACGTTAGAAAGAAACAAAAAATGAAGAATATATGAATAAGTGTTTGATTATTAGCTTGTGTTTGGTGATGGGCTTGTTTACCCTAATTGCAACAATTTAACTTGTGTAATTTTCTCTTATGAAAAATTAGGGTAAATAAAAACATTTTATTGATCTTAATGGAAAGGTTGAACTTTTAATTCAATGGTAACAATTGTGTTTAACCTCAAAATTGAAATCATTAAGGGATGAATTTGCAAGCCCAAGATTATGGGACACAACCAAACTATAAAAAGGATAATGTTAAGGTGTGTGGGTGGCAAGTTTATAAGAAACATTTGTTTCTTTAACTTAATTGCAAAAGTAATTTGGTTTACTAATATTAAATATGAGGATTGAAAAAAATGGACATCACTTAACTTTAACTAATCAAAGATTAAATAAAATATTTATGAGAATTACATCTATTGAAAGAAGGCTATTAAAAGGACCTGTAGGAGCTACCAATGTTGATGATCTTTTAAAAAGGATGTTTGTGAAATTGTGTGTGAAGACAAGAAGAAATGGAAATTATTTATTTTTGAATGATATGGATTTGACATGTACTCTAACTAGTATTGATATTTTGTTAACAACTTAGTGGTAGAAGTCGAGCATTGGGCCCACATATGTAAAATGGACTAATCAATTGTTGTTGCTAGGATAACGACTTTATTAATGAAATGTGTTTTTATGTGTACCACTTTTCTTTTGAATGGATTGGTGAAGTGGTGGGTTTTAATTTCAATTGTAGGGAAAATGTAAGAATCTTTGATTTATCATTAGCCTTTTTAATTGGTGAAATTTCACCAAAAAACGAAATTTGAAATTTGATAAAGACATGATTTTTGAAGTTTTTAATCACTAAAAGAAAGACAGAAAAAAAATTTAAAACGCCATATTCATATATTTGGTTTTCACTATGTAGCTAGAAATATAAAATGATGATTGAAGATTTGTACTTTATTTATGGTTTCTAACCAATTTGGCTAAATCTTCCTAAGGATGATCACCATTCTTCTACATTTTTCTATGACTGTTGCTTTGGCTACAAACATAAATTCTTTAAGATTAAGATTCACAATTGCAAATCCATGTAAAAAAACATACATTATTATTACCTTCTAATGTTGTTATTTAGAAAAGCTTTCATTATCCATCTTTATTTTCAAATTTGTAAGTTGGAACTCCTTTAACTTTGTGTTTTTATGTACTTTTAAATTTGCCTTACACCTTTTTGTGTCTTATATAACTATAATCTATAGCTATTATTTTTCCCCATATTATTTTTAATTGTATTTTTGTGTGTGTGTGTGTGATAATTCTTAATGCAATAATAATCCTTAACCCTATGATAGACAAGTCCAACATTGTGGGCCTTTTATTGCCTTGTACATGTTAGGAATATTATGTCAAGTGGCTTACTAGGCTTTTTCTACTTTACAACCCAATTCACATTCTCATGGCCTCTTCCTTTGGCCCCTATAGTTTTGTATGACAATGGCTTGGCCAATTTTAAATTTCATTTCATATATGCACGGAGTTGACATTTAAAACATTTTTCTTGTCACAATGTAGGGTTTTATTTTATCCTTATTGAGGAGTGTAACCTTTGCAAGAAAATTAAAACACCCATGAATTATTATCGCTTAGTAATCACCAAAAATAACCATGTTACATCTTGAATTTAATTCAATGTTCTTTCAAGAATGAAAATGCCCATTACACTATCTATTATTGTACATTGTTGTGTTTATTAGTTGTGTCAAAACTGAAGTTCATGAGTTTTAAGGCCTAATATGACACACAACCAATGGTGGAATTTGGAGTGGACGTAGTACTATAGGCTTAAAAAATGGCTATTTTTGTTTGTTCAATGGCTATTGTGTAAGGAAATAAATTTAAGGTTATGTTAGCTTTTAGAAACATCTAGAGATTACAATATGGAAAGACTTTTGGTTGATGAATCATTGTGGTTTTTGAAGATTAACAATGAATAAATGTGAAGTAGTTAACATTACTATTTTTTGCATGGTGATGTGAAGATTTGTTAGAGAGTATTGGTGGATAGGTTGATGCTTGTGTGTTGCTAAATATTGACAAGTCATGGAGTTAAAGAGGCAACAGGTTTGGTGGTTTTTTGAACAATGTTGCATTTATTAATTGGAGGGACAAATTGTTAATATGTGTTTTGCATGGCGATGTGAAGACATATTTGGGAAGCACTAAAGAGGAATGAAGGTATTATTAGCAAATTGGGGAAAGTAGGAAAACAAAGGGAAAAAATTAAATAAATAAAATTTAAAAGAATGTTTGAAAAATAGACATACTAGTTAATTCATTAGATTGTTGTGGTTGTGCTTAGATTTCTTGATTCATCAAGTTCATGACAAGATGCTACTAGAAATTATTATGTTACATTCTAGTAATTGAATTAGGACAAAAAATGTTGCTTAGAACCACATATGAAGGGTTGAAGTCCAAAAATGACATCAATGAAAGGAAATTTGAACTTAAGGCATTATGCATGTAATCATAGATGATAGAATTGCATTGGTGAAAATCTAATTATGGAAATTTAGGGATTTGAAATATGTAAAAAACTTGGACTATAATAACTTAAGTATCCTTAGGGTAAGAAAGACTAGGTAGAAAGTTTAAGATCTTGTTGAAGTTAGAAGAATGTATATCACAAGAATAATGGGGAATAAACAAGGGTTGAACAAGTGTTTAAGTGGCATTTGCCTTGCATCTCTTTGAGATTAAGGGATAAAATGTTAATGTTATTTAGAAAGTGGTCTCATGATATTGCTTTCATTTAATAATTAGAATAGTGCATATGCATGAAGATGGTGATAAAGCTCGAAAGACCTATTGAATACTAAAGGTAATGATCTAATTGACTAGATCCCATCTATGTGGTTTGATGCAAGATTATATTAAATCATTTAGGTCAATTGATGTGTATCTTAAGAACCCCCAACTTATTGGATTCTTGTATGTTTCAAAACTTTATTGCAAAATGTTTGCATCAAGCTATGTATGTCTAATTAAAGTGTTCATGAACATGTTTATATGCAAAAATGGAATTGGTTTTCCCTATTTCCTTTTGTCCACAATAGATTATAATTATTTCAATTTGAATTGCTGATTGTTTGGATCATTAAACCAAATGTAAATTGAATTAAGAAAGGTTAGATGGTTAATTAGGACTAAACAAGTACACATTATCATCTCTTATGCCCATAACATCTTATTCCATATGAAAATTAATCATAGATATTTTAGACGTTTAAATTAATGTTGGTCAATTATTAAATTTTTCATAACTATTAGGTAGGTATTTTTTTAAAAACAAATTGGGTGTTGATTAGTTTATTAATATATTTTAATAATAACCATCAATTATGCATAAAGGTAGGTTATTCGATAACATGTTAAAAACTATTAATTATCCTACTGATTATTAGTCAATTATAAGGTCTTTTTCAAATTCAAATAATCATTATTATAATTTTGATTTTCTTGTGTTTTATTATAAAAATGTTTAATGTCTTAAAATTGATAATTTACCTAAATGATAACTAGGTCATTCAAATAGGTTATTAGATTTTGAATTCCATATTAAGTAGTTAGTTTATTAATTAGTTATAAAAAATCAATAACTAGTTGGTAGGTTATTAATAACCAACATGATAACCAGGTCAAAACTCAATAATTAGCTAGCACCAATTAATTTAAACTAGTTTTGTTTGGTTCTTGATTTCGAAAGGAATCAATTTTAATCCCAGATTTAGTTTAATTTTAATTTTTGATGGAACTTTTAGTCTAATTTTGAGACAATTTTTTTGGATTTCGACAACCTCCAATTTCAATCATTTTCACAAAGAATTTAAAGCTAGTATGGTTTGAAGGGTGAAAACATCTTAAAGTGTAATACTTTTAGGCACATATGGAAATTAATAATTGCCTAATTAACACTATGAATGCAATGTGAAGGCATAATACTTTGAATTACACAAGTCATTTTACAAGTTATCATTAAAAATTCATTGTTAAAAAAATTCGCCCTAGTTTACCTTATGGAAAACTTATATTTGAAATATGAACTTCTAAATTATTATTTTCACTAAAGAAAGGATTTAAAAGAGAAAAAATGTATAATTCAAAGTACATATAAAAATTCGATCATCAAAATCCTTTCAAAAAGTCTTCTTTAATATAAATGTTAGCACACCATATTATCAATTGGCTCCTTTATTCAATAAAAAAAATTATATGAAGGTGCATGAAATCCATATGCACTGATTATGAATTGTTATAACTTTTTAAGTACTTTTTAAAATGTTCATTATGTTATGACAATTCAAAAACTATTTTAAAAATTCATATATTGTGATTATAGTACACGTAACATTGTAAAGTTGAGTCTTTTATCAACTTAACCATTTCTATTTAATCACATAGCCAATTACAAATTACAAATTTCAAAATCTTGTAAAAATGGTTTGTGACAATATTTCATGAACAATGTAGTGTGCTTTCACTTTTAAATCAAGTTCGGCTCCATCTCCATAATACACAACTTTAAAAAAATAAAATTGTGTGTCTGTATGAATTTATTCAATTCGAACACACAATTCACATAAAAATTATGTAATGTTAATTATGTATAGCCATAACTTGCCTAAAATGTAAGGCCAAGCTTTTCCCATGAGTTAAAAGCAATTACCTCCTACCTTCATTTTTTTATTAGTGACCTATATTACTCATAGCTCTCGATATCACATAGTCAGCTTTCAATTGCCTTATTTTTCCATAACCATCTTGCTTCTTGGATAAAAAATGTGGCACTTACTCGTTTCATGGAGGGATGAAAATAAACAACATTCATCATACATCCATTTCAGATATTTCATGAAATTGACAAAAAAGTGATGACAAATAGGTATGAAATCAAAAAAGACGCGGTTTACTAAAAAAAGTGACTCACAGGTTGTCCGACCAACTCTGTATTTGTTCTTGTGGAGATGATTCATGGTCGTACTGGTTTTGAAAAGTAACTTAATATTTGTTAGAGGAGATAGAATTTGCAAGGTTTGGCACAGTTCCATACACACAGTGCAACCGAGTTAAAAGTATGGTTACAATATGGTTAAAGTATGGTTACAATATGGTTATATGCAACTGAGTTAAAAGTATGGTTACAATATGGTTAAAGTATGGTTAAAGTATGGTTACAATATGGTTATAGTATGGCTTGGTACTATACTCGGTTACACATTCATCACCGAGTAATAAGAAGAGTGTATCTCTAAGTCCCCACTCCGTAAGCAAGTGACATGTGTTTTGGGTGGTGCTCCTGAGGGCCGTAGTAGACTTTCAAATTGTCAACTGAGTAGTAATTTAAATGAAAAACCCCAACCCAGTAGACTTGATCCTTTGGTTGACTTGTGCGCCTAGTCCTTTGGGGATTCCAACACCCTTTGTTGTTGTTGTTGTAGTAGTAGTAGTACTAATACTAGAACCAGTAGTATAGAGTGACTCTCCCCCAAATGACAAAAATCTTGTTCATACCAACAACATAGAGTTCTTTAATAAAAAGATCCAAACACAACATCTGCATGCCTCTCTCCTTTCTGAAGCAAGAGTTGAAAAAGATCTGAAATGACCACAAGTGTTTCTTCTAAGGGACCCAGTTCTGCAAAAGATCAGCCTATCACATTTTCCCCAATGTCTGCGCCTTTCTATTTTCAGGAATTCGTTGATGCTCGAATGCTGGACATGTGCATCCCAGTTAAATTAGCTTCGGTAGTCAATCATCATCCATTAGATATATGTATTGATCCAGTGCCAGTAGACATGCCCATAACAGTACTGTAAATGGCGTGTACTTTTGTAACTGGTTCATGTTGAAAGAGTAGACACCGTAGTGCACAGCGTCATCTCCCCCTCTCTTTCACCACTGCAGCCATGGTCATTGGATGCACGGACATGTAAACAACTTGGGCTTGTTGCATTGGATGCACAGACATGTAAAACAAGTTGGGCTTGTTGCATTCGATGCAAGGACATGTAAACCAGTTGGACTTGTTGCATTGGATGCACAGACATGTAAACAATTTGGGCTTGCTGCATTGGATGCACGGACATGTAAAACAAGTTGGGCTTGTTGCATTCGATGCATGGACATGTAAACCAGTTGGACTTGTTGCATTCGATGCACAGACATGTAAACAAGTTGGACTTGAGCATTCGATGCACAGACTTGTGTGTGTAAGTAAGTGGGTTGCATCTGTCTCTCTCCTTGTACTCAAAATTGGTGCAGAATCTTTCTTTTCTTTGTTGTCATGCAAACTCAACCACTACTAGAGTTTTTTTGTTTTTTTTTTTGCCATAACTAGAGCTTTTTTCTCTCATCTTCATGAAGTTAGGGTTTAGGGGTTTCCAGTTTTTTGTGAAGGGTCTGAATCTGCTTGGTGGGTGGAGTTCAGAAGTTTAAAGTAGGTATTCTTTGTGATTAGGGTTTTAGGGATTAACCCTATCTGCTAGATGAAAGATTGAGTGGGTTTTCAGAAAGTCACACACTAAATGCATGCCCAACGTGGCAAAAAGGAAAACAATTTGAATGAGGCCAAATGTGGAGTAAACAGTAAACCAGTGGACTGGTGGTGTGGGCTTGACTGGTTTTCTGTATGATTTCTTTTAGCCACCCCCTTCCCTTTTTTTTTTGGCAGACTTGAAAAATTCATTCAGAAGGTTCTAGGAGCAACTGGAATATGAAATAATAGCCTGAGTTGACATGAATTGCACCCACTCTAAAGACAAACAAATGAAGGACACCAACTAGGCACCCAAAAGATTTTTTAAAATTAGCCTTAAAAAAGGAATCACACCTTCATAAAGTGTACACAAAGTGCCATGCCATCATCCCACATGCTGAAAAACAAATCCACCCAACTTGGAGAGAGATCTTGGTCAGCACTTCACTAGCAAAGCTAAAAGACTTCCCATCAGCTCCAACATGTTTCTCTCTCTCTCTCTCTCTCTCTCTCTCTCTCTACGTTACTCATAGCAAAAAAACCAAACCTGAATTTTCTGGAATTTTCAGATTTCCCATTATATAATTATATAATTGGGATATATATTAATTTTTTAATTTTTTTTTAACTCTTGAAGAAACATTGTTACACCCTAACCCAGTGTTATTTTTTTCAATTTTTTATATAGCTGAAGTGTAAGTAGCCTAGAGAGCATCCCAAGAGAGATTTAGCAGATAATAGTGACTTGTTATTAGAACACATTGTCCAAAAAATGTCCTTTTCGTAATATGGCTATCTACAACAAACAAGAACCAAGAATAGAAAAAAATTAATGAAACTAACTTGAACTATTTGCTTTTTTGGCAAAAACTTTTTCAAACAATAGATAATATTAGAACAAAATATTCCTCTTTTTTAATCAAAATTTGCAACAGTGTGAAATTGCCACAACCAAAAATTTGGCCACTGGATAATATTCATCATTAAATTCAATAGATTCAAGGGCTAATAGCCCACCCCACTTAGGGACTAGTACACCTATCCACCGAGCTAGTCGGTCACCCTATTGGGTAGTAGGAATCTTGGAAAAATGGTGCAATATCTACATCATCATCCTCTTTGATTTCTTATGAAATTGGGATCATATTTAAACTTGCAAGAGCTTCTTCTTAGAGATGTCCCTTCTTCTACAACTTGAGCATATATGCATGTGGAGTGTATTTTTATCTAAATCTAATAATTTTTTTAATGGGTGAAGGTTTAGCTAGCTCTATCTATATATGTATAATTTCATGTCTTATGTCATCAATGCATATTCCAGGAACAAATTTTTGTACCAGGTAAGCATGCATACTTTACCTTCCTTTTATAGAATTACTTCTATAATTGCAACATGCAAGTTACCTTCAACTTGATTCAACCTTTCATTGCACACATTGTGTTCTAAACTAGTAACATGGCCTAAAAAGGGGGGAAAAGAAAACTTCACATATATGTATATATGTTGACCCCTTTTTTATCACCAATTGTGGTCTTTAGTAACTATTCCATGAAAATTTAATTAAAAATAGAATTTTCGTTTTGAAATTAATATTTTTAATTAATGCAATGTCTTTATAATAGTTGAAGCATCATTTTTTTTGGAAAAAAATTGCAACCTTGCAATTATTTTTTCAAAGTGACAACAAATCAATGTTTTTCTAGGTTTTTGATTGCCAAGTTTAGCTTGTTTTTTGGCCTAAATTACCAAGATTCTATATCAAGTTTCAAAAGGTATTTGTAAAAAAATTTGTCCATAAATGTTGTTAACTTCATTTTTTTTTGGTAGTAAATTTTTTTTCTAATTTAATTTTAAATTTTTTAATTTATTTAATTTCAACCCATGAGTTGAAGTATAAAACATTATGAATTTATACACAGTTATTATTATTTTTTAAATTAAAAAATGTAATCACAAAATTAAACTCATGTGAATATATATATAAAGATGTGAAATTAATTTCATTATGAAATTATATAATTATATCATAATAAGTGAAATTTGAATATAACATCAAAACTTGTATAAGGTAAATGGGCTTAACGTCCACTAGTGGTCTCATTCTATGACAATGGATTTGAATTTGGAATCGATTATGAATGAATGGAATTGAAAGGTATCTTTTCATACTTTTCTTTTCATAATTGATTTTTTTTCAACACCATAATCACCAATTGTATCATAATATGTGAAATTTGGAATAAATATGACTATTTATTTATGTGATGACATTATTTGTCACAAATTAAAGTTGTGATCAGTTGTTCAAAATGTGGTTTTTGGGAGGTGAAGGTTCAATGGGCCTTCTTGTGATATAATTACATACATGTGAACTACATCACTCATAATCGAATTGGACACACATGATTACATAGTCAATCAAGACACACAATTTTTTACTATTCATTTAGGGATTATGTCAATGTGGTCAAACTCCACCAAAAACTCCAATTTTTAATTTTATGTTTGCTACAAGATTCCAATAACTCAACAATGGTTTTGGAACCCAATGAAAGGTCAATACACCAAATAGTTATCTAATGACCCATCAAAAGTCCAATATTTTTTAAAAACTATTTGTTAAAATTATTTTTGTAATATACAAGAAAATGATTATTTTCTATTTTGTCATATGAACACGTTGCCACCATATCAAATGCAAGATTTTTAAAATGACATGTCTTAATAGACAATGTAATCATTATACCTAGATTCCCCCTCCCCCTTTTGCACTTCCCCCCCCCCCAATTTATTTCTCGCCTTCATCCAAAAACTTGCCATTGTGGTTCCAAAATCAAAATTTGACCAATTGCAAGACAAACACATCACAATTAGTGTGTTTGAACTCTTGAAATTTTTTTTTAATGTTCACTTGCTAGGACACCATCACATTTATGTGAACTCCATTCATAAATCATTATGGCACCTTTATCATTTGTAAGGCATCCCAATTTCTTATCAAGTAAGATTCAAAATCACTTATGGAAGATTGTTCAATGTGAATTGTTTGCACAAATATACATGGAATCTACAAGTGCAAGGGATTACATCAAGTCTTGCTATATAAGTTGTTCCACCATTTATGAGTTTTAAGTAAAAAGTAAACTTGTTCTTCCTATATTTTACAATAGCTATTGAATGTTTCAAAAATCACTATGAGAAAAAGGGGTGTTTTGCAAAACTAGACTTACAATTCAATTTTTGAATTACAATGACCATTTGCAACTCACTGTAACTCTACACCCATGAATGTTATCGAACAAGTTGCATGAGTTGCAAGAAATGCAACTCATTGTATGTATAATCTAATTTTAATGCAACTTATTACAACTCAATTGCAATTCAATCGCAACAACTCTTTTTCAACTATTATGCAACTCCCCTATGACTACAACCATAATGTCACTCTAACATCATTTTTCATGAATTCATCAAAATTTAATACATGGCACTATGAAAATTTTTGGGTGAATTTTTTTTGAAATATTGATATCCATCATCCATTATGATTATTCATTTTAGATTGTGACCCAATCAAAAGTTGCCATGTGGCATATTAATTGAATTTTGGAAACAAATAAACTTATATATATAAGTAATTAAGTTGGTTTGTACATAGCCATAAGTAGGTAAATTGGTAGCTCTTACATACCAACCTACCTACTTACTTAGGTAGGCAAATAAGTAGGAAGGTAGAAAGGTAAGTGAATTAAAGAATTGTCACATAATGTTTTTAATTTTGTTTTTTGTTTTGCCTTTAAGGTTAAGCTTTTATGAGTTCATCCCAACATGGCACATGTATTTAATTGTGAGAATAGAAAAGAAGACATCTCCTTTATATAGTTTGTGAAATGAAATTTTGAAGATAAAACATATGGGTTAAATATTTTAGTTGCACCCTATACAAAAACAATGCCCCACATGTTTTGTGTTTGATTTTAATGTAATTAATTTGTAATTTATAATTAATCATCTAATATAATTATTTGGAATTTAATTATTTGAATTAATATTTGATAATTAATTATCAAAATAAGTATTTCAATTTGATTAATGGATTCAATATGAATAGTTTATTATTCAATTTGATTAATTAATTAATTAATTATAATTAATTGTATTACATATTAACTATTAATCAATAAATTATTAACAATAATTCACTATGAAATATCAAATAATAAACATGAATTTGAATAGAAAACATTGAAGTATATAAAGACATATCCATATGCACACCCTTGTTGAATGTTTAATAGAATATACACATTGCTTATAATTTCATTCAAAAGTAGATTTTCACCTTCCATGAAATTCTATGGTTTGATATGTATGTATGCTAACATGATATTGTGAGTTGTAGTGTAGTGGGATATTATTAATACAACCATTGAACACCAATCACAAAAAATATGACTATAGTATTTACATAGTGGCAACCTAGTGGCACAACTATTGTACCAATGGAAATCATAGTTGAAACTAATTGCAACCAAGTTGAAAGTTCATATCTAATGGATGGTGGAAATGCACACACATGACATGATTGTATGTGTCAAGGCCATACACTAGTTGCAACACTAGTTGCAAAATAGTTGTTGATTGGGAATAACATTTACACTAGTTGTAATGTAGTTGTCACATGCAACTAAAATACAACTTGCTCAAAAGTCAAACATGGTTGACTACAACCATATATATAGTGCGTACATTCCATGTATAGGCAACTAACTTGCAACCACAATACAACTTCTTGATTTTTTGTCATGGCATTTTAAAATTAATTTTTCGTATTTTCATGGGATAGTTGTATATTAATTGTTTTGGAGTTCTAGTTGTCAGGTTGTGTGGTTGTGGTGGACATAATTTCTCATAGTGAATCCCAATAAATATAAATTTTATGCAAATTTTGGTTTTCATAGGTTCCTACCAAAATCACATGAATTCCATGGTATGGTTAATATGAACAATATTTGTATGTATTCAATATTTTAAATATTCAAATGGATGACATTTGTTTTTTGAATGACATAGGTGAATGTGAATGTCTAATACACAAAAATTGCATAATTTTATGCAAAATTCCATCACAATAATTGCATGAATTTAATTAAAATGTAAATCATACATATTTCACATCAATACATCATTAAGACACATCAATTATGTAAAAGTTTTTTTTTTTTTTTGCCATTTTCACATTTTGAAACCTTTGGATGCATATATTGTTTTACAAATTTTCACATGGATTCTATTCAAATTTTGTGATATTGGAAGTTTGTGATGACATTCCTACGTACCATAGTAACTAAAATTTGATTATCTCACCTTAAAATTAAATTTTAAATGATAATTATCATCAAGCAATAGAGGTCCATGTTGTTGACCAAAAGAGTGGTAATGACCAACATTGGAAGGCACACACAAGTTAATAGGAGCCACTTCAAATGTATTGAATGGTAAATGCATTTCACATTTTCAGGTCAAATTTTGTTTTCAACACTATAAAGGTTTTTATTTTAAGGGAAAATGTTTAAACATATGTTTGCATAATATTACAATGTAACATCTTGTTAGGTCATAATATATATAGTGAATATTTCAAGAATATTCTCAAAAGGTCCTTACTTAGTGGTGGGTGTGGTTTCTATTAATTTGTTTGCACCTTTGAATAGTTGTGCCAACTATTGTAACAATCATGTTGCACAATGGTAAATATGGATGAAACATATTCACAAAATTTGTTATTATTAAATGCCTAATTGCTTTGGACTTTTCCAAAAGTAACATCTTCTTAGTATTAATTAATAAAAACATTTTAAAAGATGCAATAATTTTTGGGAGGCATTGAAATTTTTGAATGAATTGATGGTACTGGATCTTAATGACTAACTTAGGAAACTTGTGAAAGAACTAAAAGTGAAAATAGTTTGTGCATGAGGTGAAGGGGGGACTAGTGAAAAACTTTGCACAAAGTTGCACATAGGTGATATAACATGAGTGAATTGGCAAATGATACACTACAAGCTAGAAATCATGGTGTTGCTACTTTGAGCAACATGTGTAATTTGGTACTATTGCGATAAAAGGAACCTCAATTTTGACTAATAAAAGGATCACACATTTTACATGTTAGAAGTGTGTTGATTTTATGTGATGAAGATTAGTTGATTTGTGAGATGATGGTAAATACTTATTTGTATTCTAAAAACAATACCAAACTATATAATATAGTTACAAAACTAAATTGTATTTCTAACAATTACATTTCACAAAACTAATATAAACTATATAAACAACTTAAACTTCATATTTCCAAAAATTATACACATTCAATACATGTGTAAAACAAAAATCCTAAAATTGTTCTTCTTCATTCCATAATTCACATACATCTAGGTGAAAGTATGATTGCATGAACCCATTGAGAACCACCTCAAAGGACAATCAAGGAAATAAAATTGGTCAATTAATATTCTTAGGCCCTTTTTTTAAAATGTTTTCATAATTATAAATATTTTTTTTATCATGTCTATTTATTGCATGCCAAAGCATATGGCTTGAAGTTTCCATTACAATTAAAAAGGTGAAAATCATTAAAAATTTGTATTTCTTATTGATGTCACCCCTTCAAGAATCAAATTTTTAAACTTTGAAAATTCATAACTAAATTATACTTATTCAAATAATTATTCAACAAAAATATCAAATAAAATACCATCCAAAGTACCTTAAAATTTTATATCCACAAAAAAAAACTTGAAACCTTGTTTGAAAAACCAAAAAGTTTATGGAAAATAACAAATGTGACATTTCAAAAACTTTGTGTGAATGTAATGAATATGAATATCAAAATTCAAAGCATTTTTTACATTGCTAAAGTTTCAAAATATTTACAACCTAGTTCATGTATTCAACAAAAACAAAATCAAAAACCTTTCTTTATGTGTTTTTTATATTTTTCTAAAATTTGATGGGTCCTCAAAATGAAGTTCCTTGTGGTACCACCTAATCATACTTTTATCCATCTCTCAAGTTTTATTAAAATTCTACCAAAATTCTAATCTCCACAATGTATAAAGTACCAAAAACATAATAGGAGAAGAAATCATTCAAAATCCCTTATCTTAAAAAAAATTCAAAATGTACTAAAGCTAGATTTCTACTAATTAATGGTCACTACCATTACATCTATTATGTGTTTAATAGATGATCTTGAAAGGAATAGATTGATCTACAAACTACCAAACACCTTCATTTGATGTGATTTTCCATTGTTCACTTGAAAAATCAATGATCTTTGTAAATAAACATGTTTAGTCATAGGCTTTATTTTTACTATCTGTTCATAGGTAGATAAGAACCACTAGAAGCAACTTATTACATAAACAAAAATTTCCATATCCATTGTTTTTCTCACCATTCATGTATTTAAGAGTTATTGGTAAGGGTTGCATCAAAATTTTGGAATGCTAGAGCTTTCACCAAATTTTGGTATCAAATCTTTGAACCTTGGAATTTGCATTGATAGCTAGATGTCCAAAAAAAAAGGTAAAAATTTGAAAGAAGCATACCCTTCTATTCCCTTTGTTCCTTCTTGTTTAAAAGATGAAGGTAGTTGTGAAAATGAAAGTTGTGTCCTCTTTCTATTTTTTAATAAATTTTTTAAATGATTAGGATTCTTTCCCACACCATTTATTGGTCACAATGTCTCCTCCCACAATGGTGGCAATGTCATCTTATTGATTGGTGCCAACCCCATAATTGATACCTTATAATTTCCTTATCGTAGTTATCTAACTATCAAATGAACTTCTAGTTCAAAAAAATTACATTAATTTGAGTAGATTGCAATTATCATTATTCATGTAAATATTATTGATGTTATTCTTGAGTCCTATTGTTAGATTTGATTTAAAAATTTTAATAATATTTTGTGTCATTTACATATAATTTTGTCTTTCCAAACTTTGAACAACAAGTCCTTTTCTTTCAATTCATTTGTTATCTTGGATCAATCGAACCAATGTTGGCCAAATATCAAAACTTCTCTTGAGTATCATCATGGTATCACCTAGGTATCCTTGACTAAAAACTTGTTCATTGATTATTGCATAAGTGAACCAAATGATGAGAACAAGGGATTATATTTTTTCATTCCACCAATTTGATAAAAATCAACGCACTTACCACCAATACAAAAAGACAAAAAACAACACAAAAAAGGAGCCCTCAAGGAGTACCATCCAAAATGGAACTAGCAATATGGGATCATGGTACACACATTTAAATAACAATATGGGGAAATATATTATAAGTTTGCATATTGCTAGATCCACCAATTTGACATGGAAAGGAGTATATTTCTAACAATTTACCTTTGAACATAACTTTTTTATTGATATCATTTCATCTTTGTGTGAATTTGAAAACATTTCTTCATTTAATATTGTTTTAAAACACTAGCAAGATATCAACAAGTAAATTTGATATATATGTGCAACTTTCATTTAATTTTGTAATTAAACTACCAAATTTTATTTCAATAAAATTACAAAAAAATATTTTCATGGTTGTTTTAAAGGTTTGATGCTTTTGTTGAATGTTGTTTCATTGATGTCAAATGCAATTAAATGCAATCTATGGAAACTTTGTAGAGGTGTGTCATGCTAAGAAAATGAAAATTTCAATACTTTTTATAATTGTTACAAAAAAAGTTTTAAAAAAATCAAAAATACCTAATAAATTACTAAATGGCTTTACTAATAGGTTTTATCCAAGTTTTTTAAATGATTACAATAATGTTATTTTCTTTGATGCGCTCCCAAGCTCCTTGATAGACTCAAATGTGAATCTAAAGTGAAAATAATGGAAGGCTCAGGAATTAGGGCATGTTCCCTGGCTTGCAACACTTTTAGGGTAAAGGGGCATGTTGGAGCTTTGAAATGAGGATTAGGAAGAGTGACAAGTAATTCAATTACTCACACAAACCTACACAAACCAAACAAGAAGTTAGTTAGTGTGTAATTGGAGCACCTTTAGTGCATAAACAAACCATAAGCAAACATAGATGAGCCACGAGCAAATATGGCCTCACAAGACTCACCATAGCCTAGACTTGGGGGAAACCACCACCTTCCCCCTTATAGTATACTTTGTGCCTAACCACGGGACCAACACCCAAATGTCATTTTGTCAAGACTTCCAAATGGGAGTCCCGAAATTCCCAAAATTATGACTCCTACAGCTTTGAAGGCCCATAACTTTGTGTGCAAAACTCTGATTGAGGTGAAATTTAAAGAAAAGTTGTAGCCCTTGTCAAGAGCTTTCCAACAGTATGTGGCACACCACCTACACGCAAGGAAATCAGGACGATTCTTGACTTTTAGTGGTCGGGAGTCAAATTGGCAATTTGACTTTTGGCCTTTTTTCTGGCCATAATTTATGTTTTAAGAGCTCAAATGGGTCATGCGAGCCCATTTTAAACATTTGCATTCCAAGAACTTTTCAATGATATAAGGAACTTCTTAATCCAATGAGTTTCGACCCCTACAATTACTTTCTGAAAATTCAAGAGTCCATTAGGACTCCAATTCCCAAGGTGGGAGCTCACTTGACAATGTGAGGGTTCATTCCCTCACACTTTCTTACACTTTTGGGAACATGAAATGTGACTCCCGGGCTTCAATCTTGGCCCGTACCTTTGCTAGCCTTGCTTTGGTCACGAGCCCAAGGGTAGGGTTACAACATTATTTCCTTGTATGATAGATTATGGAGGTTATTTTAAAATGGTAATATATACACACCAATGTTTTGCACACTACCTAGGTATATGAGTTGTATTTCTTGAAGATGTCAAGTTTAATGGTGTGTGTAATCATGTAATTTTCATATCATTTAAGAAAATACTACCAAATATTTTTAAAGGATTCTACAAATGTGTGTTAAGGAAAGAAAGATTAGGAGGGAAAATATGATTTGATAATTGTCACCTATTTTTACAATGATTAGCTACCTAAAAGAAGAAAACTTGGGAGAAAATCATTATTTTATGGGAGGAAAATTTGTGTGATCATTATGGAGTTGTTGGACTTGTAGCAGTAGAATGTGAATTCATGTGTGTGCAAAGTTTAATGGTTCTAGTTGTTAAAATTACATGTATTTAGTGTGTTTTTGGAATTCAAATCATGAATTTGGAATGTGGAAAAGTTTTGTACTCTCTATTGCAATTTAAAACTCTTGTTTTATCACTTGTTTGCTTACTAAAACATTATTGTAATTCACTACAATTGAACCCACATATATTATTCTATTTTTGTTTGTGTTAAATTTTAGTTTTAAATAGTTTTTGTGTAGTTTTTAACCACTATTATAACTTTTATCCTAATATGTAAAACATCTCATTACCTTAACAATATAATACTACTTGTTTGCAAAACATTTATAATTAAAAAGTTCTAGTAAAATTATTATACTAGTGTGTTCTTTGAATTTTTTTTGCTTTACTGAGTCTTAGGGAAAAAAATATTTTTCACTAATTAAATAAGGCAACAATTCCCTTTAGATATCATGTCCGAGTTTTAAAACTTATATATCAATCTACACTATCATTATGGAGCTCTAAAATTTAATAAATTAAAACATTCATCAATAGCAATTGGCATGGGTAATGTGTAAAAGTGCATGCAATAATCAAACAACCATCATGACTAAGGTAATTACAAAGGGTTTGAGAAAAATTGTGAGATTAGATTTTTAAAAAAAATGCAAATAATCTAGTTGAAAAGCTTTAATAAGATTACTAAAAAAGATTGAAAGATAAGGGAAGGTAGTTAAGGAAGCAAGGGGTGAAAGGTAGATGGACACTTTGTCCAATTGTAGTATAATATAAATAACAATTACATATTGCTGATGGAGCAATAAAGTTTTGTACTATACTAGTCACAAAAAGGAGGATGGTGAGATCTAATGTTGGAAATAGTGCAATAAAGAAGAGGAGTCAAAGTAAACCTTCTTTGTGGTTAAAAACTCCACAGATATGGAGCTAAAGGAATGCCAAAGGATGCACCCATTTGGAAAAGATCATCCATTGGGTACACATCATGGGAAAAAATATGATTGGAGGAAAAAATTGGGCCTTATTATTACCAATACCAAGGGGGCCTAATCAAAATTGTATATATATGTGTGTAAGTCAAAATTACTACTCTTGAAACAAATATTTAATAATATAAATGATTATATTGTGGATGTATGACTTTATCACATATGATTGATTGGTCATATGGATGAAATTTTATAAGATTGAAATTTGTGTTCATGGATGAGATTACCCACATGAATACCATTAATTGTATGGGTAAAATTAATATGATAGATGAACTTTGACACCATAGATGGGATTCAAGGGAAATTGACAACTACATGAAGTTGATGGCATGTGTTGCAACCCCACTTTGAAGGAAGTGTGAGGTCGTCACTCACACTCCCGAAAATGGGACTTGGGAGTCCCCCGAGACTCCCAAAAATTCAAAGTGCAATTTCAGGGGTCAAAACACCTTGCATTGATGCGTTCTTTATATCGTTGGAAAGGTTTTGAAGTGTAGATGTCCAAAATGGCCTTGCATGAGCCATTTGGACATGTACAACACAAGTTATGGTCGAAAGAAGGGCCGGGAGTCAAACTGGCAATTTGACTCCCGACCACTAAAAGTTGGGAATCGACCCGATCCCAGTGCGTGCAGGTGGAGTGCGACACACCGTTAGAAAGCTTTCGAGGAGAGCTACAACTTTGGTTTAGACCTCGTCCAGATATGAACTTAGGGCGAGAAGTTATGAACGCCCAAAGTCCTGAGAGTCCAAACCGGGATAATTTCAGGATTCCACTTTGGGAGTCCCGGGAAAAAGAGCCATTTGGATGCAAGTGCGGCGGAGAGCTGCAGAAAATACTATATGGGGGACGGTGGTGGCTTCCCTCGAATCAAGGCCGTGGTGAGTCAAGTGAGTCCAAGGTTGCCCGCGGTTTGTCCCAACACTGAAAGTGTGCAGAATGAGTTCTAACCAACTTGTTGGTTGGATTTGGATGCAAGATCGAATAACTAAGTAGCTTGTCCCTCTTCCTAGTCTAATCCCAGAGCTTTCAGCACGCCCCTCTCACCCCCTTTAGTGCTGGAAGCTAGGAGCATGCCCCAAGTCCCCCACATTTTCACAATTTGAGTGACTTAGCCCCAACTTGGGGCTAACTGGGGACTTAAGAGCGCGTCAACATGAATGAACCTTGCCACATGGAAGCATTTGTATTTTAAAAATCTCCACATGGATGAAAAGTAATTTCATATTATATAAAAAAATCAATGAAATTGATAGCATGGATGATGAAAGTTATTAATTGGATGAAATTGAATACATAATGGGGTACAAAATAGATCAATTGTTGAAATTTCATGACACATATGTGAAATTTATATTCATGTGATGACATTATTCATCACAAGTTAAAGTTTTGATTTGTATTATTTAAGTTCATCTAGTTTTTGGTAGTGGAGGTGAAGGTTCAACTCCTAATGTGCAATTTCACACATATGACCTACATGACTATGAAACAAAATTTGACACCCATGACTTACATGATTACATAATCAATCACAACATGTCATGTTTTACTAAGAATTTATGATTATGTCAATGTGGGTGGATTTCATTAGAAAACCAATAATAATATTATTATTATCATGAAGTTCTAACTATATAGTTTGGCAACTCAACAAAAGTTTAGTAATGTGAAGATAGTTTAGTAACCTAATAGTAGTCTGATAACTCATTGATAATTTTCAAGAAAATGATTTACATATTTTTAATTTTCTTTCTATTTGGTATATACACATATTGATGGATTATTGAATCATTGTACCTAATGGTCAACTATTTATGTTTTTCCCCCTTTAGCCACAAACTAGCCATCATGGTTATAAAAACAAAATTTCACCAATTGTTGTAACACCAATGAAAGAGCTTCCAAGCATCCCAACTATTGTGTTGAAAATTTAAAATTTGAAATATAGCTCTAGTGTTCTTTTCCTAGGAAACCATCATATGTTGGTAAACTCCATTTATCAATCTTGGGATTCCAAGAATTTATTGGTAAATTTGATTTTTGACTAGATTTCATTGACACATCAAAATTTTCCTTTGTAATTTTAACTGAAGGGTGACACTTTTTTTAAAAAATTGAAAACTACATGAGAAAAATATAGGGTCCCATTAAAATGAGTTGTTAAGTAAAAATTATAATTCAAGAATTTGATAATAAAATCATATATGTTTTTTCAATTCTAAATATAATATAGGGTATGCATTAATAATAGTCATTAAAACATAGCATATGTGCATGATTATTAGGGATGGAAAAGACAGAATTTATAGTGAAGTTTCAAAGTAAAGGAGGTAGCTAATGAAGTGGTATTTAGTTAGTTAAAACAAAAAAAATGATGAAGGCCCTTATGCAACAACTTGGTGGTCTACATACTTACATGGAAATGCATGTTTTGTTTGCTTTGAATTTAAAACTCAAGTTTTTTTTTTTCTTTGTTTATTTTCTCCCATGGAAACAAACCAATGTATTTTTTTTGTAATGACTTTGTGAGAGCCAAACATGGTCTTCATCATCTAAATTGTGATTTTGTACTAAAATTGAAGCAATTTATGTATAAAACTAAATTTTAGCATTTCATGCATGGTGCTTTTTTAATCATGCACAATCACAAGATTCCTTCATCACTTTCAACAAATCTAAGGTGCTAAAATCCACTACAAACAATATGTAATTAAATTGAATTCAAGGTGGTTTAAATATGTGGATATTAAAATTTTAAATAATAATAGGGTGAAAAAAAAAAAGTTCCTCGCATAAATAGCCTCAAAACAGTACCTTTTTGATGCATGTAATGAAAAAAATTTAAACATATTATCCCCCCCATGGTAGCTAGTAAGGCATCCCATTTCCTATATCATCAAATTCAAAATCATTTTTGGAAAACTAAGACTAGTTCCAATATTAGTTATTTGCATGAATATATGACCTTCCATGCAAGTACAAGAGATTAAATTGGGCTTTGTTGTACATGTAATTCCAACAAAATAAAATTGGCCACAACAATAGATAACTAAAAACAGTTTGTGGTGATAGGGGGTAACAACAATTGTTCTTATTCCTTGATTCCTACTAATATGTCCCCTTACCAATTTTGTCTCAAAAGCACATGTAGAAATTTTAATTCTTGTATTAACTTTTAACCACAAGTATAATAAACATATCACACACAAAATAACACATATGAAATAATATTTCCATTATAGTTTCCTTTGATTACTCAAATGCATGTATACAATTCAATTCAATACCAATTCCTATTTCCATAATTCCACATGGTTTTAATCCAACACAATTTTACTTCTCCTCAATTCAATACGAATGCCATTTGTGTGTTATTACTTATGAAATGGCCTACACCCCTTAAGTATTTCCGCAAGGACAATTACCTTCCAAACAAGGAAGGTCTAGTGCCAACACTGTCATCTTATTAGTTGGTGTCAACTAGTGTGGTTAGTTCAAGTTCTTTATTTGATTAACAAATACTTGAATTTCCATTTCTAAATTTCACTATTAGAAAAAGGGGTGTTTTGCAACTAACCTTGCAACTCAATTTTTGAGTTGCAAATGACACTTGTAACTCACTATGCCGTGAGTGTTAACAAATAAGTTACATGAGTTGCAAAAGAACAATTCACCGTATATATGGTGCAACTCATTGCAACTCAATTGCAACTCTATTGAAACAATTCATTTTCAACTATTATGCAACTCCATTATAATTTCACCCATGATGTCATGTTGACATCATTAATTGTCATCCATCTATTAAAATCTAACATGTGGCACTATGAAATTTTTTTGACATAAAGATTATTTTATTCAAGAAATATTGATCTCCATCATTCATTTTCATTGTTAATGATGGTTTGAAATTGTGACACATGATGCAATAAAATTTTGCCACATGGCATATTAATTATATTTTGGAATAAATAAATAAATAAAAATATTTATTTCAATAGCTAAGTAGGTCATACATAACCATAGGTAGGTAGGTTGGTAGGTCTTAAAACCTACACACCTATGAATATACCTAAGACCTACCTACCTACCTACTTACATAGGTAAATAGAAAAATAAAATTATAGGCATGAGATTTTATTTTTTAATTTATGTTTTGCCTTTAAGTTAAGTTTTTTTCAATTCATTCCAAAATGACATTTATATTTTAATGTGTGAATATGAGAGAACAAGCCTTATTTATATAATTTGTAACATGAGATTCAAAAACAAAACATATGGGTTAGATCTTTTAGTTATTCTTTAATTGCAAATTAAGTTGCAATTGAATTGCAACTATAACATTCAAATGCTCATGGCAAGCTAGATCCAAAGGGAGGGCTCCATTGTTTTTAGTGTCCAAAAAAAACTTGAACCCCTCTTATTGGCACCTTTGGGGCACTAAAATTCATAAAAAATGGAATAAAATTTTAAAAAGTTATGGGCCCCCGAATTTGAATGGGTCAAAAACTCAAAAAAACAAACCACCAAAAGCTACAAAGGCCAATTCCCAAACACCTTGAAAAATCCTTGTCTATTGCTCTATTGTTATTAGAGTTCAAAAATAATTTGTAAAACTTCAAGTGGCACTCCTGTAACACTTTAAATTGTTTAAATGAATAAGAAATAAAAAAGTTATGGAGTTTGAAAGTAGGAGGGGTCCAAAGAGGGGAAAAAAAGAGAAAAAATGTGTTTTGTAAGTTGGAAAGTTTATTTCTCTTCTTGTTATTTTTTCATTATTCATTTTCCTAAATACATTTCAAAGATGATTTCTAAAGCTTGAGGTAGTGCTCCCATAACATTTAAAATCATTCAAAATGAAATACATATGATGAAGATATAAATAACTAATCAATACATATTTATATTAAGTTATAAGTAGTTATATTATAGTCATAACATGGTTGAATAGTAGTACTTTAGTAGTGGAGCACTAGTGGTTGGGCTAATTGTATTAATGAGAATCATAATCGAAAATTAATTGCAAATATAATCCATAATGGGTGGTGGAAATGTGGACACATGGGATGATCGCATGTAGGTACATTGTACCTAATTGTAACATAGTTGTTGCTTTAGTGACACATTTACAATAGTTTTAAAATAATTGCCACATGCAATTATAGTGCAATTCCTAAAAAAAATCAAACATGGTTGACTACATATGTATGTATGATGTGTAGAAATTATCGTATAGAAAACCCATTTTTAATTCGTAATTATAATACAACTAACTAATTTTTTAACATGGAAATTTATTTATTAATACACCATATTTTTAAAGGGATAGTTACACACTAGTTGTAACACCCAATAGATAATTACACAATAGTTGTATATGAGTTATCTGTTAAGTTTTAATTGAGGGTAATGTGGTTTCGGCAAACGCAATTTTTCATAATGTTTTGAAAAACAAAATTTTAAATTAAAACCAAAATTGGTACCTAGCCAAAAATCGAAATTAAGTATTGGCATCTGGCCACAACTAGATTTTAAACCAAAACCAAGTTATAAACTGGTTTTTATTTTAAAAAATTCAAATTCTTAATTTAAATAAATAAATTCAAATTGGGGTTAAACATGTTATTAGTTCAAAAAGAAAATCAAAGGTCTTGAATAATAATTGGGGGGTGGTGTGGGAGTGACATTATGCATGTAGTTCATGTTTTTGGAACATGTTTCAAGTGAGTTACAAATGCAAAGTATGGTGTAGATAATTTGAGTCAAAATTGAAAATACATATAATATCAAAAGTAGTAACACATAAATTTCACTCATTTTGAATTCTTCTAAAAATCACATATAATTGGTTTGGGTTTTGAAAATTTTAAAAATTGAATAAACCAAGAATATGCAATCAATTCATAATTGTGTTTTTATGTAAATGTACACCAATAATTTTTTAAAAGTTGTTTAAAACACCTTGTTTGATAATAGTATCCCATATTTCATTTATTTTACAATTCCACTTTATTTTTGTAAAATTATTATAAATAACACTTAGCCCAAGTAAATATAAATGGAAAAACATTTTACAACCTAAACAAATCATAATCCCCAACACTATATTAACATAATGTATTTATGAAGATTATGATGTAATGTGATCATAATTCCATGACTTTAAAATAAATTGAAAGTTTTGATGGAAAATATTGTCCATTGTGGTTGTCCTTTTTAATGATTATAATATTTTCAAAATACTATTGCAATATCACAAACATGAAACAATTTAAAAACACATCTTATGCAAATACGTATCGAAAAGGAATGAAAAATGTCATTAACTAAAGTTTCAAGAATGAAATCATCATCAATAATGTAATAATAATGTTTTAAAATAAACACATGTTCAAAGGAAACATATATTTTGCAACTTCATTTTCAATTGGGTTTTCTAATTACCAATGTCATGAGTGATTATACTATAACTAAAATGTATTTCTTATAACTTCACCAAAATTATTATTAAGGGGTGAAATCACAACCCCCAATCATTACCATTTCCTAGGAGGTAAGATCAAGGGGGCAAGGTCAATGCCTTATTACTCAACAAAAAGAAACTACCCTCATTAACTTATTTTACTACAATTATTCAAGTAGTACATAAGAAGTCATATAAATAGCAAAGGAGGAAGGTAAGGGTTTAATGTCCCAAAAATAAACCTACCCTCCTATAGTAGTCTAATCTAGGATAATAGGGGGAGAAAGTAGAATAGGGCCACCTAGAAAAAAGAGTAATAATTAAGGGTGGTTATTCTCCCATGTTCTGCATACTTTCCATGCCTTTGGATATTACATATCGGTGTCTATAGTGTTGCCACAGGTACTGTCCCTTCTCCAACATGCCTGCATGTTTTCAAGTGGTTTGGCTTGCCACCTATAGCACCTCAGGAGGCCTCCCCCCTTCTTTCTACCATTTATAACACCCTACATTCATTCATAGCTAGTATTTATTACTTGTAGCAATGCCTTTTAGTTTGCAAGTGGCTATTTGCTAGCTTTTTCCCTCTGCCTTCTACCACTAATTATTAGTTGTTACCTTCCTAAGCAACTAGTACCTTATTTCTCCAAAGGCTACCAAGTGGTATGCCTCATTATGCTATGTTTTACAAGAAAGGCAAGAATAACATCTCAAGGGAGTAGACTTAGTTGTACAATTTCCAACTAACCTACCTTCCACACTTGCTAATAGATTATAAACATAATGCAAGAGATTCAACTCCTTCAACTATCTTCCATTAAAATCACACACAAAATACATACACCTTTCTCCCTTCCTCACACATTCTACAAAAGTATCAAATGCCATCCATCGCCCAACATTTTCTCCAATCCTTCTTTCCCACAAATCGCACACAGCCCACATTGACCCTTGGAAAATAGGGCCTTTATCCTAATCCCTTCCTAGAAATTTCCTAAATGATTGGGTGGATTACCCCCAACCACTCAATAACTTGGGCTACTTAATCCCACTATCTCCACCCTTTGGATAATGGATGATAAGTCTACCACTAGTAATTACTATAAGTTATTAAGAGGTTTATGGAACTAACTAGTTTAAAGATTTTTACCCATTAACAATTATCTAAAGTGATAAAGTTGTAAATGACACCTAAGTGCAAATGATGTCCACATCATGGCAAGAAGTTTAGATCAAGGGTTGCAGTTTGCTTGAATGCACATAAAATATTATCCCACATAGCTTTTTATGTGATTTTTGAACAAAATACCATATAATGTAATGTTAGGTGTTTTTTAATGAAAATTTGAAATTGCAATAATATAATATGCAACAAACATATCACAAAAATGCTGAGACATATCCATAATTATGAATTTAATTGATTTTTGGTAATATTGTAAAAAGACCAAATTTATGTCTCACAAAATAAATCTTTCATACATGTATGAAAATGTTATGTTTATAATTATTTTTTTGAGGAAAAATTGGTGTATTTTCATCAATAAAGATGTATCTTTTCATCAATTTTAAGCCCATACATTAATAATGACTATGCAAACTTGTGTATTTGGATTCTTTTGAAACTATTGAAAATTGTCCTCACAGGAAAATACCTTATTTTATTAAGAAATTGGAAGTCCATGCTTCATCCTTTAGTTGGTCCCTACCTATTCACCTCTCCTATTCATTAGAGGTGCTTCTCAAGTATTTTATTTTATTTTTGCAATCATTGGCCCATCACTAAAAATAAAATAATAATAATTTATATTTTTAAAATATTTTTAAAAAAAATTATGGAGGCTCCCATAAATAGAAGGTTTTATTTTGAAGTATCTAGTCTTCCTTCCCTTTGGCCCAGCTAAATAGTTGAACAGAGGACAACATTTGGCAAAGCATATGGGATAAAAGTGAGGTGCTATTGAGAACTCTTTATGTTGTTGACATCCTTCCCCCCTCAACCCAAAACCGAAAAGAAAAAGAAACAAAAGGCTTGCATTGAAATTCAACTCTTCACTGTCCAAGTGGAAAGTGCAGGTGGACAGTTCACTCTCCACACCAAACACAACTTGAAAAAAAAAAAAACTCCCCTCCCTCCAAGAAAAGGGGGGCCCCTTCACTCCATGACGCCCGACTTCTCATTGGTTGCACGGAAATTTTATTCCTAAAATTGGCTGCCACTATTTTTGACCTATTCACCTCTCCTGCTAATTAGATGAGGTGCTTCCCATACCAATTTGGTTGGGCCATGACTCAAAAAAAAAAAAAAAAACTATGGACTCCCCAAAATAGAAGGTTCTATTTTGAAGTATAGAGTTCCTCCCCTTTGGCCCACCTAAATAATTGAAAGGAGGACAACTTTTGACAAAGCATCCGCATATGGGATAAAAGTAAGGTACTATGGAGAACATGTTGGGGAACATATTGGGAACTTGAAAGGAAAATAGTGAAAATACATTGGGAACCAGGGAAAAATGAAAAGAATCTCCCCTTCGCCATCCCAAAACTTAAAAGGAAAAAAAAGAAAGGCACCTTGAATGCATGCTTGGGCCTTCCCATTGGCTGCATGAAATTTCTTTTCCCAAAAGAGTTCCTCACCATTTTTGGCCTGGGCTAATAACCCTTACAAACAACACCCTGCCTGTTGGTATACATAATCTATTTCATATTAATTAGTTGGGGATGCCTCACAAGTCCAACTTTTTGGCACAAAAGAAGTTGAAGCTATGCAGACTCCCAAAATAGAAGATTCTATGGAAAGATGGAGCGCCTTTCCCTTTGGCCCACATATATAGGTGAGAAGTGGAGGACTTTGAGCAAAACATATGGGATTAAAGTGAGGTGCTATTGGGTACACGCTTGAGGAACACATCAGGAGCCTAGGGAACATATTGGGAACCTGATGGGAACCCATTGGGAACAAAGGAAAAAAGAAAAACTCCTCTCCCCCCTTCCCCCCCCTCCCCAAAACTTAAAAGAAAAAAATCAAGGAACTTGGAGTGCATGCTGAGCCTTCCCATTGGCTGCATGAAATTTCTATTTCCAGAACTGTCGATCATCATTTTTGGCCTGGGCTAATACCCCCCCCCCCCATTACAAAATGGGGGTACTTATTTTTATTTATTCTCTACCTTCCCAAACCATTCATTAAAAAAATTAAAACCCTTCCCGTGCAGAACTAAAGGAGTCAGGTAGGTGTTATTGTTCCATGCGCTGCTGCCAGGTAAAGTAACCAAGCTAACGGTGGTGCATCTCAGCGGAGGAGTTAGTTCCCTTACATGGTCAGATTTGCTTAGTGTTTTTACTAGTTTCTAGTATGAACTGCAAAACCTCCATTGGAACTAGTTATTATTTTCCCAACAGTGCAGAGTACTAACTAGCAAGGCAGGTAAAGTTTTCCCCCTTTCATGATTTGTCAGGGGCACCTAAATTCAACCTAAATTGATGATGAAACCTGCAGACCTGCATAAATGGAAAAGCACCCATCCAGAAGGCCAAAAGGAGATAGGCTACGTGCTTTCTTTTCCACCATTTGTCGGGCTTTTCGGCTCTCAGGCAGAGAGACTATGAAATCGGACAGAGTTCTCCAGTGCTCCCACATCTTCCCAGCACTTCCTATTTGAACCTTTTTTTTTTTCTGGCCCTAAAATTTAGCCCTAAAATTTTCATCCTGTCACAAATTCTTTGTTTAGAAAAAAAAGTTTCAAAGAATTTAACTTCCTATTTGAACCTTTTTTTTTTTTTTTCTGGCCCTTAAATTTTGCCCTAAAATTATCATCCTGTCAACAAATTCTTTGTTTCGAAGAAAAAGTTTCAAAGAATTTAACGGTGAAAATTTGACACAACTGGACACAAGTTTTACCTTTTGGGGCAGTTTTTCACAAGTGAGTTTTTTTTTAACCATTAATTTTGATAGTTTTTCATAAACATAAAAACCTCCAAATATGCTAAAAAAACTGGACTGGGTTTTTTAAAAAATAATAATAATTTAAACTATCAAAAACTGCTTTTAAAAAACCTTGTGACGAATGGGCAATTGTGGTAAATGTCAATTGCACTCTGTAATGCAAAAAGCCAAATACAAGGACAATTTGAAAAACCCATGGGCATTTTGCTTTTTGAAACACCTCCTCTCCTTTTAATTTTTTTTTCTTGTGATACCAATTGGGTACCCATGAGGTATCGCCGATGGAATTTTAGAAAAAAATAAATTTATAAAAAAAAAACCAAAGCAGGTTTTCTATTTTCTTTCGTATGGTAAAGTCCTTGGTAGTGAGGGCTTTACTGGAATTGGGCTCGCCTTGACTCCAACCCCCAAGCCTTCATTTTGGTAAAGGCCAACTGCCAAGTGCTTTTACCCTACACTTGTGACCAATTAATGCTAAATCTTTTGTGACATGATTGCTCATGATGTTACATCAGAAAACTGAAAAGAGAAGAAAAGCACTGGCAACCGAAATCAAGTTGTGTTCACAAATGCACCACAAAAAATGGACTTGATTAGCCACATTTCCATTATTATTATTATTATTATTCCCGATTTCTATAGCAGGTTCTGATTGGTACTCAAAATATAAAAAGATTCGTAAAATGTCTACTTTCACATCTGGTCTATAGCCAAATTTGGCTAAATCTTCTTGTGGATGATTGCAAGTTTGGCTACATTACAAAATTGGCCAAAAAAACATTTAAAATCCTTGATACAGTATCCCATGCTTATTAGCCATCCACAGCATGGCAAGGGAGGACTTGGGTCATTTCACACACATATACCATAGGTGGCTTTGGAACAAATTATATTATTTTTAGACATGCTGAAAATTTCTAAAATTACTTTTCTCCAAAAAAAAAATTGTGAAAGAAATTGTAAAATATTTTGGAACATTTTAATTTTTGAAAAATGGAATATCTTCAAAGTTAATTATTTTATTCAACAAACATGTGATGAAGCTGGTCCTGTACTGTGGTGGTATTTGATTTAGCAATTAACTGGAGATGACAGCGTCATCGGCGACAAGCAGTCATAGCTGGTTCTAATGATGTGTCGGGCCCAAATTGAAATACCACCCTCCACTTGCAAGCCTTGGGTGAACTCGCACCTTCGGTGGTAGCAAAATTTTGAATTGCCCAATGCCCAAAGTTCTAAACCCTAAGAATGAAAAAGGACAAACCTCGGCTGTTTTTGCTTGAGTTGATAGACTCATAGTTGGCGTTGCTTTATCTTTTGCCAACATTGTCATATATTCCAACCTTGAGTGCAAATTGTCTATTCTCATGGTGGTGAAACTTACAATGCTAATTGGAAGTGCTACCGATGGTGCACATGATGCACCCACTGTGACAATCGACAATGATTATTCTCAAAGCACTTCACATGTACCCATTGGCATTGAAAGCACCCTGCACAAAACACTCCAAAAGCTATGGTGCCGATCATTGTGCTCTTCATGTAGGTGACAATGCTCCACGTTTCGGAGAACACCAAATTCTCCACACTCAGCACAATTGCCTTCTAGAAGCTCTTGCTAAGTTTTAAGGAGTTGATCAACATTTGCCAACCTTGGCCATCAGCTCTATGCCAATCTTTTTGCTTATCATGACGTCCTCATCCATATGTTGAGAATATTGAATTTTTTTCAATAATGCAAGTCACAAAATTTGGAGAAGATTATGAGGCATAATCTATTAAATGCCTCTTAATAGATGAATAAATTATATTGCCCCATTAATTGCTACAATGTGAGGTTCTTGACAATCTTCACTCCCTTGTTTCTTCGTTTGATTCACATGGCTTGCTTGCTCCCTAGTTTTCAATCATCCAACAATGTTTCCTTTCATTGATTCTGGGTATCCCCTTATCCTATTGCTCACATTAATATAAACCAAGTTGTTTCCTTTACATTCATTGGCCCTTTCCCCCCTTTAACCTGTAAGAGTGCAAGCCTTTTTATGCAACCTTTTTTTTATTATAAAAAGCATGTTTTTAATATTTACATGTTGAGGTTTTCAAAGGTAGAACAAAAGTCAGAGTATTGTGGTACATTTAACATTCCTTCATCTTCTTGTCAAATATTTATTTCTTTATTATTTTTTCACTTGGAAAAGTAACAATATGAATTTCCTAAAGTTTTGGCTCTTTCAATGACCCTGGCCATATATATTATAGACCTGAATAACCAAAATAACCATGTACAATAAACAACAACTGAAATTCTTGAACTTCTGCTAATATGGACAGTTAATTTGGAAAAAAATAAATCAGCATTTACTGGAAAGAATTTAATTATTGCCGGAAGTCATGATGATGCTCAAATTCTTTGAATCTCATGTTATGACCCCAGACTGTGGTCAGATTTTTGGACCCAAGAAAGTTTTATCTTTTTACTATGGTATACTAAATCCCTTTAACTTGAAACCCCCATTAAACTGTACTAGCATTCATGAACCGAATACACATATATTTTGACAATTTTTTCTTCAGATCACTTTAGTAAATTGTTGTTTTCCCACAAGGAATGAATGAGTGCAATACATGAACAGCACCAGAACCCCAAGTTTGGTCATACATGGGATCAGATTTTTAAAAACCCGCAAAAAAGGTACATTAGCATTCAAGGGGGTTTGAAACTCAGAAATCCACACTTTTGGTGGTAAACTGAGTTTCATTCTGTCTTTCCTTTTTCTCGAGGGCCTCCACCGCTGCATGTATGTTTTCATGGGTCCTACCTGTACTACTAATATAATTACTGTCGCACCTGTACATTAAATGCTGAGTTTCAACATTTTCATACTGAGATATAATAAAATTTCATTACTTTGCAAATACCATTGAAAGAGGGGGAAAGAGGGGATAGTGGCTGAAAGGACGCCGAAAGACAGTGAAGACAGGGTGACTTTGTAGATAACTCTATTGTTCCGATACTTTGCATGTATGTCTCAATTTATTTCAAGTACCTAGTCTGACATTTTATCCCATGGTTAGAAATATATCACCAAAGGGAAAAAATGAAAAAGATTTATAAAAAAAAATCTCAATGCTATTATCAGTGAATGTGCAAAATGGTAAGCCCATTCATCCTCCCTCCCCCCAAAACCAAGTGCGGTTGCAACATAGCAACTTAATATTGCTCCAACATCGGAGCCCAATGAAGTGTTGCTACAAAATCGAAACACAATGAAAACAATGTTGCAGAAGTCGATGTTGAAGCGGTGTTGCAAAGGACATTGCTAAGGCCAATGCGACAGAAGATGTTGTTGAAATGTTGTTGTAGAAGACATTGTTGAAGCGCTACTGTAGAAGGGTTGCTCCAAAAGACAACATGTGCATCTATGGCAAGTAAGTGTACATCAACCCTTTTTTTTTAGTTTATGTCCCCTTGCAAAGAAGACAACTACGAGTGCTGCACTTGTTGTCATCTTTTGGCGTTCTTGCAAGACTAGGGCAAAAGACGATGACGAGCACAACGTTCATTGTCGTCTTCTAATCTTCTTATGAAACTAGGGCAGAAGACAACGACAAATGCACCTCGTTGTCATCTTTTGTTTTTTTCTCTTGCATTCCAAAAGACGATAAGGAACCAAGACGTCTTGTGCTTATTTTTATTGAGTTGCACAAAACAACAATGAGCCTCTCAGCTTGTTGTCATCTTGTGCTGGTTTTTCTTAGGTTGCAAAAGACGACAACGAGCCTTTTGGCTCCTTGTCGTCTCTTGGTTTTTTTTCTTGTTGTCTTGTGATAGGACATTTGGAGTAGTATTTTTAGAATTTGCATTGAGGCATTTGATCAAAGGAGGCATTCCTTCGAATTCACAACTAGTGCATGACTTTATTATGTAACGACAAGAGAATTGTGAATGCCAAATGTCTCCTACAAGAAATCAAGGAAGCGGGAAATAGGTAAGGAAGTTAAAAATGAAAACATTCCAAAAATGTAATCCATGAAGAGAGAGTTTGGTAGCTTATTGTAGCAATGGTCTTTCAGCATGTACCCCACTGTTGTTTGCTTTTGAACAAAAGTTAGAAGGAAGCACCACCCCCCTATCTATATGTGTGTGGGCATTGAAGAGGAATGAACCGGGTTTCTTATATTTATAGAAGATGATGACAAGCCTCTTAGCTCATTGTTGTTTTCTGTGTTTTTTTGTTTTTCCTTGAGTTGTAGAAGATGACGATGAGCCAAGATGAATTGGGAGGCTCGTCGTTGTCTTGTGGTGTTTTGCCTTGGGTTACAAAAGACATGGCAAGCCTCTTGGCTCATTGTCGTCTTCTGGTTTTTTTCTTAGCGTGCAAAAGACCACAACGAGCTTCTCAGCTTGTCATCGTCTTGTGGTTTTTTTTCTTGGCTTGTAGAAGACCACAACGAGCCTCTCAGCTTGTCACCGTCTTGTGGTTTTTTTTCTTGGCTTGCAAAATACCATAACGAGCCTCTCAGCTTATCATCGTCTTGTGATTTTTTTTCTTGGGTTGCAAAAGATGACGACAAGCTAGATTTTCAATTGTAATTGGCGCCTTGGCTTTGGCTACCTTTTGTGCACGTTTTTTTGGAGGTGCCATTTTGAAAATAAATAACCATTCTATTAACAAAGAAAAAACACAAAAAAATTATTTATTTATTTATTTATCTTTTGATGCAACATGAAAAATTAAATGGAGTTGTTAATCTACTATATTAATTCACTACGTCTGTCTGTGACACGACAATTCTGCTACAAAAGCATTCTATGGCAGAACCGGCTTTTGCATTTTCTATGGCAGAACCGACCTCTGTATAATTTTGGCGTTGCGGGTCGTGGTGGCGGAGAGACACACGCCAGCCATCAATCGCGTCTGTCAATCCGTCTTACTTTAACTTACTTTAAGTTACCCTTGGGGGGGGGGGAAGGAATAAAGATGTGACAAAGTGAGTTAGGAGCGTTGGATCGAAAATCGGACGAGTGGAATGATGTTTTTCAGGGGTAAGTATCGTGTCGGGGTAAAAGTGGTGAGCTAGGAAGTTACACATGGGGTGGGATGGACCATTGGGGGGGGGGGCGGACAGGGAGGGGTCTGTTGGTGGAGACATATTTTTTCACACTGAGAAATGGGGCCCTTCGACTACTCTGAGCGCCCTTCTTATTCTTTTGGGGGTTTTCTTTCTCCGGCAAATATTTGTCTCAAGGA
>Ga0116229_10001703_pt1 | contig 34916 bp, 23 predicted proteins | sample S1TSphgellanicum_3_FD_87313 | JGI IMG/M metagenome (GOLD analysis project Ga0116229, IMG submission 87313) | Host-associated microbial communities from peat moss isolated from Minnesota, USA - S1T2_Fc - Sphagnum magellanicum MG | ecosystem: Host-associated > Plants > Peat moss > Unclassified...
TGAAAATTAATTAAATAAAAATAAAGTTTTTTTTTTTTTTTAAATAAATTAAACATACAGGTGTATTTTTTTTTTTTGTTTTTTTTTTTTTAATTAAAAAAAAAAAAAATTTTTTTAATTTTTTTTTTTTTTTTTTTTTTTTTTTTTTTTTTAACCCAGTTTTATTTTATCATACCCAAGAAACTAAATGAATGATATTATCATGGAATCTAAAATTATGGTTGTCTAAAACAATATATTATAAAATGTAAAAAGTTATATTTATGAGTATATTTTTGAAAAACTCTTTAATGTGTTTTCACCCTTGTAACAATTAAAAAAAACTCAACCAACGACATTGTAAATGGTTTGATCATGGGTAAAATGATGTGTAATATTCATTCAAATAAGGTGTTTGCTCATTTTTTTTAAAAATTAATTTTATTTTAAGTTTAGGGCTTTCACAACCCAATGAACTAACTAAATAATATCATCCAGGTGCATCTCCTATTCAACTGAATTCTCATCTACTCAAAGTTTGTGACAGAACAGGGTACAAAATCACGTCCAGTGCACAATAATTTTCAAGGAAATTAGCCCCTCCAAGCTATAGATCTACTTTGTATGTAAGGCAGCTGAGCTTCCTATCCTAGCCAACAACACCAAGCAGCAACCTTTATCAGAACTCACAATGTTATCTACTTGGTCCTAAATCTTGAGATTTCACTTGTCCACACAAAAAACAAGATGATGTTAAAGGTACTAGTTGCTTTTTCAAGACTAGAGAAGCTGTCCGAGTGTAAAACTTTGACAGTACCTATTGTTTGGGGTATTATGTTAAGAAATTGTTTTTTTCTTTTTTCTTTTTGCATAATCATGAGAGTATGTGTTCCAAGAGTTACTAAAGCCAATAGTTCTACATAATCTGAACGCACTTGCAGCTCTCCAAATGGAAAGTGACTGTCTCTGCAGCAGCAAGAAACAAGGCCCTAGGTGTGAGTGCTTTTCTATTAGTAGATCGGAAAAAGGTTTGACGATCGAAAAAATTCGATTGTCGTACCTTATGATGACTGAAATTTTTTTCAATCATCATAAGGTATGACAACTAATTTTTTTCAGATGCCACAACGTTCATGGCAACCGAAACGAGTTTAGTTTCGGTCGCCCATAAGCCTACCCCAATCATCCCGAGAATGCTTTTGACTTAGAGGTTGACCTAAGTTGACCCTATACTGACGTGATTCAAAGGTTTGTCTGTGTTGAAATCAGTGACAACCATGATTGAACCCTAGATGAGAAAACATATGATAACATTTTTTCACACATGGGTTTTGTTCTGAGCGAATTTGCAGTAAAGAACGAGCTTTTCACTATACAGCAGCATTTTGTTGAAGAATCAGATCTGATCAAAGTGGATAAACCCATATTATCTTCTTCTCAGCCGGTGCACATGCGGTTTTCAATTAACCTTTGAGATTACATCTTGAACGATCCACCGTAATATAGGACACTATAAACTATAAGATAATCGATAGGACCTTCATATATAGTGATGTTAGTGCCTTTTTCATCAGTTCTGTGGGATAGTCTGATCTAGTGCGTAGATCTGACGTAGTTGGTAGTTCTGATATTTTTCATGGTATCAGAGCAGGTGTGAGGATTGTAGTGGCGTGATTGAGCGATGCTCTCAAGATTAGCAAGAATGTGACTTTTTTCTCCATTAGCAGGTAATACGCACTAAAGGAGATATGCACTCAAGGAACAAGCATATTACTAAGCATATCACTAAGCAATTGCTAACCTTGTTTTGTGCAATATTTTTGACAACCAAGTGAGCAAGACACTCTTATCAAACAAGCGGTAACTAGCTAGGTTGTGTGAATTACATTAGATTGTTGCGCAAGTGAGTCCACATAATACATCCCCAAAAAAGAATTTCCCCAGGGAATTAGCAGGGAAATTAGAGCTCTTGATCGTCAAACGTAAAAACTGAGCACCACACATTGTTCACATGGGGGAGAAATCTTAAAATACCACCAATACATATATGCACTCTGGGATTTTATTTCAAATTTCTTAATATTTGAAATTTGGCAAAATTAACAGAACTTAAAGTAGTAAAATAAAATAAAATCTTTCCCCCCTTTTTTTTGGTCGAAAACTAACAAATATTTTCAGGAAAAAGAAAACACCATATTGCACCCTACTTAAAAGTTCCATTACATATATATGTTAGAGAATATATAATATCATTCCCATTCATATTGCAGTAGTGCACGTAATCAACTAGGCTTATACGATATAAACCTACAATTGAGTTAAGAGCATGATAAAGCAAACACAAAAAATAGAGTTTATTAATCTCATATACTTATAGGCTAAGCAGTTCCCAGTGATACTAGCCGAAATATTTTATGAAGAACTCTACTAGCCCCTTCTGTTGTTGTAAGTTTGCATTGCGACAAGAATTTGGATTTGATCATCGGCAAACGTCCATTAAGTGCAAGCTCTCACTCGCCACCTAATCCCTGTACAAGAGAGTGTCACATGAGTAAGATCAATTCCAGCTGGTGTCTGCATGTGACTGTAATTCCTGTTGAACGTGCCTCAACATATTAATATGTAACCTTGAGCAAGCACCCATCGCACACCATACACTGCTGGATAACCAGTATGACTCAGTTGGGGATGAACCTCAACTGGGTTAATATCCAGTTTCATCTGAGCTAATGACTATGACTATGGTTATATTTATTATAATAATAAGTGACCTTTCGAACTGAGTGAAACTACAATTGGGTTTTGCAACTTTCAAAACTAATATGTACTCAAAATAAATGATTGCATAATCGGAAAGAATGGAAGTTACAAAATTCAAGTTGCAAAACCCAAAAAGGAACACTTTTCCTCATTGATAAATGAACTGGAGAACTGAAAGCTAACAGAAAACTGTTTCCTGACCACTTACAATGCATATTTGAAGGTGCAACGGTGGGTGCTAGGTTTAGTATAAATACTGTAATATGTACCTGAAAACTATGTATCTAGTTGCACATATCTACGATGATATAATATAGCACTGTAAGTGACGATTTAGGAAGATTAGAAAGTTACTGGTAGTAGTTGATGTTGATACGGCCGACGGACTCATAAGAAATCTGAGTGAATGCAGTTTCGGAGAGGTCAAAACCAGGCTCTGAACAACCAGGACAAAGGTCTATAATCTCGACCGTCACAGTTGGATTTCCGGTGCAGGCGTTAGGTTGGCCACTGGTGGCACCGGTGCAAGTGATGGTGTAATAGTTGCCGCATGCAGCTTTATTTTGAAAGATTCCAGGACTTGCTGCAGCGAAGAGGCCGTTACTAGGAGGCGCATCATACCCAAAGCAAGCCGACGCTGCATCCCATATTGCATGCACACAGATGAAGATCAGACAAGGAAATAAGTGATCAGCAGGATCCCTAATATTTAGGAATCACAGTAATATCACTGATCAATCTAATTGCACTAGACACTATATGAGTTGAAGCCGCAACTGTATGACATGGATCACAATATATGATGATCTGATCTGCATGAAATTATGCTTACGAGTATATGGAGGAGTGTAATATGTAGCTTCGCCACTCTGTGCTGCAACTTGTCCTATGAGCGATGCCGCACATAAGTAGTACAGCGCAAAAGCTACCACTACAGCAGCCCCCAGCTTAATTGCCATCCTTGAACTTTGAAGATGCAGCTGTTGCCAGTAGTGTAATTTGGAAAGCGAGCTAGTAGTTAGTGCTAGTACCCTAGCTGCTGGAAGCTGCTGTGTGCAGGGAAGGATTACCACAGAGAGTAATTGTCTCAATTGTCCCAAGAGCTATCAGGAGCAATTACGCAATAGCTGGAAACTGAGAGGTATCTGAGCTCGAGAGACTAGTACTGCAGATCTGAGAATGTGAAGAGAAGAGTGGACAGCGAGCCATTCTTATAGGTCACCAAAAGGTGGAAATGGAGAAATCTCCGGAACTCCTTACAACGCCTTTGCAGCTGTAATGGATAGTTCCAGACGGTACCGCACGCCATGAGTACCCCAATCTGCCACGCCCCAATCTGCTACGAGTCGCCAACAATTACCAAGCTTATGTATGGCATGACGTAGCGAGCTAGGGCCTAAATTCAGCGAGCTGCAACTTCTTTGTAAATTGGTGAAGATGACTGTTGTGTCTTACAACAACCAGGAAAGTTCATCATCTATACATTTCAACCTGCGCAATCAAAGTCATGCATGATCACTTGACAATAGACAGGGAAAATCTTGCCCCACCCACCCCACCCATGACCTTTTGATGCTTCGTAGGTACAAGACACGGGGATACAAGAGTACTTGACTTTAGTGTCTCTAGTGTCGATGTCACTACTGCAAGTACATTACCAAAGTTTTCAACACGATTGAATTTATAATTCTCTAGTGGATCTCTTTTAAAACATTTTGCCAAAGTCGTTCTGTTCTCATTTCCTGTTCGTCCAGACAAACTGCAGCCCAGCGAGTGAGTTATGAAGAAGGCGGCGCCTGCGTGCGTTCAGGGAAACTATCATCCTGTTCACATTTGCACATGTGGTGGGCCATAGTGAACCAGCACCCAGGAATGCACCACCATGGATGGATGTTGCAAGGACAGTACTGACACTTTTTTTTCATTAGGTTCTTGTTCCCAGCTAACCTCCCCATAGTTGTAGTTGAAGGTGTTGGCCTTCTAGAATCTCGAAGTGTGCCAGGGGTTCTAGAATTGAGATTCATCCAACCGGATGGCCTCAAAACGGAAACAACGGGGTGTGGTGCTGCGTTCGTAGGTGCTTGGAGTCGACCTTTCAAAGTCCAAGCCTGCTGGGAGACAATGTTGGTGAGTTTGGTACGTTACTAACTTTGGTATGCAGGAAACCAAGACTGATGCACCTTTAGTGGGCCGTGCATGAGAGTGAACCAGTTGGACCCACCTCGAACCACCTCGAACCTCGAGAAGTAGGTGCTACTCATCAATGTTAGTTGGGTACCCAGATTGTCAGGTAAGAATCAATGGTCTTGAATCCAGGTACTTGGAACTTACCTGGACCGAGGTTCATTTTTGGAACTATGTAGTATTGAAATTGGAGATGTCATTGAAGATCTAGAACTAAGGTGGGAACCAACCCCTAGTTTTAGAAGGTGTTAAATCAAAATCGAATTGGTGGTCTAGTTCTAAATCGTGATTTTAATTGAAATTGAACTAGGTTTTTATAAAAATTCAGTTCCATTTTTCAAAGTAGGGATTTAAACACAACAATACATCTTGGGTTTTGCAACTAGTTGATAAAACGATTATTGTTTTTTTCAATTACAATTGTAACTACATGTTCATACTAATGATTACATAATTATAAAAGACATTGTGATGCTATGTGACATCATGTTTTGCGACTATAGTCAATATCATGACTTGATGGTTTTTACACAAATATCAAATTTTTAAAAATTTATTTTTAATGTATTTTTAATCATTCGAAATTAGGTAATAACAAAATTTTATTGAATCTTGCAACTTTTGGTGATTAATAACAAGTTATGGTATGCAATGTTAAAGTGACATGCTAAACTCGTGACATGCCACATAGCAATGAGTTTGATTAGTAATTACAAAAACTTATGATTTGTAACACTAACTTCAATGAATTTTCTTTTATTAATTAGTCAAAAGTTTCATTGATAATGTGATTAATGATAATACAATGAAAAAATATTTAATTAATGTAAGACTAAATTCTTAATTTAGGATTTTATGCATCTTGGTGGTTGGGGTGGACTCCACCTAGTGGCCACCAAATTTAACAATTTTGTGATCATTTAATGCATGAATGTCATTTTAAAATATGTCAAAGTAAATATGACAAGGGACACCATGCCAATCCAACAATGGCAATAGACTTATTTATGGATCCAAATATGTTAATTATTACATCAAATATATTTGGAAATATTTATACCATGAAAGGAAGGTTTCAGGTGGTGGCCACCAGGTGCAACATAATTTATTATTGATTATGAAAGCTCTCATTAATAAAAAAGATGATTGACTTTCAAATAAGAGGCACATGCCAATCCAACAATGGCAATAGACTTCTTTATAAATCCAAATATGTCACTCCATGTACTACACCAAATACATTTGGAAATATATATTATATACCATGAAAGGAGAGCTTCACCTACTAGTCACCAGGTGCAACAAAATTTATTATTGATTATGAAAGCCATAAGTCAATCTTCCCATTAGTAAAAAAGATGGTTGACTTTCAAACAAGGGGCACCATGCCAATCCAACAATGGTAAAAAAATTATTTATGAAACCAAATAAGTATTTAATTAATTAAATTTACTTTAATACTACTATTTTATTAATAATTTCCATTAATATATATCATAAAAAAAAGGCATCTAATGGCCACCAAATGTGACATAATAAATGACTAATTGTGAATATTTTTTTAAAATCAAGAATAATTTGTTTCTTAGCTCAACTCATTAAATAATACAATGACACACAAAAGATGAAAAATGCACGAAAGATATTAGAACCATTTAGCTAAATGATAATAATTTTTTTTTGATAAACCACCAATATTTTATTCATGTCTTCAACATCATAGCAGCCTCAAGATTGACTTTAATTCAAAAAGCAAAACTTTCAAGAAAACTAATTTGACTTTTGCTTTTGTATTTTTTAGAGCATGAAAGGAAAAAAGAACAATTAAAATGTTGAACCACTATTTTGGATCTAAATTACATTTCCATTTACCATTCCAACAATCTTCATACAAACATTGTTCATCCAAATTTGAACCTTTCTTCATTGGAACCCACCACTGGACCCTCACCATTTTGAAATTTTTTTTTTTGCTCATCCTTCACAACATCACATTGTGTTCTTCCCATCCACATAGGAACAAAAAGAAGATCATGCAAATTATCATTCAAGTTTCGCAATCCCAAAAACAACAATAATTTTTTAAACTCCCCTTACCAATGCCAAATAAATTTTTATTTAGTTCCAATTGCTTAGAATAATTTGATTCCTCAATCAAATCATAATTATCTTCAACCAATACAAATTCAACTTTCAGAAAGTTTGTTAAATCCTTATGTTGTGAACAATTTAGACAAGGACCATTAGGCTAGTTCTTCATCATGGTGATGATTTAGTTTAAATTATCCACCTACAACCTACAACATTTTAAAGCTATCAACACGCCAACAAGACTAAACACACATTTAGTTTCAATTTATGATCTTGGAATTCTTAATATTTGTTTAACAAGGAAGTTAACATTTGGGAATTGGGTTTTATGAATTCAACACGAAGCTAAAGGATCAACACATGTAATACATATAACCTCCTAAACAAGGACAATTCCCCAACAAGTGCACGTGATGACTCTTCCATAGATGCGCCCACACCAAATATATTATTATCTTTTTCAATAGAGTCATTAAATCCAACAATAGGTCCAACAACTTGTATTGCACATCCTTGGACAATATGGTTTAATACCTCAAACATAGTCATTAGAAGAGGGATTATTGCATTAGCATCATACTTTATAACAAAATGAATACAAGCCCCACATCCCACATAGTTTTCCACAACCCTCAAAGAGTTGAACCTAGGATCAAGCATAAAGGTGAATATATTGTGCACTGAATGTGAATCATAGGCTTGTAGAAATTGCAAAAAAGTTTTGATGACCTTAGCAACTTCTGCCCACATGTTTTAAAAAATGATAAGTTCAACATCAAATGCATATAAAGCATCAAAAACATTAGTAGCTTGTACAACCTCAACTTCCAAAATTAATGTCAAATTGATACATGTATTAAGAGCATTAAATAGTTTCTAGTGTCCTCATGATTAGTTCATCACTCAAGTAATGACAACATAATTCAAAACAAATGTGAGTGCTTTTACGATTACCCATACCTCAGCCTTAGGAACCCTTTGTTGCAAGGTAATTGTTTTATGCCTCCCTTAACACAAAAGAATGGGCTCTTTGACTTCCAGTACCTCTTTAAACATGATTACCTTACTAGAGAATCTTGTCTTCACTAGGGTTTTAAGTTTCTGAAGCCACAACCCCTTTTCAACACATGCCTTTTCCCATTCTTGTTTTCCCTTTCTTGACTTCTTTGTCCATGTGATTATCTTTTGTAAGTTCCCTTGGGTAGCCTTCACATTAACTTGTTTCAGACCTGTAGTCACCTTTTCATCATTAGTAACATATTGGCAAGTTTTAAACATAATGTGACCAAAACACATACCTTCACAAACCCGTTGAAGTTTCAAAAGGTGACAATCAACAATGGAACACAATGTTGTTGCCATAGACATCAAGTTGTTGCCTTCATCTTTCACAAAGGTAATCATACGATGCATTAGATCATGCTTTTCAAGTAAAGAACATAACTGACCTACCATGGAAAGCCCAATGGTCTCATGAACCTCAAATAAACCAATGATAACATGTTGGGGCATCCAACATTCATTCAAGTAATTAATTACCAAGGCAAAGGTGTCCACACTGCCTCTGGACATCTAGAAATCAAAACTAACTAATAATGTTGTTGCCTCAATAAGCCTTAGTAACACATGTAATTGCATGGTTTCTTTTACCATTGTAAGCAACACTTCTTCTACAAACATAGCCTAAGAAGGAAAAACAACATGCGAGCAAAGGCATAATACCAACCTCCTCAACCAAATATTGTTACAAATGGAAAGGGGCTTGTACCCCTCGTAAATATACAAGATTAAGTCTTCAAAAAACTGCTATTGTGCTTCATTAGACTTCTTGTACGGGTTTGTAGTACCAAAATATGATGTGATTACACACCCATATGGCCTAAACCGTTTCTTCCTAGATTGTTAACTATGACTTGTAACAACAACAAGAAGTTCCTGACTAACAAAAAGTTCCAACTTTCAACAACCAACTAACTTTGGATACGTAGATTCAACATAAGTCATCATGGGAGTGATCCCATTAATCTTACCATATTTAATAAGGCCTTTTCATAAAATAAAACGTTGGCATAAATCAAGAGCACTTGTTCTATTCTACAAATAATGCACCACAACATTTATAGCTTTTCAAGATCCATAGGTAAGTTGTCATTTACAACAAAAAAACCCCAACACAATGAAGTTCGATTATGTGATTTCTAAGCTATAGCTTGTGCTTGTATAGTTGCTAACTTTTGGATCTAAACCTTAGGAAAATTTGAAACAACAATAGCAAAATTTAAGGCAACAACAACAATAGGATTTGAAACAACAACAATAAAACTAACACCAACAAAACCATGCATACGCACACTCTAAACATCTGATGTTAGTGGTGTTCCATCAATACCACCAATGGACTCAACCAATTGCACATCATCATTTTCAACCATTGCTCACTACTATAAAACCAAAACTACAACCTAACTTTTAAAAACCAACAAAATGCAAAAAAACAAAAAAAGTTCAAGGCAAAACATGGAAGCTCATAATTCAATTGGAAAAGGTTCATGGACACATGTACAAAACTGAACTAAATATATACAACAAACAAATTGAAAAGACATGAAATATAAAGGACTTACATTATCAATGGTTGATGTAGAAATGTTGCTACAAACCAAATTGCTGGAATCTCCACCAAAGCTATAGACGTTCCAATTGGAAGATAGTTTTAATGAATGCATCAACCATCAACAACAAAGTCCAGGTGAATTAGGTGACAAGAATTGGGTGTTGGGCATGGTTTGAAAGATCGTGTTGGGGGTTTAGGTAATTGAAGAAGTTGTTTTGTGACATTGTTGTCTACATATCAACAAAAAATAACACAAAAAAGAAAAGTAAACAAGCATATTCAATCAACACTTCGAGCAAAAGAAATCATCATTGGCTTTGCGATATTGTTTGTTATCTATAGAACCAAAAAAAACCCAATAACAATAACCAAATTCATCAATCAACAACACAACTTACTAATACTTTGTTACGTCTTACAACATTCATTATTGTTTGCAAAGCCCAAAGAAACCCTAAAAGTAACAAAACAAATTCCATCATATTCACAAGCTAGGAGTCATTGTTCCTTGGTGATGACACTATTGTTCTCTGCAAAGAAAAACCAAAACAAAAACCCAAGATGCAAAATCCATGTTAACAACCTTAGTGCAAATGTTCCTCAATGACAAACAAACATTGTTGTTTGTAGGGTAAAAACAAACCAAAAAAAATAATAAGCAAGCAAATGAAATCACCACAACAGCCAACTCAAAACTAAATATGTTTTTTTCCACATGTTGAAAACTCCACCATCATCCATGCACATCAAGAACTAGGGAGATAAAGGATGATGCAACATGCATAGAACCTAAGAACTTCAACTTGGTAATCATCCTATAAGCCAAAAAGGAAGATTGAAGCTTGATTACACATCTATATGATTCCTCCTAGTAATAGAAGAAGATCACATAAAGAGGAGAAAGGGACGATGTGGGTCCTTTTTTTGGGGGGGGCAGGAAATGGGATGGATGGATACTTACCTTGATAAGTTGGGTGGTTTCAACTAATTACACATGCAAGATATATGGGTGAAAATCTTTTAAAGTGTACCACACAAGACAAAAAGGGCCTAGCCCTTATTACAATCTTTTTTTACCCTATATTTTGATCCCCCATAAAAAATAATGAATCAAAAGTTGTCAAAATTTTCAAAATGACTATATTTTAAACTATTACAATTATAGATTCCATCATAATCATCCATAAATGTGTCTTTACATGGTAAAAAAGGACTAGGTGAAAAATACAAAAAAAGGTGACGTTGTGACAAGATTTTAATACACCTTAAAGAATTTGCACCCATATTTGTCCACAAAGACTTGAACCCAACTTCAATATTTGCATCAAGAAGAACTTGATCATCATCATCATTTTTACACCATAAAATGCATGAACTTCGGTTCAAGGGCATGAAATCCTCACATACAAATCCATTGCTGCCACTACTACATACCCTTTGGAAAATAGTTGTAAACTAAACAAAAGAGCAAAGCCAAAAAAAAGAGCGTTATGACCTTAAACCTCAGACCTCATAAAAAAACACCTAGACATTTAAAGGTCATACCTTCAATTTTGTCAGACCTCATACTTGACACAATGACCTTAGACCTAACAAAGTGACCATAACTCAAACCTTAGACCCAGATAGTGACCAGAAACTCAAACCTTAAACCTAACACAATGACCTCAGACCTTCAACTTGAAACCTCTAATCTCATAGAAAGCAACAAAGGACAAAGTAAGTGAATCAAAGGACATTGTTGTTCAAAAGGTGTCTAAGATAACTCAAGTTACCAAAGAAAAAGCTAATCAAATCAAGGATCATGATGCTTCAACCTTGGGAGCATCAGATGACAAGCCACACAAGGATGATTAAATTGGAAAGATGAAGTTCAATATGATGTTGCTAAAGAGGAATATGACTCTGATGTTAGCTTAATTTTGGAACAACTGAAACAGAAAGATATTCAATTCATTGGAACTGTGTAGTAAAAGACTAGTGAAATTGTTGAAAATGCTCAAAAGAAAGTTGGAGACACAAAAAAGAATGTTGGTTCAACTGTAAATGAAACAAAACAAAAGCCTTTTGAGACTACAAGAGTTGCGAAAGAGAAGGTAGAATCTACTATCAAGATAATGAAGGATAAGACATTGGAGACAAAAGGATCTACAAAAGAAAAGGCCTTTGAAACTACAGGAACTACCAAGGAAAGACTTGGGTCTACATTGCAAACAACCAAGGATAAATCATATGAAATAGTGGAATCTATGAAAGAGAAGGCCTTTGAGACTACAACAACTTCCAAGGAACCTCTAACCTCACATGCTCACACCTCATAGAAAGTGTTCATACTTCATACTTCAAACCATGCTCACACTCTCACCTCAACAAAAGCATTGCAAGCATGATGCATTGTTGAAGAGCTGCACTTGAAACAAGGAAAGTAGAAGAGAATATGACCATGCAAAGAAGACGAGAAGATAAAAAACATTTCGCACTCAAATTTTGTTGCAAAAAATCACAAATCATAAGTCCAACCAAGGTTTATAAATGACATGCACTTTGCATGTTACAGTCAAAGCTTTGCCAATAATATTTTTGCACTTTGCACTCCACAAAGTGTGAAACACTAAACCCTAAACGTTGTGAGTTCCATCTCAATCTAACCCTAGCCCTAATCCCTAATCCCTAACCAATCATATGCTAGAATGCATCGGTTATGCATCAGATATGCATATGCATATATCCGGGCATATCCATCCATGAGTGGCTAGATGTGCATACTGGTACAGGCAATTCTCGCCTGGATATGGACGAGCATTGGTTATTGCATGACCGTTTTATGCCAAATATGTATAAGGATGAATATTTGAAAAAATCAAATTCCAGATATGGCTACATGCATATCTGGGTACTATCCGGGTTCATATCCAGAATTTTGGATATATCCGGGCAACACTGGTAAAATCCCTTGAAGCTACTATACTCTGTAATGGTTCTAAACACAATAGCTTCATTTTGGGGGGAAGAATGTCCCTGACAATCTAGGAACCCCAAAAAAATGTCCATTTTTAGTTCATTGCAATTGTAGCCAAATAAAACAGAAACACAAGCTGCAGAAATGACGCCTTACTTTTGTATTGTTTTCTACAAATGAATTCTCATCATCACTCCATGTCCTTAGAGCAGAAAGAGGGAAAGTTAGCATTTTCATTTATTCAACCCAAGTTTGCAGCTCTTTGCACACCTAAATAATTCCCTCAAAAAGTTGTGAAAATGGTTTAAACTTGGCAAATACTAGATTCTAATTAAGACAAGCAAAATTTCTTCATCAAATTGACAATCAGATGGGCTGGCCATAATCATGCTCTTGCCAAAAATAGTGAATCTCTCAACATTATTGTCATGTATATGCAGAACCCTCACTGTGCTCTCTGGTCAAATAGCCTTCCTCCTCTCAATACCGACCCTTTTCATCTTAAGTTTTAACATAAACATTGGTGAACACGCACCTACCTACCACTCCAAAATTTTGATATTGATATTGATAACTTATGTGATCCCAATTTTTTTTATAAAATCTTTTTGCTGGTTATTTTAAAAAATACTAATGAACCAACATTGGTTTAGACCAATGTGTTTTTTTCCTGTGAATTTCGCTAACTTGTGAACAACAAAATTCTAATGGTTTTTATACAAAAGATTTTTATGGAAATAATGCACCAAGTTGTCAAATTTGGAAGAAAATGATTCTAAAATTGTCAAATTTGAACAATAGGTTCCAATATCTTGCTAAAATATAGCATGATTTTTTTGAAAAATTTACTTTCTTGCCCTGCTTATAACCAAATTTGACTAATTCATCTTGTGAATGATATAGCAAATGTGGCTATATCACAAAATGGGGAAAGAAAAACAAAAACTCAAATAATGTGCTAGAACCCAATCTGTAAATAACTATTTACACATTGACTGTTAGTTTGCTAAATATAACTAAGAAAATAAAATTTAGACCATCAAATCCAACAATCCCATTGGCCCAAAAAATAATAATAAGAATAATCTCCAAGCTTACATACAACCCTATTTTGCTGAACACTGAAAATAATGTTCCCTTTTTTACATTGCCATTGATCCTTTAAAACTCTCACTAGCCTACCAACCCGTGTTACACTTTCACTCAAGGTAATTTTTTTAATAAAAATCAGACCAACAAATCTAGCAATTTCATTGGCCATAACATTTTTCTGCACACCTACATACAAACCTATTCAAGACCTCTTTTTATTAGTACACTAATACTATAAGAGTGGGCTAGAAAAACCTGGTTTGCATTTACACTACCATGAATGTGATTCCTCTGAGGTGAGGAATTTTAGGGTGGCATTGAAGAGTTGATTGTTGGATATGACGGTCCAGCAACAGCAAAAATATCACCCATTAGAGTTATCCACAAAGTAACCCTTCTTTGGGCCTCCTTCACCCCATATCCCCTCTTTCAGTGGTATCTGCAAAGTAAAGACATTCTATTAAATCTCAGTATGAAGTGCTGCATCTCGTCAGCATGAGATGCTGAAACTTAGCGTTTAATGCACAAGGTTCAAGGCTAATTATAGTAGTTATACAGTAAGAAGTGAAAATATATGTAGCAGCAGTGGAGGCGCTCATGAAAGACAGGACGAAACTCAGTTTACCACCAAATTTGATGGTTTTCTGAGTTTCATCCTCCATTGAATGGTAATGTACTTTTTTGCAGGTTTTTTTTAATCGCACCCCGTGTATAACCCAACTCAGGGGGTTCTAGTGCTGTTTTTTTCTTACTTTACAAATAACTCTATTATTTCATTCAAATTCTCATTTTGTGAAATCAAAAAATTAGGTGCATTCCAATGTTCACATTATTTAAGTATCAATGAGGTCTCACCTGATTTGAGATGTCGAATGACATGACGACCTTTTCAATTTGGGAACCGCCCCGACCCATCGAACCCAAAAATGAACACGTGGCGTAAGCATTTCCTCAGCCTTGCAGCTGCCAGCACTATTGCTCCAGGTCCTATGGAGATTGGGATCTCGTTGTCTTCGTCTCCCGTAACCGCGAGGTCGCCGAAGGTCGGTCGGTTGCGCGCGCGCACACACTCTGTTGTCGAGCTCTCGAACCACAAATCGCCGTCGGCTAATCTCCACCACAACAAAGCGCAAGCAATCGCATCCTGGATCGATCCAGAAAGACGAATGGCAGAATAAATCCGTATCATCAGCGATCGCCCACAGAATTTCTGTTAACGATTCCAAAAGTTTAGCAGCAGCTGGATCTTGACTCGGAAAACAATACTACCGTACTCGATCTCCCAAAGTGCTGCATCCCAGCTTCGAGAATTTGTATCCAATTTCATTCTGAGCTGCAAGAAAATCGGGTTGTCTCTTGCGGGGAATTGAAGGAGACTAGAATAGTGGCGAATAGGTTGTAGTTTTTAGGGTTTCGGGTACTTACTGTAAGTGCGAATTTTGAGCGGGAATCGAACAACGTGAGAGCTACCTCTTTGATCATCGCGCGGTTTTTCACATGGCTGCACCTGCGTGTTCGTTGTGCGGGGCTTTGGTTCCTACCGGGTTTCCGGCTGCTTCGTCGTCATCCAGTAGCGAGAGCTCAGTGAAGGTTGCAGTAGTACCATTATCTTCAGGGAGGGTTAAGACGTCGTCGTTGCCCAGATGTGTTTTGGTGAGAGCAGCCGCGAAAGAGGATGAGAAGCAGGATTCAGCGGAATTAGACACTAACAAGTCTACCACCACCACCACCACCACGCAGCAGCAGTCCAGCTTCTTCACCAGTATCACAGATGCCTTGGATTTCGCGGAAACACGGTCCGAGAAGGATGCGGAACTACTGAACGATGCAAGGCGAGCGACCCAATCCGGGGACCGAATGAGCCGCGAGCAGGTAGGTAACTCCATTTTGCTGCTGCACAGCTCCATCGCTCGTCCTTGTCAAGTGTTGATGTTTTAATTTCTCTTCTACTCGACGACATCCCTTCGTCATGTTTCCTGATTCTCAGACATCCAATGTCTAACTCTAGTCCTACGTCAAAGAAACACAGAATCTGTAGACTCCCCACTTATCACTCTGACCCAAACTCTTTCTATGCAGTATGCTGCGCTCAGGAGAAAGATAGGAGGGACGTACCGTGACTTCTTCAAAGACTCCGTTGAAGGTAAGTTGTTACTCTGCACAAAACTGCTGGGGTGTATGTTCAGTCAAGAATGAAAAATCCTTTCTCAGACTGGCAGTGAAGAAGCTTATTTGGATCACTGACTGGGATTGAGAATTTTCGCGCACTGTGGTTTTGGGTATTGTGGCAGTCGTTGGAGACTACGTAGAAGAAGGATGGGTGGACAAGACCTGCAGATACTGCAAGAAAGACACTGAAGGTGCCCCTCGCACCAAAGATTCACTCGGACGATATGCTCACGTTGAATGCGCGGAGAACCCACCACCTGAAACAGGCAACTTCTTCACTCGCCTCTTCGGCAGATAATCATCACTCTGGGATAACCGTTCCCGGCAGCAATCATTCTCCATCAAAAACAATCAATCACAATTCCTGCAGGATTAGAGCTTTGCAGTGAAATTTCTTTGAAGCAAGCAGGCAGGATTCACATCTGGTTTTAGTCCTGATGCACACATCAATGTTCATGCAGCAGCAGCATCGGAATTACTTATGCTGCAATGATGAACCAGAATTCAGGCTCTGTTTCCTATTTCAGACTTGATTCAATGGCAATGCTCATTAGTGTTTGAGTCCAAATTGGAATTGAAGGAGATGGGTTAGAACAGAGTGGACCACAAAATATGGCAGACAAAAAAGAAGTTGTTACTCCTTCCCTCATCCAGAGTGTACCATAGCATTGCTTCTTCCCTTGCCAGAAGGGTTCAAGACAACAGCAATTCAAAAGTCGAAATTGTGTGTGTGTGTGTGCGCTCACAACCTCTGATCCAATAACAAATGGACACAATGCATTCTCTGGATTCAAGCTCAAAAATCAGAAGCATTTTTGGGATCTGAAAAAGGTTGCAAAAGTCTAATCACAGATCTTATTGAGAAATTTCTAGTCTGAAAAACATAAAAGGCCATAAAGAGCCATGGTTCCTCTTGCATAATTTTTAGAGAGAGCCTTCAGTCTTTAGCTAAAGGTAAAAGTTTCTGCTCCTCTGAAATTCCACCCCCCTCTTCAATTCTAGGAATCTGCTATGTGGACGACCCCTGGCCCATTGAACCCACAAGTTTCCTTCGCGATCTCTCGCGGGTTTTTAGGGTTGTAGTTGAATCACCAGGAGTCCATTAGTCCCATGCTAAAGACAAATGCCATGGAAGAAAACAACAGCATGAACGCAAACAGCAGAGGCATAATGAACCGATCAACCATGGTTATCTTGAATAGGTGAAGAGGAATGGACACGAACCCTTCTCCTGGTCTGTCCACCGGAAGATTCACCCAGATATTGACCTGCCGCCCTTGAGCTTGATTAGTAGTACTGAAGCGGTTGTCTTCTAATTCGGTCAGACCTACGCTCGCCTCGAATGATTGCTCCAGTGCAACCTCGAGCAAGACGGAAATCGTGATCAACAGACAGAGTTGAAGTAGCATCGGTCTTGCTGATCGCAAAAAATAGGGGATCAGCTGACGAGGATGGTACAGATAGTTACACGCTCCGCCCAAAACTCCCGCGATGGAACTGCTGCTGCTTGCCGACCTGCTGCTGTAGGTCTCATGTCGTCCTCCTCTGACAGAATCAGAACTTCGGCCCATGGCTCTTAAGCTTGCAATATGTCGCAACATTCTAATGATCTGAGATTGTTGTGGTGTCTATTGCATATCACCCCAGTACGAGACTGCTACATACGTGCAGAGACTCACTGATCATTCGCATTTGCAGCGGGCCCTCTGCGGTATCCAATTAGAGCTTTCGGAACAGAAGAAACACAATGCTCATAGTCGTCACCTGAGAATTTTGTCTCCGAAAATATAGAATCGATGCTCCTCGAAAATCCGACTCGTAAAACAATTGATTCCTCGCATGAAGCAACTGAGATTCATCACTTTCATCATGAGCACATTGTGCTTGGCTCTTTGTTGATTCGATTGAATGACACTCTAAAAAGCAGACTGAACTGATCAGGAATGACGACGAAGGAGACTTGGAAGCCTGGCTCTTTGATCCGATCTCGACCAGTTTCCGTCCAACGACAAAACTCCTGAAACAGAGTAGTGCTCCTCAGTTCGCTACTACAAAGCGTATATCATGGCATAACCAGAAACCGAAAAAAGGTGAAATCCGAGAAACAAAGATCCTTGCTATTAGATAGAACAAGAGCTGCAGCTTATAAACAAGGTTTTTAAGAAAATCCCTAATCTAGTCTTGATCACAGAAACGCAAGAGAAAAATAAGCGGCGTCAAAGTGGCAAATGACCTACCAGACCATTAACAACCCTGAGCCAAAGCGATGAACGAATTCCTGAATAGAAAGAACCCCGGGCGAACACAGGCTTAGGAGCTTCAAGCGGTAAATCGAAGACGATATGTACTGTAATTGATCTCAAGAAGTCAGGAAGACTTCATTCAAGAGTACAGTATTGCATGCCTATCGAATGCGCCTCGCCACGATCGCTCGACATTATTTTACATGGTCTAGTTTATCCAGGAGGAATTGTACAGCAACAGATATATGTAAAGATATGTGGAAAGCAAGTCTCTTTGTCACACGGAATTCAAGGAACACGCACTTGTACTGAAACGACCAGCAACAAATCTTCGCAACTGGAGCAAGAAGAAGACGACAAACGAAGATGAAGTCCAGACAACGCAAGAAAAACAGAAAGAAAAGCCAGGAAGCGTTCCCTGTAATGTAAGCAAAACCCCCCCCTTTCCTCGCCTTGGAAAGGAAGACTACTTTTGGGAACAAAGAAACGTGTTTTTTGGCTCCCAAACAAACGCCAATTTTTCTCTCCTTTTTCTTTTTCTGTGAAGACCTGTTTGGGGCATGCTTCAAAAAAACCAAAAAAAGGAAAGCCCAATCCATTTATTTTCGGTTTTTTGGTTGCCGGGCATCACAACAATAATTGTTTTTTGGAGCAGGCCCACAACCTTCGGCTTTTTACCTATACATGTATTTTAAAGGGGGCAAACTGGGATTGGAACCATTGATAGGGCACAGAATGGTTGTTGGTTGGCATACCACTAGCCAGGTCTTGTGAGGTTGGGCACTTCATATTTTGGCACCCCTCCCTATTCATTAATTAGATGAGGTGTCTCTGAAGTTCAATTTTATTTTTATTTTTGCAACAAGCCAATTTTTGATTGGCCCATGACTCAAAATAAAAGAAACTATGTAGGCCCCCCAAGATAGAAGGTTCTATTTTTGAAGTATAAAGTTGCTCCCATTTGGCCCGCCTACATAGGTGAAAGGAAGATAACAGTTGCCAAAGCATATGGGATAAGAGTGAGGTGCTATTGAAAACATGTTGGGGAATAGATTGGGAACTTGGGGAACATATTGAGAACCTGATGGGAACCCACTTGGAACTTAAAGGTAAGATACTGGGAACACATTGGAGGTAGAGAGAACCAGATCTGGTTTGAGACTCAACCCACTTAGGAATTTTTTTAAACGAACCGAGAACCAAGGGTCTTGAAGGGCCATGTCAAAAAATGGATCCAAGGTTCTATAGATAAAAAGGAATAACCAGCCAACACTAGTCTATATTCACCTTGGTTCATCTTTTGTTTTCCAAATTTAAATAGAGAAATTTAATGCACTAGTTATTTGTTATTTCATTATTTCCCTTAATTCCCTTAATCTCTACAAATCAACCAAACAAATATTGTGTTAAGTAGTCAGCCTTGTGAAATCTCAAGTTTGTTGAGCAATTTCTGTTTCCCACTTTGGGGTATGGTCAACATATGAAAGTGCTAACATACAACACCGCTAGCTAATATCTACATGAATTTCATGCACTCAGCAGCATGCATGGTGAACTGAAACAAATGATTTCCAACTCTGCACCGCAGCAAAAAAAATTCATTACCTATACAAGATTGGATATATGTATTACAATGGATCTCCAAACTATCATCCTAAGAATTTCATAAAATCTAGGTCAAGTAAAGTAAGCAACCACCAGGGGGTGAGAAAAAAACACCATGACCAATTCAAAGCAAGAGATTATTATTATACAATACACACATATTCTGGCTTGCATGGAGTACATGTTGTTGAGTCCAAGGCTTCTGTTTTTTTTAATTAATGTATTCAGTTTTTTATTTATTTCACAAGAGTGGCTTTTTTTTTTTTGTTGATGAAACAAAATTTACATTAAATACCCATATAATTCCAACTTTCTATCATTTTTTTTTTTTGGCAAATTGGCTAAAATTGGCCACCAAAAAAATGGCAAATTTCAATAATAGGAGAATCCCCTTTTATTGGTGGATGCTCAATCCTAGGTGACTTACTGGATTGTCCACCTAGAAATTTTCATCCACTGCCACCACCAATGCGCTAGAAAAGATACAAGCTTCAAAGAATTTTTAAAAGGTCTTTTGAAGATGGCGTATTGCCATTTTGAAAAATCATGATCCATGTTGTGTGTGGGAAGCAATTAGGGTATAGAGGCCCTTAACCACACAGCAGCTGATGATCGAACATGGCAAATATTAAAAATAGGGGTTTGTTTCAGGCTGGTCAGCACATAGATCAGATCCGGACAATTATCATCCACCACCTATGACTGCACATCCAGCCAATGGATGCCTCTATTTGTTTAAGTATGATATTGGTTTGGACTTAAAAGAAATTTTTAAAGAGAAAAAAAGAAATAAAAGTTGAAACGATGGAATGATAGATTCAGTGTCAAACCCAAAAAAACAAAAAATGCATAATTTATTTGTTTTAAATTCTCCAATCAGCTTCTTCTTATCCCTTCAGCCTTGACTGGGGTCAGTCATAGTTGACAAACTTAAATCTATTTCTATTCATTAAAAAAAATTGTGATTGTAATGAAAACCAAGTTGCAAATGAAGAAAAGCAACACATAGGAAATAGTTGAATGAACCTATGTATTCATGTATCTACTTATATAACTCCACATATTCATAGTAATCAATATAAAACACATAAAATTACATTTTAAATGATCTAAAGTATTTCAAAGACTACAAAGTTGACAATCAAAACTTCATCTTACATCTACAATTTTGCCTTAAATTGTACAATGTAAATCTAAAAGACCATACATCAATGTAACAAATAATTGCGCCTTGCACTCAAAAGATGATTACCCAAAAGGCCTAAAACAAACCAAAAATGGTGTAGGTGAATTTACCATTAATATTATCATTTGTTGAAAAAACTACAATCTTTATAATGTGAATTTCATCTTTAGCTTTCATGCCTCCAAATTCCATCTTTCTTTCCAACAATCTTTATAAATTTCAGTTTTGTAATTCTTCTTTTTTTTTCCCCTTTTAAGACTTTGATTTTGAGCCTTTAACCTTCCAAAGATAGGATTGTTTTTGTTAGAGCTTCAAGATTCAATTGATGTTCTCCACATTAGTGAAACTTTTATGTCAAGCGACTACATACAAACCAAAATCTCTTATGGGACATTTTTGGACTTCAACTTATCCTTCCTTGAAAAAATGTCTAGAACACACTTTTCATTTTTTGTAGAATTTTGAGAAATGTGCTTCATTAAAGATGACTCCACATTGTAAACTTGTTAATGTTTGACAAGGGTAAAAGGTTGGAAGGAGTGAGTCTTATTCAATTTCTTGAGTAAAAAATGTATTTTATTTATTCTTCAATTGATGAAACCATACCAAACTTTATAGAAAGAAAACACCCAAGAAAGGGAAAGACAAGGAAATAAGGGGCAAGGACTAAACTTCAAGCAAGCAAATAGACCATCAAAGATGGGCCACAAGGAGGAAAGGGAACCACTAAGAACCGAACCCTCCACTAGTTGCATGAAACAAATCAACTAAAGAAAGGGGGGTAAACCCAATAAAACTCCTAACAATATGTCAACTAAAGAAAGGGGAGGTAAAATTCCAAGCCTAGAAGAACTCTCCCCCTGAATAAGAGCATGTCTCGAGATGGAGGTGGCTTCTGTTCTTTGTAACGTCATTTACACTTTATGTTTATAAAAGGAAAGTAACACCGATAAAGGAAGGCCTCAAGTGTCTTTTGTTATCCACGTCATGTTAACACATCAATGAAAGAAGTTATCGGCATGTAGGTGAAAACACCCAAAAACTTCTATGGCAAGAGGGAAAAACACATATGTTGAGTAACAATCATGATATAATCCTTCCTTCACTTGAGCTACCAATGTCACAACCACCCCATGAGAAAGAGCCACCCATGATACCAAGTCTGCTTGAGTGAGGTTGGCAATGACAACATCTGTCAATGTGTGAATGTCATCAATCAACAAAACAATGTCGACTCGTCGACGAAAAGATTGAACAAAAGGTGGCAGAAGAACATGGGTTTACTCCTGCAAAACATGAAACCATGCGTCTGTTGCAATGGATGCAAAAACATCTTGAATGGCATCATGGGATGTAGTCCTCTCCCCATTATGGGTGCAATGAAGGAGGTGGATACCCATGGGCTCTAAGAGCTAACCACACATGCAATGTGTTAGACCGAGAGCCAAAGGATGGGGGAGGCTTAATTTAGCCCACAATGCAAAAGTGAAAACATTTAAGGGCAAATGAAAACATGGGATGATAGGGTGAGTAGGTAACCAAGCTCTCACGCCTGACTTACATAAGACCTCAAATGTGCCCGATGCGAACCAGAAGACATGTCAAAGATGATGCTAAAAAAGGAATGGTTATGCAATCTTTCTCAAATAATCTCTTGAAATCAATTCTCTTCCTTTTCTACAAGATGCTTAAATTGGGTAGACATGTTGTTACAACTAGGGGGAAGAAGTTCCCGAAACAACTTCAAATGCACCTAGAAGGGGAGTGAACTTGAACTACTCGCCCTAATAGCCTTCAATAAAAATGGACGCAAATCTAATAAAAATCTAGAAGTAATGACAAGTGTTATTAGTGTTTGGCAACTCCCCAAATAAATCATTGGCGTAATAGTCTATGTAGAAATGAGGTTTATGCCTCCACTAAAAATGGGGAGTGAAACATGCCAACACACCAAAAGGGCCTATTGATGTTCAAAAGAACCTAGGCCTAAAAACCTTTCCAAAACCTGCATGAAGGCCAAGTTGAAGGAAACAAACTAGCGCCAAAAGTTTGAAAAGGGTGGGAAAACACGAAGCAAATAAAAAGGCCTTTGCATGAAACATCAAGATCGAATCCTAAAAGCAACCTAAACATCCCTTAACTTCATAAACACATCTACATAACGAAAATCCTCATCCAAAACATTATGCAAACAAAAAGAGGGGAACAATACAAAATCAATAGGGACCCCTAAAACCTTAACGCCATCGAAAAGGCAACAAAAACCAAGGGGAGGAGCAAAATTGATGGGGAAGCCAAAAGATGACTATCATGAATGCCAATGCTATGGGGTTCATTCATTTGAATGTTCATCCATGACTTGTAATAAACTTGAATTTAACTTTTTACTTAGTTCTAGTTCATTCTTAGTTAACTTTTAGTTAAATTTTAATTCACCTTCATTTGGTTCATTGTTCACTTCTAATTAACCTTTAATTCACTTTTAGTTCACTTCTGATCAACTTTTAATCCACTTTTAATTCTCAGTTCACTTTTAATTGAATTTAAATTCACTCTTAGTTAAGTTTTAGTTCATTTTTAGTTGAGTCTTAATTCATTCATAGTTCACACATGGGTGCACATGGGCGTATATGGGTGACCATGGGGCACATGTAAATTCAGTACTAAAAAATGTGGGTGTAGTTCATTAATCTTCATTCACTTAACTAGTGAATTCACTCAAAATCCAGTGAAATCTTTTAGTGTACAAGGACACCTTTTATTGTAGTGATTAGAAGCTTCCTAAAAAACTTCCTTGAACTAGATGCCCAAAAGGTATAAATAAAAAGTAAAATTTCCCATTACATTCAGTCTGTTCAACATTAGTTTTGGATATGTTTTTATCATAGTCTTGTTCGATTTTTGTTTCTTATTTGTAATAAAATATTATTGGATTTTTATTTCACAAGTGTCATATTCTTGTTCTTGTCTATTTTGTTTTATGATTTGGATTTAAAACTAGGACTGTCTTATTCTTGTTTTGGTTAGAAGATTTTATAGTCTTGGTTGTTTTCATGCCTATGACAAGGACCAAGTAGAACATTTATAGGGCTAAACAACCAAACCCACTAATGCCAATTAGGAAGCAAAATTGTCGAAAACAAAGGGAATGAGGGAAGCTGAACCAAGGATGTGAATGGCATTTACCAACTAAAAGAAAATACATGAAGGAAAAGCAACAAAAGAGGCCCATAAGGTTAAAAAATGAACAAAAACAAAAAGAGATTCAATAATCAAATCACCCTAATGTGTGCCCATAAATGAAAGGATAACCGACAACTTTCACCCAAGGGAAGGATGACTAAAGAACAAAAGTAATTGTTGGGCATAAAAATAGTGGACAAAAGGGAAGAATAAAAACAATTGGCCTTGCACCACATGAAGCTCTTTGAAAATGGCTTTATGCGAAATGGAATTAAATGTGTTCATCACATCCACTTACAACACCACCTAGTCAAAATGGACATCCAAACCAATTCAAATACCATGCACCACTATCTCACACCTACCTTTCATTAGCATGCCAAATTGATGAAACAATAAGTGAAAAGATGACACATCTTAAAGCTAGAAACATAAGGTTTTATTAACCAACCAATAAAAGACCTAGCCCACTACAATTGGTCCAATGCCACCCGAAGGTTTAACTAAAGCCCAAATCCTAACAACATTAAGGACATGAACAATGGACCCTAGGAAATGACCCATGGCAACATGAGAACTCAACTGGTGAAGTTGAATGAAATCGTTAGTAGAATCCTCAAGGTCAAAAACATCCCAAAGATGTTCAAAAACCATGCTAAAAAGTCCCCCTATGAAAGAATGGGACATGCACAAAAAAGATGACCTAAAAAAATCTAGGTATGATTATAAATTTGTATCTAGCTAAAAGTTCATCAAAGAATCAAAACAGGGGGAAAGCAAAATCAAAAGGTGGAAAACTTGCAAAGCTAAGACGGTCTTTGAAGAAATAAAAGTCAAAACCTAAGGGGCAAGGGCCCTCAATACACGTTCATATTCTTTAGCATGCCCTAAAACCAACCTCCGCCCAAGTTGCCAAGGGGGCAAAGCAAAAGAATAATTTCAAAGGAACATGGGCACTAAAGAACCTGAATCCATAGATAAAGCAACAAACACTTACACTCAAAAAAAATGTTCCGCCCAAAGCTCCTCCCAATCTCTAAACAAAAATCACTAAAGTTAGGCCCTAGTATCTCGGTGCTCACTCATGCCACCCCAAGTGGGGAGGATAAAAGACCATTAAGGGAAAAAAATTTTAAATGTTAAACAACAACATTGAACAGATTTTAATCAAGGAGTTCCAAAGGTAGACGAAAAATAATTTGCACTTCCTGTCATAAAGTGAAAAGGATTCAACAATGCAAATGAGGCCAAGGAAGACCTAAATGGTAGGTGCCAAAGGGGTCCACCTCTAACACCTAAGCCCAAACTATAGGAAGGGGAAAAGGGGCAAGAAAGGAAGTTGAAAGGTAAAAAGAACCACTAGAAGAAAAAGCCTAACAATGATATTAATGACGAGACATGCCATGCCGCAAAAAAAAGGCACCACATCCAGAACAAGGAACATCACGTTGGTCCCACTCTTGATGCCAAGGGAAAATGTGGGCCTAGTTTGTCAATTGGTTGAAACGACTGCACTGAAAAGGGGGGGAGGGGGGGAGAAATAAAAGTTGAAGCTAACACAAAGGGAGAGGGGAAAGAAAGGACCAATGCACTAAAAACAAGGGGCGAAACACCCATGGAAAAAAAAAACTAAGGAAAAAAGGAGGCAAAAACCACCCCCACAAAAAAAGGCCCAATGATTTAGAAATTCAAACCAAGAACCTGGAATTGCCCTTGCTAATGTTTACATTTGTCATAGTGCTATTATTGTTATTATTCGGTTTTTAAAACAACAATAATGTCATCATGAAAAGTGGGTCTCAATGAAGGAGATTCTTCCACATCCCAAAACTTGTGTTAGTAATATAGATTATTGTAGACAATTTTCTTTTAAATGTTACAAGACAAAGATGTGCCTAATGCTACCGCATTAACATCAACATCATCTTTTTCCCTTACCACAAAAACCTTGAACCACAGATCTTTTGATTATCCTCCTCCTTCAGGTTGCCCACATGTCCACAAATGTTATTCCACCATTCAAAAATCTTTCTCGTCTGAAAAAGCCCACAAACACAAATTCTAATTTTTTTTTTCCCTTGGCTTCCTCCATGGTCACACCCACCACTGCTTTCACCATTCTCTTAAAGGAAACCTAAATTATCGTTCCTATACACCTATCACATACTAGGTAATATTTTATCCATGTCAATCATTCAAGTCATTTCTAATGTTCAAATAACAACATGAAATAGCCCATAATTCTAAGTTGCATCATCAATTATTCATCATTCAAATGTTAAGTAATTAGTGTATGGTGAAAAAAGATGCAATAATAACAAATCAAGACTTCCTCAAGTTACAAAGTGAAGAACATCCATGTAAAGGTTTATAGCTTCACATAAACAACATGACAACCCTTTATTGAATGCAATAAAGCATTAGAACATAAATTGAAAACACATGGGAAGATTTTATAAAAAATATTGTTACATGAATTTCTAAAATAAAATGTGTTCCATGCTTATAATGAAAGCCAATGCCAACCCATTTTTTAACAAAAAATTCTTGTCAAAAGAAATATGAGTGTAGTCACACTAATAGGAGTTATAGCAAATGTAACACATGTTTAGTTTTTCATGTTTAGAAATGGTAATTTAAATTTGTGTTGAATATATAAGATTTTTTAATATAGTAAGGTTCATAATATATCATTGAAACATGTGAATTAATTTGAAAAATATCCAATGAATAAAAAACCCTCAAAAGCAATCATTAAGCATTGTAACATTAAAAGGATTTATAAATAGGCTTCAAATTTTTTGAAAATTACATATATTTTGGAATCTCTTACATAAACCTTGACATAATAATATTAAAAAACTTAAATTATTTTTAAAAAAATTGAAGGCTTTTTTTTAATATTTTAAAAAATATTCCCCCAAAAGAAATCCCAAAAGCATGCCTAGGTGCAACTCATGTTATGTTGTTTGCACCCATATTCTTATGACATCCACCACCTTTTCACAACTTCATTAACATAAATAGGGACAAAATTATGTGGATTCACCCCAAAAGCATGCCATGAGATTGCATGGGTGTTAGATGTATTGGTGGTTGACATGGAGATGACAAGTTGGTCATTCCAATGGACTTTTCATCATCAACATGTTGTTTCAAATATTAAACAAGAATTATCAATTTATGACTATTAATTATTTCACATTTGATATATTAGTAATATTGCAAACCTTTAAAGTATTTGTGTGATGTGCCCCCAAGCTCCTTGACAGACTCAAATGTGAGTTTGAAGTTAAAACAATAGAAAAGCAAGAAGTTGAATGCACGTTCTCTGACTCGTAGCACTTTGGGGGTAGAGGGGCGTGTTGGAGTTCCGGGATGGGACTAGGAAAAATGACAAGCGATCAATCACTCACACAAACCTACACAAACCAGCCAACAAGTTGGTTAATGCATAGTTGGAGTGCTAGGATAAGCCACGGGCAAACTCGGATTCACAGGACTCATAGGACTCACCACGGCCCGGACTTAGGGGAAGCCACCACCTTCCCCCTTATAGTATACTTTGTGCCTTTCCACGAAGCCCACATCCAAATGGCATTTTGTCTTGAGACTCCCAAGTGGGAGTCTTGAAATTCCCAAAGTTGGGACTCTCGCGACTTTGAGGGCCTACAGACCTCCGATTGAGATGAGGTCTGAAATAAAGTTGTAGGCCTCATTAAGAGCTTTCTAATGGTATGTCTCACGCCACCTGCACGCAAGGGAATCGAGGTGATTCTTGACTTTTAGTGGTTAGGCCCTTCTTTTGGCCATAACTTGTGTTTCAGGTGTCCAAATGGGTTATGCGAGCCCATTTCAAACATATAAATTCCAAGAGCTTTCTAATGATATAAGAAAAGTTTTAATTCAATGAGTTTTGACCCCTGCAATCACCCTCTAAAGATTTGGAAGTCCATTGGGATTCCAACTCCCAAAATGGGAGTTCATTTGGGATGTGAGGGTTCATTCCCTCACATTCTTTTACACTCTCGGGAGCATGAAATGTGACTTTCGGGCTCAATCTTGGCCCGCACTTTTGCAAACCCTTACCTTGGTCATGAGCCCAAGTCTAGAGTTACAACATCGTGGGAGACTAATGCAGTTGACATTATTTTCATGAAAATTGTTACATCATAGTTTACAACTTCAACCAATGCTTGAACCATTTTTCAAAACAAATGATTTTCTTGTTGGACATTCAAAATTGGTTCAACTTGGCTACCCATTCAAACTTACCACAAAACAAAGGTTTTTGCAAGTTGTCTTAGTTCTTTTCCTTCTTGTATTAAAAGTTCCAACTATACATTAACATGAATCCTTGCTTTAGATTTTATATGACCAAATCATACTTTTTAAAACACAAAAGGTCATTTCTCATAGGCCTATTTTACACTAGGAGTCGAAGCCAAGGTTGAACTCAAATCAAGCATTCCTATTAGTGCAATCACTAAAATTAACCCCAAGGGCTTTACACCATGAGTCAAGGTTGGAAAATAATAATAATAATTATAATCTACCACCTTATGGCCCCTCTTGGCCCTAAGGAAAAAAAGACACCTATCAACTTGGGAGGCCAATTTGCAACCCTTGAGGTCAATGTTCACTATCATAGAACTTGTACCTATTCCACTCGACATTCCACCCAAGTGGATTCTCAGTGAAGTGATGAGTGACCTAGAACTTGTGGCAAGGTGTCCACTATGATTCCACCATGCACCACTCCCATCCATTCAAGTCCACCAATTTCCATAAAAAATCCACTATGAATCCAGTTATGAAATACATTAATAATCCATTATGCACACATTCAAATGGAAATGGTCCACTAAACAACCATGGGTTAGTGGTTTGGATGAGGTCGTTTTCACTTGGTTTAACTTGGGTGGAAGTGCATAGTGGTTTAAGGATAGGTTCTGTAATAGTGGTTGTTACAATAAAATATTGTTATTTTGATGAAATCCACATTATAAAATCAAAATAAACCTTAAATCAAACCTTATATCTTGTTCATATTTCTTCATTTTTATCTCCTTTAGTTGAGTTTATATGCTTGTTTGTGAATGATGGAGGAAGTTTTTATTTTTCCTATTTTGGATATGGCCATGAAAATAGAAAAGTTACAAGAATCTTGTGTCTATACTTATTCATCGTGATTTTTGATTTTTAGAATTTAGTTTGAAAAAGGAAACAAAGATGAAAAAAAGAATGATACCAAGAATGAATGAAAACATATGAAGCCCATTGAAACCTTGGTCCTTACTTTTTAACCTTAATGACTTTACACATGAATTCATTGGTGCCCAAACAAATAATAGTCTCTTAATAACTTGGGGCCATAACATGAACCCAAAAGTGCTCAAATTTTCCATTATTGGCCCTTAAGATTATTTGGCTTCGACTCATAATTTAAAATGGGCCTTATTGTACCATGTGGTTTGTTATCCATGTCTATTTTTATGTCAAAGATTTCACTTGATATATATACTTTTAATTTCTTATGAAAACATCAATACCCAGATACCAACAATAATACATTTCTTATCAACTATATTATTAACATTAGTATGTTGTCCTAACCTACAAAACTAATGTTATTCTACTCTTTTGAAATCCTATGATAATTTGTTTTGTAAGGGTTTCAAGCTACCATATTCTATTTTATCAAATTGATACATTGACCTTCTTCTTTGGGAAAATATCTTTCAATTGTAACCATGTGTGCATTGACAATATCTTGCATGGAAATCAACTATATATATTTGTTTCTTTCATAGCAATTTAATGAACATGGTGAAAATTAAACTTTTTTAATCAACTTTATAATATGATAAATTATAAGTAAATGTATTTACAAATTCAAGATAATTCAATGTTAATTTATTAATAGCCGAAATATTTTATAATCATCATTTAATGATCAAATCGTAATGTTTCTCATACCTTCATAAAAAATTATACCAAGTTATTAGCTAGGTGTGTTGGGAGGGTAACACATATGTGACATTTATGAGTACATGATTTCATAATCAATCAAGATCCATCACTATTGAATTTTTGTGTTGTATAGTTATGTCATTGTAATCATATACACCTTCATCAAAGTGACAAATCTAATTTGATTATAATCATGTGTGACACAAGTCTCAAATTCCAAGATGTAGTCATGTAATTAAGACGAATTGAACCCCCACCTCCATGGATTCAAACCAAGTTTAAACCATCCAATTATAAGTTTAACTTGTGACAAATGTCATTACTATAAAAAACATGAACATCTTTATTTCCAACATTACACATTATAATGCAGCTATACTTAAACATGTAATTTTTATTATGAAATCAATTACAAAGGATTATTTGTATTTTTTTAATATAAATGAATTATTCAAAGTTCATCACTACATTACACATATCATAATTACATTGAATTTTTTAATGTTTTTACATTTAAAACATAAAAACATAACTCAAATGTAATATTTTGAAAATAATGATGTGATTGAAAAAACTTAATATTTTATATATTTGAATGCAATTAAAGTTTCTAATCATTTTTCGAAATTAGATTTTCAACTGTTTGTTTAAGTATTTTGCTCAAACAAAATTAACATGATAAAATCTCAATCTACATTAAACATGTGGTCATAATGATGATTATGTGTGAATGACTATAGCCATGTTGTCACAATTGGTGGTTAAGGTTAGTTAACTATGGACAATCAAATGACACGCATGATTACATTATTAGATTAAAACATAGTTGCAATATATTTTGGTCACAATTGTTGGATTTTGGTGTAATGTAATAAAAAACCTAGGCTTAACCAAAAAAAACAATGAGGATATCACAAGTGCAGCTTTATCACCTTTTTTATAATGTGTTTTATCATGAAACACAAATTAAACACCTCCTTGAAACAACATTAAAAAACCAAGATTATATAACAACACTCACATTTTTTTATTATTTTTCAATCAAGGAATTAGTTTTAAGAAACATTTTTTCACTTGAAAGACATATGGATGCAATTATACTAACATGTACCATTAGCAATTGTAACCATTATTTAATTTTTTTGAATTTTGGCTTGTAAAAAAATTATATATAAATAGATTTTTTAATATAAAATGTTATTGTGAATACATTATGTACATATCATAAAAATTTGGAATCAATCTAATGAGTAAAAAATACATAATTTACACTTCTAAAAACTTGTAACCATAGTTTTAAAATAGTTTTCACACTAAAAACACAATTTGAAAATATGTTTGTATGACATATTTTGGGATTTTACACCTTAACATAATAATGTGATTTTTAAAAAAAAATTGAATATTTTTTGAAATACTTATTACAAAGATTTTTAAAATATTTTTAAAAAAAACAACGAAAAAAAAATGGTCTAAGGGGGCATGTGTGACTCCTTATAACATGGTTGGACCCATATAACCTAATGCATGTAAATAAGGACACAATTGAAAATTGTCTTTTGTTAGAACAAAAAAATCAATAAACAATGAAGGTCTTTAACATCTAAACCCTTTTAATTTTACAATGAAAACTAGTTAAGTTTATTGGTGGACAACACAAATTCCAACCATAAGAAAAACAAAACATGTTTTGAATAAACAAATTATGAATTCTATATAAGCTTTGATTCTTTATAATAATTAATTAATAATGTTTGTATAAGTGCATTGTATCTTATAAATCACCACTAATGTTGGTTGGTTTAAGGTATTAGGTCAATTCTCAATTTAGTTATTGTGTACATTATCAAAAGTCTATAAAAACTAGAAGATCCAAAACCTAAACTACATAAAACTACATAATAGGCTTTAACAAGAAATGGAACTAGACTCTAAATTGGGTTTGTTAGATAAACAAATTGAATACATCATGATTTAAGGTATAACTAAGTTAGTTTAGAATTAAATTAAACAACCATAGTACTTTGGCCATTTCAACACATGTCCATCGAATAATTAATTAATTTTGAAATTTTTGTTCCTAAATATTCACTATTATTCTTTACAATATTTTTTGATTTGGAAGAAATAATTTTTCAAAATTTCAACATTTTTGAAAATAATATAATTAGTGTCAAATTGGCCAAGGTATTAAGGTAGTCACAAAATACATGGACAACTAAATACACTTGATTGCAATTTGTAATGAAATTTACCACATTGTGTTGTAAATTATATCAACTAGTTATTGACCTTACTCAGTACTTATTTTGATATTGTTGAAATTTATTTTGGACTACCAACAAGTAATTATTACTACCATGGCCTTTTGAAAGGACATATAGAAAGGGAAAAATAAAGGAAATAAAGGCTAATATTTGAATGTAAGAAATTAAAATGTGAGAGGAAAAATTCATGACTATACTACCTAGTTTTTTTAATATAAAATCATTTAGAAATGAGGTCTATCCAAGAATATGGACACATGGTGCTACCTAAAATAAATGAAAGGGGCAATAACATAACAATGTCACATAACTTGATAAAGACTTGAAAAACGGAACATTAACAAGGTTGTTGCCTTTTTTTTAAACAAGTTTAAATTATTCAATACAACAAAAGAATGTCATTTTCAAATTTGGTTTTGCAACTTCCATTTTGACTATAGTCATTTTGGAAGTTGCGAAACCCAAGCCATTTCACCTAATTGAAAATGACATCTTTTCTATTCTAGTGATTTAGGCATCCAAATTTTACAACTTCCTTTTTTTTTTAAAAAGAACAAGCTTTGTAAAAAAATTGTAAATGCACGTTACAATTTTTAATTGGTTGTCTAAAATTAGTACACAATTTGTAATATTTAAAATTATGTGTAATTTGAACATTTCCACCCCTCAATAATAAACACATTTTATATAAAATTTTGTAATAGAATGGTGTGAAACCCCCTTACTATGCACTAAATGTGGCCACCTAATATTATGATCATTACTTGAACATTTGGAATTGATTGTTGTGAATTGGTTGGCAATAATGATTAGCCCAAATATAGAGATTTTTTGTAGATTTTTTCATGTTTATGGGTGGGGATAGGTGAACACTACACATTAAACAAATTTTAATGATGATGATTTATTGCAATTATTTTAAGTATGATAACTTTAAGTCAACCGTATGTTGTCTTTTGGATTATTCCATATTAAAATTTGTTTAATTGACTTCTAGATGAAGAAGAATGAAAAATTATCTTTTTGAATTTATGTATTTTTCAAAAAAATAATTCAACAACATAAACATGAGCAAAATTTCAATATCTTATGCACTAATTTGAATCCCATTTTGATTCAAATTGAAATTGAATTGAATATTCAACTCAATTTGATAAATTGCATTCAATGTATTTGAATACATTTTAAATTAAATTAATTTTTTTGAATTGAATTGAGTTGAATTTCAATTCAAATTGTATACAATGACATTCAATATTTTAATTTTAGTGGAACTTAATTTTTTCAAAATCAATTCTTTTTTTTCAACACTTGAAATTCATTACTAGTGTGTAACATTATGGAACTCAAGTTTAGTATAAAGGTGTATTGAATGCTATGGGACAAAGATGTTCAAGTTGTAATGTGCATTGAACTAAACCCAATTCTAGGTTTAGAATTCAATTTCTAAAAAAATTTAAAATTGAAAATTTTGTACACATTTGAATTGATTTAAAAACTACACCAAAGGGTTTTTTTTTAAATAAAAAAACTCAAACTGGAACTAAAGGTTCTCTTTAAAGCCAAAACCAAACATCCTTAGTCAAGGCCTTCCACCATATAGAGGTTACAATCACAAGAAATTTCATCATCATGTGGCACTTCACAAATTCAATGTAATAATGAAATTTTATGAACATTTGAAAGAATAGGATTGTTGGAATTCAACAAAATTGTCTTTCAGAAAAAAGAAAAAAAAATCAATACACCACTCAACATAATGTGAAAAGAAATACTAACTTCACATAATGGCATCACTTGTACCAATTAAATGTTTTTCAAATCAAGTAAATGAAAAGTTCAAACCTAATTGAAGAATAAGTAATTTCATTATGATTGACATACACATTTATCAAAGGAATTGTGCAAATATTTGCACATGATTACCACCATTACAAAGGATCATAACAAAAATCATAAATGTTTCATTTCTTTGTATATATATATATAATAGGTGTTAATTTTATTGATTTATAGACCTCTTTCCTAATCTCAACTACTAGGTGAAAATAAACACATGTTCTAGATGCTTAATAATATCACAAGCATCTTCCAAACCCTACAAGCAAAATCTTTGGCCATGGGCATGCTTTGTAGAAGTAAATTGGAGATGCACAACATCTTGAAATGAACCTGAAAGAATTGAGAACTTTGGGATGACTAGGATGGAATGATTCCTTAGCACTTCTTATCACCTTAACTACACACAAATAAGGTGGTTAATTAGTGCAGCTTTGAGCCACTTAACTAGGTCATTAACTCACGCATTCTCAACCATAGCCCAAATCATGCCAAAAAAAAAAAACACTACTCGCATGCTACAGTTTTGCTTTGCAAGTTTTGCAAAAATTGTCTCAATGTCATGTTATATCAAGCATGGCCATTATTATAATATTGACACATGAATAATCTCCTCTTTTGCCCAAATCATGCAAAAAAAAACACTACTTGCATGCTACAGTTTTGCTTTGCAAATTTTGCAAGAATTGTCTCAATGTCATGTTATATCCAGCACGGCCGTTATTATAATGTTGACACATGAATAATCTCCTCTTTTGCCCAAATCATGCCA
>Ga0116229_10001705_pt1 | contig 34892 bp, 28 predicted proteins | sample S1TSphgellanicum_3_FD_87313 | JGI IMG/M metagenome (GOLD analysis project Ga0116229, IMG submission 87313) | Host-associated microbial communities from peat moss isolated from Minnesota, USA - S1T2_Fc - Sphagnum magellanicum MG | ecosystem: Host-associated > Plants > Peat moss > Unclassified...
GTAATTTCTTTTCACTACAATGAAATAAGATGTTTATTCTTGCTTTTGCATCCTTGGATTTCCATAATGTATGGTTTGCATGATTAATGGAACCATGATCTATAGATGATCCATCAACTACATCAAAGATTTTAGCTTTGATTAATAACATTTCAATTTTGATACTCTAGATGTAACATAACTGTCTTGAATCAATGTAGGGATCATATATCAACAAGGTGCTATTAAAAGAAAAGACATATTTGTGGGATTGGATTGAGAATCCACCTTATCAAGGTTTTCGAATTAACAACCTCTTATAATATCAAGAAATTCATAATACAAGCTTTGATGCCATGTCTAGAAAATATCAAAGGTGAAAGGTATTGTATATATAAATATTTGTTTATATATGATATACAATCTTTCATGAGGGAGAACAAATATATATATTATGTGTCTAAGTACACTAGAATGTATTGAAAACAATCATTGTAAAGTTTTTTTAGGGAGTTTTTTTAATGTGTTTTTAAATGCAAAAAAATGGACAAAAACACAAAAACCTTAAAACAATGTTAAAGTTGACATCTTTTTCCATGTCCAAGTTAATGGTGCTTTACTTTCGACCTTTTTGAACACCTTTATTGACTATTGGTTATGAAATACATCATTTTGGATATGTGGTGGACTTTGAATTTTTTTTTTACTTTTATTACATGCATAATAAGGAATTATAAAATCTATCACATGCTTCATATTAAATATAAACTTTTTATTCTTAAATGTTATAACCTTTGAGATTATAACATGTCCCAAAATTGTGGAAAATTTTCAATTCCATTACAAATAATGAGACCATATTATATACATATATATATATGGGTGAAAGCACATTAAAAGTGACCCACTTTTCACCAAAAAAGGTGATATATAAAAAGTATTATAATATGCAATAAGTTAAAATCTTGATGGTATTTTTTGGCTATCCTAAACACAAGCAAAAAAATTAAAAATTTGCATGACAACATTTTGGAAATCAAAGTTCACTTTGAGTAAAACTTAATTTTGATCCAACGATTAGATGAAGAGGATTGGATAAAATTATTACACATATAGTATGTAATTTATAGTTTTTCAGTGACCATAAGGCCTCATGTTTGGTTCATGAAACATTACCAAACACAAGAAAATTGAAAGAAAATGCAATGCCCATCTATAAAATCTCCTGCTTTTTGATATGGTAGTGATTTTTTTCTTTAAAAAATAAAATTATTATGCATTTATTGTTCAAAAATTCAAAAAACACATTTTTTTTAATGAAATTTCATCCAAAAATTTTAAATTTCTAAACAACTAGTCCTAGATTTAATTCATGTATATCAATATCATACACCATAAAAAAATTCACCCAAAGATTCCATTCACAACTTTAATTTTGAAATATATACGCAATTTTTTCAAACTCTATGACATGTATTATTTTGTCACAAATATACTCCATACATTCAAGTGTTTCATTGTTTATTGAATTTTAAAAAATAATTGATTAGATTAAGTTTCAAGTTAATCAAACATACTTTTTAAAAAAATAATAATCCAAGATGTGATGTTCATACATTACCAAAAAAAATATTAGCAGAAAGATTATAATTGTGATTATAATTTTTGGGGGGTTTAGTGTGTTTATTCCCTTTTATGGATGGTGACCCCAAAATTGCTTAGATTACAAAATTCATATTTTATTAAAAATAAAATTTTGGTACATAATTATTTGAAAGTAAAAAGGAAAAAAAAATTAATTTCACTTATGTAAGTCCATTTTGTTGGAAATTTCAACCACGACAAGAAATCTTGTCATTTACAACCAATCACTATGCAACTGGTTGTCATTTGTAATTATTTTAGTCATGTTTGCAACTACAAATTTGGTATTGTATAATTTTTGGGCCATACGGTTGTGTGTGCAACTAACATGCAACTAAATGTGTATAAAATGGACACGTGTCATAAAAATAATGACCTAAATTTATACATACTTAAATATTATACTTAATATATCTACATAGGTTATATATAATAATATTATGTACCTCTAGTACTAAGGTTAACCCCATACTAATTTAGGCTAGCCTAAACTAACCATGGCTAAATTAAATTAGGTTAAACTAATTATGGCTAAATTAAATTAAATTAAGCTAAACCAACCATAGTTAAATTAAGTTAGGCTAAAATAATTATGGCTAAAAATTAAGTTTAAATTAATCATGGCTAAACTTATTAGATTGAACCGATTATGGCTAAATTAAGTTAGGCTATAATATTTATGGCTAAACTAAATTAGATTATATTTATTGTGGCTAAATTAAATTAAACTAAATTGAATTAAGATAAAATAAATATGGTTAAATTAAATTATGCTAAAATATTTATTGCTAAACTAAATTAGGCTAAAATTGATAATGGTTAAACTAAATTAGGTTAAACTAATTATTATTAAACTAAATTATGCTAAATTAAGTTAAACAAAACCATGGTTTAAATATGTTTGACTTTATTTTATTTTGGAATATTTTTTCAGAAAATGTACATTTGATTAAACAAAATATTATTCAAAATCAATTAATATGATAATATTAATTAAATTTTTATTATAATTATAGTGATAATCAATTATATATATATAATCAATAGGTATTATATATTTAAATTTTATTATTTATGTTAAAATATTAATGTAAATAGGCTACACTAATCAACCTACAAGTATACAAACATCTTAAGCAATTATTAATTTAAATTAAATAATAATACTAAAATAATATTTTCATTAAGTAATCATAATTATTAAATATCCTATAATCACCTTTGAAGTGTAAAAGAAAAGGAGTAATGAAAAACTAACAAGGGAAAAAAATAAAATATTAATAAGCTTTCCAAGTTATAAAACGTTTTGTTTTTTGTTTTTTTTCTTAGGACCCCTCCTATTTTCAAAGCTCATAACTTTCTTATTTTTTGTTCATTTTAAACGATTTAAAGTGCTGTAGGAACGCCATCTGAAGTCCTACAAATCACATTGGAACTCTAATAGCAAAACAACAACATAAAATGAACTTTTTGGGTGTTTAAGAACCAGCCTCAATAGTTTTTTTTTTGGAGTTTTTTGACACCCTTTACTTTGGGGGGGCCATAAATTTCTCATTTCTAATATTTTTTCAATGATTCTTAGTGTGTTAGATGCGCCAAGAGGTGGGCTTCAAGTTTTGTTTGGACATTAAAAGCAACAGAACCTTCCCTTGGCTGGTACACTTTAATATAATAGTTGCATCTAGTGTGCAATTAGGTTGGTTCATGAGGTTTACAATGAAATGTTTTAACCAATATCCTTTGGCTTCCAATTCCATTTGGTTCAGTATATAAGTAGGAATAATAGTTATGTTGAAACCAAATACCAAGTGCCATTAAGGATGAATGAATGAAAAAAAGTTGACCTTTATGAAATGGTCAAACCTAAAAATAAAATCGAATTATTCTAAACCTACTTACATACCTAAATAAACCTATTTACTTAATAGGGTTTAGTTATTATCTACTTACCTAAACACCACATGTCAACATCTTATTAGCCATAAATTGGATGACTTAAATTTCATTAATTAATATTTAATTTTAAAAAAATAGGTGGGCCTTGATTGCCATGTGTCACCATATAATTGGTGTTAAAATATTGAACACGTGTCAAATGGTCAATCAATGTTCCATGGTGTGCCACATGTCATCATCATAATGGCAAAAATTTTAATGATTAAGATTAATCCAATGAATTTTTAATTTTGAAAACACAAAAAAATTAAATAATGACACGTGTCCACAAGTTAGCTGTTTAAGTTTTAAACTATGTCATATTTTGATTAGTTGCATGTAGTTGCAAGGAAAGTTGCACGTAAGGTGCAACTACATTGGATTGGTATGTATGTATGAACGTGTATATTAACACCGTATATACATGTTGCATATGTAGTGTCGCATGCAACTGCATGTCATATGCAACTACACAAATTTGCAATTGCATGTGTCGCATGCAACTAAATTTTAGTTACAAATGACAGTTGCAAAACCCAAAATTTTTAGTATTGAACTTGCATATGGGTTTTATATAATATTATCTGTTCAACCCAAAAAAATTTACCTTTGTGACATCCAAAATAGTCCATTATAATATGTTTTTACCCTTGTTTGTGGTTGTTCCAACTACTACAATTGTAACATCATTAGCCTTTTCATTTACCTCTCCATCCATTGTAATATAAGGACCAGTGATTCAAGCAAAAGTTGTAATATTGAAAGACCATAAATATAAGATAATTGTTATATTCTTTCTTTCAGTTAAAGACAAATTCATACCATTCATAGTTGATGAAGGTGACCTCACCACCTATTGGAACATACTTCAAAACCTTTATGAAATCAAAAACATTGTGAAAACATTGTCCTTCATGAACAAGTTACACATTCCCATGATGGAGGAAGGGAAGATAATGGTTAATGTGAGGAATTCTTGCACACCTTTCCACATGAAGATATGCAACTCACAAAACTCATTTGGGGGTGGAATTATTATGTAGTTGTATTCTAACAAGTTAAGGTGGTTTAATAGAATGTAATGAAACTCATTAAAAAATCTAATGCATTGTGTCCACTTGAAGGATACCAAAACATTTTGAAAGAATCAAGACCTACCGTGATAAAATGTGAAAAAACATTGTGTTGATGTTTAATCAATGTTCACATTTGATAATTGACCCCCCTCTGTTCCACTCCTCATAATAAATAAAAAGGTTATCTGTGCTTGGAAATATCCAAAGGCTAATTCAATTATTAATAGTTATTATTTGGAAGTTTATAAATATTCAAATCATTATTACTAAGGAAATTTGTGGAACTAAAACTTAATAACTTGCTAAATTCTAATCCATGGCTCATAGGTAATTTCATGCGTACTATCAAAAACATCACCACAACTTTGCAAATTGCAAGAGAAATGGTCAATGAAAATACAATCATACATTTGATGTTGAATGCATTATTGATAAGTTTGGAAAGCTTTGTGCAAATAATAATCGAATAGGATTAGCTTTTGATTTTTAACAAACTTTTTAACAACCTTTTTCATGAAGAGTAGACATGTGTGAGCTCAAGTTTAGCAAAACTAAAAAAGATGAAGCCATTTTGCTTTGAATTGGCCATTTCAACAATTTTGAGAGTGGGAATTAGAATGGACAACCTAGTAACACCTTCAAAAAAAATCAAGGAGGAAAAAATGGACAACATAACAAAACCTTCAAGAAAAATCAAGGAGGAAAAAATCAAAGATGTGCGGGCTATTGTCACAATTATGGAGAATTTGTGCATTGGTCAAGAAAATGTCCACATTTGAAAGGCTATGCAACTTGGAAAATACATGAACAATTCATCAATAGGGTGGTAGTAAATTGATCCAAGACAAAAATCAAAATATTGTCTTCCAAGAGGAGCATGCAAACTCATTTAATGTAGTACCATTAATGTTCATGGACAATTATAATACCAATACCACAAAAGGAAATGCTATAGACCACATCAATGATTTGTCACTACAACGAACATGATTTTGATGTCACAAAGCCAAAGTTGATACCAACTTTGGTTTTGATTCAAAATTTGCATGCATTATCCATTAGAGCTGCCATTGGGATGCCAAAATTACCACTATCAAAAATGGTATGTGGGGTTTGCATGGCTGGAAAACAACATAGAACTAAACAATTACCCAAGGAGAACACAAGATGTGCTACCAAACCAAATCAATTCATTCACTCAGACATCTATGGCCCTTTTCTATATGCTTTTTTAGCCAACTCCAAATATTTCATTACATAATTTACATGACTATAGCAAAAAATGTATTTCATGAGGGTCAAAAGTGACGTTTTTGGTGTGTTCAAAAGATTCAAATCATTGATTGAGAACTTGAAGGATCTCAAGATCAAAGTATTATGCATAGATCATGGAAAAGAATACATGTCCAAAGAATTCACTTACTTTTGTAAACGAAATGGGATTACATGACAATTTACAATTATGAACACTCCTCAAGAAAATAGGATAAATGGACATAAAAATATAACTATTCTTGAAAAAAATAAAATCATGTCATTAAACAATAATGCTCCACCATTTTTGTGGACTAAAGCAATCAACATTGGGTATGTACAAGTTAAAGTGGCCCACCAAGGAGTTTTTGAAAACATTACCAATAGTCCACAATAGGATTATTTTATTGGGTCAAAGTTAACCATGTAGAAACCCACATAACACATGGAGCCTTTAGATTAGTTCATTTTTAGTAGAAATTTGAAATGTTGATAGATTTTCCTTTCGAATATGAAGGCGAATAACTTGACTATCCTATTCACACGTGTAGTCATGACCTCAACTTGTCTTTTTTCACCTTTTTTTTCTCATTCCTTTGTGTTTAATTATGTGATTTTATGTCTACTTGTGTGATTATGCTATCAACTGACATTGTTTTACAATCATGAAACATTGAACTTGGCTCCACCATAGCAAATTTTCTTGAAGAAAATGTTTCAAAATATGTGTAGTTTAACTAGGAGTACATATTCAAGTATAGAATGAAAGTTGAAAATGCTACATCACCATATGTAGAACCTCTCTATGGCAAACCTTCAGAAATCATTTTTAATAAAAAAAACCTAGTGTCTCGAAGTCAATTTGTAAAGAAATATGGTTTTTGCAACAGAAGTCTTTTCCCCAAATATGTTAAGGATAGGGAAGGACTACATAGAAGAGGAAATGCAAGCATTATTTGGGCCTTGCAACACCAAAAATGGTTATCACTATTGTTTTAGCAATGATGAAGGACTCATTGTTAGCATTGAAGAGTTATGGATGACAACGCATTAGCAAACCTAGTTGCCAAATACGTGTTTGATCAACAAAGGGGAGGCCAAAGGGATCATGTGTCAAAGGAAAGGGTGAAATGTAAATTGGGCCTTGTTTGTAGAATGGACTATTAGAGGTCAATTTTGAAAATTGAATTCTCTCAAAACAAGTCAAGGTGATGGGGAGACAAGAAGGCAAAGGGCAAGTGTTGGTGCTATAGAAAGTATCAAAGGTCAAAATGTTGCTAACAAAGAGGAGGCAGAGTTAGAAGAAAAGTTTTTACTTCAAGATATGGGGTCATTTCACCCTTCTTCAAAGAAGGATTTATGCCATTTCATTCCCATTGTTGAGGTTTGAGTGAATGGCAAGGTGTATTTTCTATTTTAGAAATTGAAGCCTTTCAACAAGAGTTAGGTCTCTCTTCATTTTTACAATTAAGAGACAATTGTAGAATAGATCTAGAGTTGTCAAACATAGCTTCACAATTGAAAGATTGCATAAATTGCATAAATTTGGTTTCTAGGGGAAAGTCCAAGCTCCAAGTCTTGCAATGTGAAGCACAAAATTTGGAAAATCAATTTTCTAGGTTGAAAATGGAACTAGAGCCACAAAATTCCAAAGAAATAAACTTGGTGGATGGCACCCTAAAAGCCATACATTGGAAGTGTCATGCTCAACTAAGCATCCTTGAAAAATTTAGAAAGATGTTCGAAAGCTCTAAAGTAGAGCATAAGGTTGTGGTGGAAAAGGCTTCTACAGTTAAATAAGCTTCCAAGAATGTTGTAGACAAATATGAAAACTACAAATGGCACAAAATTGCTCTTGCTCGACAAGCGTAGTTGATGGTACAAAGTGGGATACCTGCTTCAAGCCTTTGTCCCTTTCCAGTAGCTTTTAGTGTTGAACCTCTTGTTTCCTATTTCCCATACACAATTTTAGTTTCAAGTTGTTCATTTTATGGTCAAGGGTTTGAACCTACTTAAGATTGTAAAGTTTTTCTATGCCATCATGTATACCATTCTTAGTGTGTTGTTCATTTTGGTTCCTCACTTAAATGTGTGCACAAAGGTTGTGATAAAGAGCCACACCTTGATTGGTGGAGATTAAGTGAGTAAAAGCTATTTGCAACATTTAAAGAAGGACCTATTGAAGATAATTTTGGACCACAAGGTGAACAAGGCAAGCAATTCATTTTTTTCCAACAATGTTGATTATGTATTTGTTCATTTTTTTGTTATGTCAACTTAAGAAAATTAGGTATTAGAACTCATATATTTGATTCCTATTTGTTGCACATATGGAACTCCTCATGGCTCAATGTAAATTTTTTTTTGCAACAAAAACATGATTTGATAAGTTATATCAAGGTAATCCATTGTTAGACCATGTGTTTCTAATTGTTTTTGTTGATGTCTGTAAGTTGATGTACTAGATTCAGGGAGTCCACAGTTAGTCCTTCAATTTTATAGTTAGTAGACCAAGTTCTTATGTAGCCATGCTAAAGTATATTAAATATTCCTAAACAAGGTCTGAAGTCCATTTGAACTATAGAAAGTCCTTGAAATAGTTAGAGTATCATTCTTACTTCCTAGAGAGTTCATAATTAATTTCTCATGCTTCTCACAATAGATAGAGTCCTTGTTGAAGTTCCTTTAGTCATCTAAAATTTGGTGAAGTCCTTCCAAAGTTACTTTGATTTCCTAGACAATCCATAACTAGTTCCTAATTCCTTGTCATTCAATCACCAATCGACCACTAAAAATATTATTATATAGGTAATTTGATTTTCTTTTTATTTATAATTATTTCAAGTTTAGTAAGTTAATAGTCTAATGGGTAATTATTGTATTCAACAAGTTTGCAAGCAATTAAAAATTTAGGGCTATAAGGTTATTTCATTTGGCGAGTTGTTTTTGTTTTTTAGTCTAAATGATCATCATTGTGTAACTACTTTTTGCAAATAGGGTAACTATAAGGTTATAGATAGTAATAACTCATGTTTATTTCCAATATTTGTGCAAATTGTGTTTTTTTTGGTAGGCAGTAATTTGAACAAAAGATACATGGGATGTGGTTGATTATATAGGAAGATGAACCTATTGATTATGATGCACTAGGAGGAGATGGGAGAAATATGGTTTTTGAAATTGACTTTGAAGCTTTAGAAAGTAATCAAGATGAAATCTGGAAGACCACTAATGGGCTAACGAAAAAAAAATAAAATGTTTAATATGATGGAAGAGATGTGGAAGTTTCTAAAGTGTAGTGCTAATGTGCATGGTCTAGATGCTAATGTGCTAATGTGCATGGTGAGTGTGGATGTTGTAGTGGGTGATTCCATCGATTTTCCAAGCAAGCCCCTAATAGATTCAGTATGTTACTTATTGGTCCCAGATGTCAATTGCTTACTATGTGATGCCAAACATGCGAAATATTCAACAAGATGGAGACGTTAATCCATTTAGAAAGACGTGGCAACAAATTAATAAGCCCTCATCCCCATGTGTTTGAGTTCTTACAACATTGTTCCCAAAAGTTTGATATTGGTATTTGGTCATCCACAATTCATCTGAATTTAGTTTCCATGGTTAAATGCCTATTTAGGAAAGTTGAGGGTTTGAAACCAATGTTTTTGTGGGGGGATGAAAAATGCGAACGTACCCACATATGCCATCCATTGAATGTAAATAGGGAACTTGTTTTGAAAAACATGAAGAGAGTATGGGAGGAGATTAATCCTACATTTAGGAGTCTAGGTCCACATAATACATTATTGATAGATGATTGTCCGTTCAAATGCATAGGCAACATGCCATTCTCATATAATCTACCCATGTCTTTTAATTCAAAAGTAGAAGAAAACTATTTGATAAGCACCCTTTAGCCATATTTGAAAGGGTTATTGAAGGCACTAGACACTATAGGGTACTTGGGGTCCCACCCACATGGGTAGATGTGACTCACAATAAAGAATGTGCATTGCAAAGAAGTGTCATATTTTGTTTGGTCGATAACCAACATAGGGGATTAGTAGGTGATTGGTAGTCAACCTAAAAACCTAATACTTATTATTCATGCCTTAAATGTCTAAGTTCATTTTTGTTAAAAAATATTTGTTGTGCCATCTATAATGTGTGGGTGTTTTGGGATTTGTAGAATTGTAAACAATATAGGTCTAACCCACAGATGACAACTCAAGAGGTTATAATTTTGCAGAAAAAAGGTCAAAGGAAGCCCCCAAGTGTTCAAATGAAATCAAATTAAAAAGATGCTGCAACATTTTAAGAAGATGGAGCATTTTCTTGACCAAATGTAAGTTCATTTAAATCAAGTGATTTATGTTATGTTCAACTATGGTATTTTAATGAATAGAACTACATATGTTGTACTTTGTTAATCAATTGTTTGCATTTGTTTTGTAGTACAAAAGAAATGATCGTGTTGTTCTTTTGACTAAAGTTGGAAGGCAAGGTGTAGTCATTGGTAATTTCATCAAGTATGGTGGAGGGGCAACTTTAACACACAACAAAACAATGCCACTTGATTGCATATCTATCACAATTGCTACATGCTTACAAGCTGTTATTGCCTTACCATATCCTTTGCTAGATCATGACCCTCCAATTCGTATTATAAAAGAGGCAATTGGGTTTATAGTACTCTGGCCCTAGAACCTAATAGAGAAAATTGTGTAAGCATGTCTTTTCCTACTGTACTTGTGTAAAATATAAGTCTATAGATGACCATGTGACTTATGTATGAACTTCATTTGTAATACAATTTTTATGTTGTATTTATAATAGTAATTTTATTTTTTATTTTTTTGTAATCTAGTTTTAGAATTAAGCAAGAGTCATCAATTTTGTTTAGATATGTTTGTGTGTGTTGTATTGTTCGTAAGATTCTTTCAATTTGTTATTGAACATTCAACATATTAAGATTTAGGATTAAGGCATTGCAAATTGGGAGCATTAATGAATCCTAACCTCATTTTAATGCTCTAATTTTGTAATGTTTTCAATCCCTAAATCCTAATATGCTAAATGTTTAATAAGTAACATGTTTTTGAAAATAAAAAAATCATGATTCAGTCAAACTTTTAGTGAATTTGGACATGCCATGTAATCATATTCAATGAAGTTGATAGTTAGATTACACATGCCATTTGTCACAACTAGTAAAATAATAAGTGAAAGTGGACATGCCCTATCATCACACATAGTCATACACATAAATTAGAAAGGATGTGCCCAAATCATCACACTAAATAATGCATTTAGTCACAATAGACCCGTCATGTCATCAAACTTTGTCATATAGATAAGTCAAAATGGATATAAAATGTCATCACACTTAATAGGGTGCGATCACAATCAAATGAGCCAATGGTGATGAAGGATTCAAGGACTGTAATAATTTTTGTGATCATTTTCACTTTCTCATAGAAAGGCTTTTTGGGATGAAATCTTTTGCAATATGTTACTAAAAGTACATATAATTTTTTCAATACATCTCATTTTTTGTATTAACTTTTCATGAATAATTAATAATTTTTAAAAAATGGATAAATTCTACCAAATTTTGTGTTTTGTTTTGAAAAACTATTTTAATTTCAAATTGTATGAAACTATTTTAATTATTTAATGCTTTATTTTATTGTTTCATAAACTACAACTTTGTTTTAGATGTCATGTACATTACACCCCATTTATATGTGGTAAAGTACTTTTGAAAATTTAAAATTATGTTAAATAGATTTAAAATTTTTAAAATTTTAAAATTTCACAACTTTCAAATTGTGAGTGTTTTTTTAGTGTGGATAATCAATTGACATCATCTCATTTTTTTCTCATCAAAATTCCATTATAAAGAGAGTCTTTAGCTTAGTATTTTACAAAATTAACTACTTTTGATGCAATTATTATTCAAGTTCAAAGGTCTTTTATTAAAACCAAAACCCAAAATATATATTTTGAATTTTTCAACATGAACATATTAGTCATTTAGCACTACATTCCATGATTAACATGGCATTAAAGTGGTGCCACAAAAATATATTTAACAAAATTATAATTTTAATAAAGTTTTAATAGTCACCCAATGTGTTTTTTAGCTTGTTTGATTGTGATGCACTTAGTAACACATGTAGTGTCGCAACCTTAACCTTGGGCTCGCGACCAACGCAAGGGCTTGCAAAGGTATAGGCCAAGGGTGAAGCTTCAAAGTCACATTTCATGCTCATGCGAGTGTAAGAAAGTGTGATGGTATGAACCCCCACACTCCCAAGTGAATTCCCATTTTGGGAATTGAAGTTCCGATGGACTCCTAAATCTTCAAAGGGTGATTGCAGGGGTCAAAACTCATTGAATTGAAGAGTTCTTTATCTCATTGACAACTTGATTTCCGACCACTAAAAGTTAGGAATCTCTTTGATTTACTTGCGTTCTAGTGGCATGTTGCATATCGTTAGAAAACTTTCAACGAGGGCTACAACTTTGCTTAAAACCTCATCTCAATTGGAGGTCTTCATAAGAAATTATGGGCCTCCAAAGTTGTAGAAGTCTCGATTTCTAGAATTGCGGACCCCTAACTTGGGAATCCCGGGACAAAATGACATTTGGGTGTAAGCCTCATGGCTAGGCACATAAAATACTATAAGGGGGAAGGTGGTGGTTTCCCCCAAGTCCAGGCCATGGTGAGTCTTGTGAGTTTTTTTTTGTAGGTGGTTTGTCCATGCACCAAAAGTGCTTCAACTATGCACTAACCAACTTTTTGTTTGGATTGTGCAAGTCCGTGTGAATAATTGACCCACTTGTCACTCGTCCTTGTCCCCATCCCAGAGTTCTAGCATGCCCCTCTACCCTCGAAGTGTTGTGAGCTAGGGAGCGTACCCCAATGCCTTAACCTTTTGTTGTTTTTCACATTTGGATTTGTAATTGAGTCTATCAGGGAACTTGGGGGTGCGTCATGTAATCATAATGGACCTACCATGTCATCATAGTTCGTCCAATATATATGTCAAAATGGACAACCCACATCATCACATTTAGTCACACATTTAATCACAATGGATTATCCATGTCATCACATTTAGTCAAATAAATAAGTTAGAAAAGACAAGCCACATCATCACACTTAGTCACCATATACATGAAATCAAACATGCCACATCATCACATTCAATTACACAATTAGTCAAAATGGACATGCCATTCAACACTATCATCATACAATTCAACCATTCATATGATGCCATGTACTTTTAATTAGGTTAATGTATTAATTTTTAATCAATTAAGTCATTTTGGACATGACAGAAGACTAGTTAGAAATAAGAATAGTTGGCATCCATGTTGACATGACACATCAATTATTAATATGTATTTTTTAATCATATCAAACATGCCACTATGTTCAGTCATTTTACATTTATCCGTTTTACTAACACTTACATGTTGTAAATGACTGGTTTTTAAAAATTTATACCAAAATTGTTCGACATCTGGTTCGATAAAAAAATTCAATGAAAAAGGACTAAAAAAAGGCAAGATATGTAGTAGTGTGTGGTAGTTTCAATTGCATCTTGAACATACCGTGGGTTGTTTGTATTTAAAACCTCTACGTGCCATGCTTTGGTCTAGGCCAAATTCACACACATGTTGTAGTTGCCATCCAAACAAAAACAAAAAAAATATGAAAGGTCCTTTCTCAACATCTTCTTAACATCACCAATATTAATAAACTTAATAGAATGCACATCTTGAGTTCCTTTCATAAACTCACGTGTGTTTGCTAATCAACATCAATCGTCTTCACATGCTAAAAAACACGTGTTACAACCTTCCTTTCTCTTGTGTAAGATGTTTTAAGATGTGAAGACAAGTAATTACACAATAAAGTGACCACATCCTTTGCATTTTGAAGCTTAGGCCCATTGACATCAAATTGTGTTTATCTAATGAATCTTTTCAAATGTTGTAACCTTAACATTCGATTTGCGATTAAATGTGAAGTGCAAGGGTCCATCAGGCCAAGAATGTGTTTAAGTGTAAAACACACTCTCACAAATGGGGGAGAATGCAAAGGATGAAGCCCAATGATTCTCAAGTGCACTCCCATTTTGGGAGTTACATTTGTGCGAGAGTTGTGAATGTTTGGAACCTTGGTTGGAAAGAAAAACAAACACCAAATTGGGCCCCCATGAGACCATTAGAAAGGTCTTGAAGTGTAGATGCTTAAGGTGTCATCACATTATTCATTTAGACTTAATTTGCAAGGGTTATGATCAAAAGAAAGGGTGGGAGTCAAATTCTCAATTTGACTCCCGTAAATCCCTTGAAAGTAGGGGTCAAATGAAGTCTGATCAGGGTGTGCTATACACCATTGGAAATATCTTTTTGAGGGCTATAAGATATCATCCTCACATTTTCAAAAAAAAAATTGATTTGAGAAAGAAATGAAAGTCTAAAGTTTTGGGACAGTAAGAGTCCCAATTTTGGGAGTCCCAAGGAAAAGTAACATTTGGATGTAGTCCCTGTAAAGAGGCATAAAGTATACTATAAGGAGGGGAGTGGTGCCTCCTCCCAAAGGTTGTGGGCCATGTAAAATTTGTGTTTGAGGTTGTCCTTACTAAGTCCAACGCATCACTTCCATTCAACTTGCACTAACCACCCTCTTTTCTTGGTTGTGCAAGTTGACTTCATCTTGAATTTTCACTTATGAATTCATCCTAGTCCCATCCCGGAGCTCCAACACCCCCTCCTCCCTGAAGTGCTATGAGTTAGAGAGCATGCCCCAACTCTTTTCTTCTTTTGTTGTTTCGCTTTGGAACCCCCCTTTGGTCTCTTGAGGAGTTTGAGGGTGCGTCATCAAAACTGCTCCAACATTGTCATGGGGCCCCTTTCCATGCCTTGTGCCAAAAAAATTCCACAACATGCTACAACCACTTATCAAATAAGGATATCAATTTACAAAAAACCATGGGGTTTTGTTTTTAAATTGGGAAAAGCACCCATTTGACCAGATTTAATGGGACTTGGGTTCAAAGCCATTATCCAACACACTTTGCTAATGAAAAAGTAAAGAATGTTGAACAAAATAACTATTGTGGGACTTGTCATTAGATATATAGAAATGGTATTTCATGATTACATTTGAAGTTTCATCATGAGGATCAAGGTTTGGATTCTTTGCCAAATAATCTGAACCAATATTGTCATGTGGTAATTATGCTAAAGCATAGATTGCACTTCATTTTGCACTTCACAGTTGCAATTCGTAGCAAAATCAATGACTAAAACAATTATATTAGTTAGAAAGTGTTTCAAACATTGTTTAAACTGTGCATTTAGCATGAGACAAAGTTGTGATGGACGAAGTACTACAACTTTGGCTTCAAGTAGCTAATGAGTTCAACAAATGATGTGGACTTGTGTAGAAGAAGAAGTTTTTTCTTCTCTTTCCTTTTCTTCATGAGAATTGTTTATTTGGAATACCGTTTCCAATTCACAAAAATGTTAGAGCTACCTTCATCTTCTACAAGACAAATTGGAAGATTCTCAACACCATAATTTTGACATGTGCCTAGTAAGCAATCTCTACCATACCATTTTTCATACTTTTCACAAGGATAAACCACTTACTCCCAAAGAGTTGTCAAAGTTGGATATGTGGTCAAAGTTCCTACACAATTAAATGATTCTACATCTATAGGCTGACAGATTTCCTCACATGAACATTGACACTGGGTTTTGGAATGAATATTAAATTTCATATGCATGTTATTCAAAACAACATGCAACTCTTCCATTTCCACATGGTAGATGTAGCAACAAACATTACATTCCTTCATTCATTTAACTAAAAAAGGATGCAAAACATCAAATGACCTATTCTTGATAATGATTTTAGGATGCTTCCCTTGAAATCATTAAAAAAAACTCCATATGTTCATAAATCCACACTACATAGTTAATTTATGGTTTACCCATATGTATCACAAGTTACAATAATCCCTTAAGTCACAAGCACTTACATTCTGAAGTTCATACTTACTCCCAAAGATCACAACTATTCCACATATTGGGTTGTAATGACTCAAGATGCCCAACAAAATACAACAAAAGTTTAATTAGGTACTAGCTGAAATCCATAAAAGAAAGAATTGAAGCTCACAAGAATGGTTAAAATCCACCATATCCATATAGTTAGCAATACATAGACATGTTAGAAGTTCTACACAGTTCTATTTCATTATAGATTGTTACATGTAAGAGTTCCAAAACTTGATTACAATCCAAATTTAAAACATCAAATATAGTTATGAATGTTTAAACACATCATTAGAATTCCACAGTAAATAACCCAACAATCCATAATTTTCATTGAATGTTACATTTGAGTCCCAAAACATGACCATAGTCAAGAATCCCTAGACAATTTAGTTTCTGAATGTTCAAGAATAGATCACTAATTCCATAATGAGTAACCCAGTAATCCAAAAAGTTCACAAAATGTCACATTTGAGTCCCAAAACATGACCATAGTCTAAAATCCAAATAAATTAATTTATGAATGTTCAAAAATAGATCATTAATTCCACATTAATTCCACCATGATCCAAAATCCATATAAGTGAATTTCTAAATGTTGAACAATAGATCATTAAATTCCACATTAGTCCTAGATGGTATGTTGGCAATCCCATATTAACACAAGACTCCATTGTTGTTCTATGACAATCCTTTGAAACATCCTTTAAACCCCAAAGAGAAACATAATCACCATGACAATCATATATGGTCTGATAAAACACCCATCAATGTACACAAATGTATTTAGAATCCAAACATTGTAAAGTTTTGTAATAAAAAATGATTCTAGAATTCATTCAAAGGGAATTAGATATACATGTGATCCATTCCCACTCCACACTTGCTATTACAAAGTTTTCTATAGGCTTCCCAAAGATCCTATTAAATTACAATACGCATATGTACCTCCAAGGGGCACTATAATGTGTACATCAAAAAATCTAGCAAATTGGAAGTACATGAGCTATAAACCCTAAACTAGATTGAAGGTTGAAAGAAATTAAAGCAAAAAATTAGCATACTTGGGATTCCCTCAAGAAATGGATGGGCTTTTCATCTGAAACATGAGGTGCTATCAACTTCCTAGTGACTTGCTTTCTCTTGGGACTAATTCTTATTTTTAAAACCAACCATGCAATAACAACAACTTTAGTGGTTGGTGACAACACATCAAATCTCTGGTTTTGTATTGAAAGAGTCCACTAGAACTCATTGCTCAAATCCATATCCTTTCAATGCTCAATAACATGTGAAATATTACGATGATGAACACCTAGGACACGTGCTTTAGTTCCCTATGATGAATTGCCCCCAAAGCTTATAGCCATTGTAAATAAAACATGTTTTGTGGCTAGTTTCACACTTGAACATGATTTCTTCACTTCTCCCAAGCTTTTCATCAATCCCTTGATGACTCTTCTTGAACAATTACTAAGTGTGCTTGGCTTTTAAAACCAACAAGAACCAAATTAACAACCATAGGACATGAAAAAACCTTTTGTATAACATGTTTCTGAGATTCATAGGTGGGATAAACAAATAAAACATTCCCAATGGAGTTGATGATCTTTCGTACATTACTCCTAGCTTGATGTTCTGGTCTACAAAGATCTATCCCTTCAAACTTCTTATTAAGTTCATCAGAAGCTTTATTAGTAGCCATCTTTCCTTCCCTACATACTTGTTATCTCTCAACAACCCTATCTCTTTGTGTTTGAACCCTTTATCTTTCATTGATTTGGGCTTGATGGATTGTTTCATGTTCATTAGGTCCACCTTTAACTACCCCTCTCTTCTTTTCTTGTAATTTCCTATTACCCATTATTAGTAGTTAAAGCAAACCAAAAAGCCTAATGGGGTGCTTCGAAGAATAGAATGTGTTGGTTCATGGCCATATTTGTTCCTACACAAACCCATGTGCACATGCACATGATTAGTGATGTACCCAAGACTAAATGCAAACATAACAAATCTATATAGTTAAGGAATGCATTTTTTTGACAAGTTGAATGTACAAACCTTCAACCTTCACATAAGCAAATCATACAAGCAACAACCATCTCTACAACTTACAAGCTTCAATAAGGAGATTGGTTAGGTAATTTCACAATCTTGACAACCTGACCAGTGGCCACAACTCACCTGCAAGCAAAGACAACCAAATACATTAATTAGAAATCACATTTTGATACTTTTGCAAGCTTCACAAAAGCAAACACAACACCTTTCAAGTAAAATTGAATTAGAATTTCACTAGAATAGATCACCGTATTGATCTTGAGTTATATTATGATGAAGCTCGAGAAATGAAAAATGACACCAAATTTTTTGTTCAAGAAACAACAAGGATACAACAATTTGCAAAATGTAATTAGAAGCATGGATATTTGAAACACTCAAGATGCATGAAAATGCAAAAAACTACAACAACATTCAAACAACAACATTCAAACTCAAGGAGTTCTATAGATTGCACAGTGTTGCCGTAGAGAAGAAATGTTTTGGAACCATTACTAAACCCTAAGTTGAGAATCAGGTCACCATCATTAAACCCTAAGTTGAGAATCAGGTCACCATCACTAAACCTTAAGTTGAGTAGTACTTGTTGATGTTAATTTTCCCAAGGCCTCCCCTAGAACATACAACCTCAAGTTAACCTTGTCCATGACTATAACCCTAAACCTAGCATTGCATTATTAACCTAAGGTTATTTTACACCAATGGTGGGAAAAATTAACCCTTAGATTGTAGGGATTTTTTTAAATGACTTGTAGCCCATCTAATGGCCATAATTTTGTGCTACCCTAAAAACAAAACAACACCAAAAGCCCAATATTTGAGTGTGTTTAGGACTTTTAGGATGTTTAAAAGTCCATAAGTCCCTAAATACAATTGGTATGATGCCAAACTCTTCAAAAAACATTTAATTAAATAATCATTCACCATATTCCAAGTCCTTATAAATCATAATGCCCATTTTTTAATTATTTCAAAGTCCATATAGATAAATTGTTTGTTGGAACAAAGTCCATAAGTTAAGTTAGAAAGTCCATAACTTTTACATCTTGATGAATTGTGCAAAATAAATTACATCTCCATTTTAATGATCAAGTTAACAATACAAACTTAAGTCCTTATGTTAAAATGGAATTACATGTGGAGAAACATCCACCTTCAATCACAACATCCCTAAAAAATTTACCATTGTGACAAGAAAATTGGGCCACTTTAGTTTGCACACACCTTTTAGAGCAATAACTTGCTTCTCAAGAGTAGTGTTTATAGTCATACCTTCTTCATGTTTTTCCTTCAGAAACTCAAATGGTGTTTTACTAAGTTCACCAAAAACCATCTCTACTTCTTTAGCTACTGCCAACATTTTTTCAATATTGGCATAACTCTTCAACATGCACAACTTTCAAATTTCAAGACATAGGTGAATAATAAACTTGCATTTTTGGTCCACATCCTTTATCTTCCCTTTCTTGCACAATTTGTCCAATTTGTCAAAGTACAATTGGACCCGTTGTTTAGGTTTTTATTTCACAACATCCATTTTCATTCTTCTCTCATCCAAATCTACATCTCTTAACTTTTGTTGCATTATTATCTTCATTTCATTCCAATATGCAAGAGCAGGTTGGAGCTTCTTAAACCAGTCCCTAGCTTTCCCATGCAAATTAAATTTTTCTATCTTAAAATTTTTTACTTCATCATAGCCATGGACCTCAAATGCCATCTCTAACCTTTCTATCCAATCTAAAATGTTTTCAAACTCCTTTCCCCAAAAAAATTCATCCATCCCCTTGGGACTAGTCATAATGTAAGAATTGATTAATCCCAAACTCTTATTAGAGCATAAATGCAAATCCGTATCATGGGAAAACACAAAAATCTACATGGTCTTCTCCCTCCTCCAACTAATGATGTAGTCCAGTCTCACCAATTTCCAAATTCCAATTCAATAGTCATGATGTTACACTAGCATGTTCAACCTTAATTAATCTATCCCCAAATTGAAAGCATTTTTCTAGCCCAAGTACATAAATCTTAACACTTCTACCAAAATCTACAAGTAGTGTTAGCACCCAAATGTTTCCAACATACAAGGGTGGCTTCTCAATTTCTAAATGCAGAAAAACAAATGGGTAAGAGTTAGGAGGCTTATTTGCAATAGGTTTTTTGTCTTTTCTGTAGTTACTACATTCCATCCCATCCTTGTTGAGAATGTTTCTTCTTTATTACATAGAATGTCAGACCTTAGCAAAGTTCAATTTCCACTCCTCCTCAATCTTTACCACAAAGACCTAATTACCCTCTATTCTACCACTAAAATTAATTTCATTACCACTTGCATAAACCTAGCTCAACATACCATCTCCACTTCTGTATAATTTCCAACTTAGAACACATGCAATACCTCCAAAAAGCTCCATTCTAATGATCCTATCTCCCTCCCTAAATCCACTATTGTGTTCAGGTTGGAAAAACTTTACACATCCTCCTAACAATGGTGGGTTTATAGGGAGTTATATATCTCTAGTTTAGTAATGTTGTTAGGGTTTACATGAATCTTGCGAAACCTATCATTTTTAATGATAAGGCCATCTAGATACGTAGAAAACCTATAAGTGCTAGAGTTGATGAGGACCTAACCCCAACCATCTTGGGAAATCTTCAACCATATTGTTGCCTTGATGAAAAATCTTGACAATGGAACTCCAATTGCAAGGTCTCCCTACCTTGCTTCTTTGGAATCAAATCCTATTATGTTAACCATGCCAAAGCCAAAAATGTGAATCACCAAAGTACCTTGGAGGTGGATGTCCTTCAAAATGGTGTTGATTAAATTTTTAAATGGTGGTTATGTTGTTCATTATGGTAGTAGTGCTCTTCCATCATATAATAATCTTCTAATGCTTCCTTTAAACTGTCACCTACTTTGATACCAAAAAGTGGCGTGTTCAACTTCTTGTAACACACCATTTAACATCATATAGTTGAATTACTCAACATCAAGTTCTCTTACAAACTATCTAAACAACACCATATAACCATTAGAAATTTGATCCCAAAGTCCTGGAACTTGATTCTATGGGTTTCCAAGAATTAGAGCTCTTCAACCTCACTCTCTTGAACTTCAACAGGTCATATTCAAGTGTCACTTTTCACAAAACCCTTTAACAACCACATAGACAGCACATACACACAAACCCCACCATACAATTTGATAGAAAACTATTGGCTACTACTACATGTAATCACTCAATATTTGATCCACTTAGATAACAACAACATTGCATAATGAAGGAATGCCTAAACCCCACTATCAACATTGAAAGTTTAGACAAGGAAAATTTGACATCTCTCTGTCCTCACATCAAGGTATATTTTGTTGTAGAAATCCCATATTTCCTTTAGAATGCCTAGAAGACTAAGTTTTCTTTCTTTCATTATGACTTGAGGAATTGACAAAAAGAGACCAACAAACAAACTCACACAAACAACAGTACACTTCACAACTGCTTTGAAATCCTTGTAGCTCTCATGCTCTTCCTGTCATCAACCCATTTCTACTGCCATGCATCCTTCCTAAGGAGAAACATAACGTAATGGAGTACTACTTCTCCTATAGAATGCAATCCACAAAATCCTCAAAAAACACTCCTTTCATCCTAATGCAAAGAAAAAGAATCCACTTAGCTTTGTATGTTTGCATTTGGACCAATTGTGCCCTTTTATTTCCATCAAACTCCATTGCTTGACAGACCAATCAAAGCTCCAATGGAAAAATAACCATAACATAGAAAATGTAACCAAGGAGAGAACTTCACCACACAACAGGCGTTGTCAACAATGAATAACCACCGTTCTCATAATAAAGCTCATGAACACAAATGCCACAAAAGATAACTTCAGGCTTCACATCACAAGCAATTGCCAAAAGTTTCGTCTTTTTGCAAATTTCAATTGTTGATGATACTTACTTCATCAATGTAGGGCTTCATCTACCGCTTCTTTTCATCACACTTTGCCTTGGACTAATAAGCTTCAGCCCACATTTGCTTTGTGTAATATTGAGGTAGAGTACAAATCATTCTTAGATGGTGCTAAAGAAATTTCTTGATTTGAACTTTATTGGAAGAGCTCCAACTTTTGAGAGACAATCTGACATAATTGCATTGCGACAATCAAAATAACAACAACCTAATGAATAACCCAATCTTCCATGCGCAAACAAAGCACATAGAAATCCAACATTACTATATTCAAGAAAAGGTGTGCACCAATGTGATTGAAATTACGTACAATCCCAGCAGACTATAACAACAAGCTGATGTTTTCACAAAGCCACTAGGGACTACTAAATTCCAAACATTAAAGACCAGCATTACAAGCTAAAATCACTACTTATACATTCAACTGGATTGCTCAATTTCAATTAATTTAGATTAGTTAGTCTAAATCATGATATCAAGAACAAGAGAAAATGCCAGAAATTACTCCCAACTTTTAATCTATTAGGACCATTGCTGCTAAACATCTCCTAATTTACCTCTATTTTGTTACACTATCATGGTCAATGACATCTATAATTACCAATATAGTAACACTGTTGTGTTCATCGACCACCATCTTTGATCTCCAATGCTGGTGGGCACTGCCCTGGGCTTCCTGATTTGTATTTAAAGACGATTTTAGATGAGGGTCCAAGGTCCAGGAACCAATGAATTCAAGCAATCTTATTGGTCGAAAGCTTCTAAATTGGTCCCAAGGTCTTCATATGAGGGTCCAAGACCAAAAAGTGGCAAATTGAGGCTAAACCTTCATGGCACCTGTTTTGGAGGGAAAATCAATTGGTTGGGACCAAAAAACAGTGCTAAAAAGAGAGCTACTGCTTTGGAGAACCAAGAATCAGGCTAGGGACAAAGGTACAGTCCAACTTAAGGATTCAATTTGCTTCAAATCAGTCCAAATGGGTTCCTAGGAAATCGGACCCTAGACCCCCCTCTAAAGTGGGCCTAAGTTGTATCTTTACTCTGTTTTGATTCACCTCTATACACCATTTTTACTGTTAATCACATGAATTTTTTCACTTTCTTCACACCATCCATCATGTAAAGGCAAAGAGAAAACACTCAAATGGGTGGATGGGAACTTGCAACTGAAAACAAAGACCCACTTTAGAGTGTGAGTCAAGGCTGAAAAAACTTGGGGCTAACTTTAAGCATTTCTGGCTTGTTCTTTGGCCCACAGTTATTAATAGATGCTAGAACATTAATATTAATAAATGCAGAAACATTGGCCTCAAGGGTTGCAAATTGGCTTCTCAAACTCATTGCTATCCTTTGTTAGCCTTGGGGCCAATACAAGGCCATAAAGTTCAGCATTTATTGGTAACGTGGGGGCAGATTGAAAAGATTTTTTCTATTTCAGCCTTGACTCATAGTGTAAAGCCCTTGGGGGTTGATTTCAACTTTTGCACCAATAGAACTGCTTAATTTGAGTTGAACCTTGGCCTTGACTCCTTGTGTAAAGTGGGCCTAAGAGCACTACAAATCAAAATCTGTAACTTAACCGCGCGACATTTCACGAAATCGAGCTTGAACATTCCACAGACGTCAAAACCTGTCAGATCCTAGGACAGTCTGAGGTGCGGTGACATATTTTGTGATGAAAATGGGAAGCTGCCTGCTCTCGGAATTGGATGATCTAGAAACCGAAATGGGCTCATGCAACTGCATCAAAATGGGCTACACGCCTACACTAGAGCTACTGATCTGTTAGCAGCGATCTGCCACTTGCATGGGCATGGTTCTTGGCGGCGATCCTTCATGCATGCAGCCTTGTTTCTCACACCGGATCGTGGCAAACAATGTTGGAACCCATGCAGCATTCATAAAGATCTAGCATGCAAGTCACAGATCGCTGCCAACAACTAATTCCTCGCCAAAATGCGGTTACAGCTACAGTCCTGCACGCAGACGTCCTCCAGCTGGCTAGAAGATTTTCAAGAGGCAGCTTCCCATCTTAAACATAAATGTGTCTGTATCCAGCCGCTGTGAGTACACTCTCTGAAATCTATTTTACATGAGCCTATTTGACACTAAGTCCATAAATTGTGCTGCTATCGAATTACTGTGCGGCGTGCAGGCGACAAGTCGAATTAGCAAAGGTAGTACCATATCTTGCATCTCAATTAGTGTGATCGCACCTCAGACTGTCACAGGATCTGCCAAGTTTTGAAGTCGGTGGAATTCTCAAGCTCAAATTTGTGAAATTTCGCAAGGTTCAGTTACAGATTTAGATTTGTAGTGCTCTTAGTTTCGAGCTGCAAGTTCCATTGTCAGTGCGCTTTCCCTTTCCTCTCTCTTATAGACCGTGAATCTGTGAGCATGGACTTCTGTCTTTTGTCGCCTGCAGAAGCGATATCCTAGGCGAGCTAGCTAGTAGAATTTGGAGTTCTGGGTAATCTGTTTCCTTGGAAATTGCTTATGTTTTGTACTACTATTCATTCATGTGATTACTGATGAGCAGGGTTGGCAAATGTGATCGGTTAAGCTTGAATAAAGTATGGCTAAAAAACCAGGAGCACCACCAGTTGTGGTACCAAAGTCATGTGAATCAGCGCAACAGCGTGCGGATTTGATTCGAGTGCAACTGCTGGTGCAGAAATCCACCAAGCGGGTGCTGTACATGGAGGCTGGCAAGGATTTTGTCGACATGCTTTTTAGCTTTCTCATGCTGCCTATTGGAGCAGTGATAAAACTTATCTCTCAAGGTATGAAGCTGCAAAGTGATTTGTTGCAACCTACATAGCATGCTATGGTCTGGATTCGTTTAGCAACCGCTTGACGGCTTGCTCTTGTACAAGCGAGTTCGTTCGGGTGCTGATGCTGCAATCTTAGTTCAGGTTTGGACGAATGGCCTGTGGGAAGTATCTCCAACATTTTCAAAAGCGTCGACAACCTCAACGCTAGTTTGATGAATATTGGCTGCAAAGACATTCTACTGAGCCCGCAACCTGCATGGGGCTTTCGTGCAAGCTCGCTTCTGCGGATTCAGGGTGCCGAGTCGGACCCAACGACATATTACATGTGCAGCAACTGTCAGACTTGTAAGCAACCTGGCAGTCCAACTATCATGACAAGGAAGCTCGGTGATCTTTGTCCAAGATGCAAATATCCGATGTTTAGCGCACTTACTGAATCCCAAGAATCGCTGCCTACGAAACTTGAGTCTAAACCTGCAGGAGCTGGTTACGTGAAGGAAAACACGACTTTTATGATTACTGACGATATAGAAATATTCGCAACATCCGCCATCAAGAGCATTGTGCTTCTCAACAAGCTCAAAGTTCAGAACATGAGCGACCTCGACAGCCTGGAAATCACAGTAGGCGTCACCCAGGTAGAGTCTCACGCGTCTCTGTCTACAGAGCATGCCAGCTTAGATCTTCCTCTGCACTTGCGGATACTGACTCTTGATGAGCTGCGTAGGTGAGGCTCTACCGTTCTTGTGACGATGAATGAGAGCTAGGTCTGATAACTACGCATATCGTTGCATCTCCAAAGTTCCGGAACCCATTTGTGAATAAGCCGTTTACAAGTAAGAACCTTATGGCGGTTCATGAAATGGAATTGTCTTGGGTATCGCAGGCTTTGCAGCTTTTGAGAGCCTCCCTGACAACGAACTCCGCATTGAACGAAGTTTTCGCGAAAGAGTGAGTTCCTTCTCCTTGAAGCTGGTGATAAAATCGATAATCTTGGATAATTACTTGCAAGGCACACCTCCTCACTTTAAAGGATCAAGTTTCAACGAATTCCAGGGTGGGTACATGAATTTGGTGTACCCACCACGAAGTTGGTAAATACTCTAAAGACTAAGTTGGATCTTTGAATGTTGTAAGCTGCAAGAACAGTTTCAACAAAGCTTGAACACAAACTTTTCACCTTCTGGTCTCTGGTGCCTGATCTTAGTCTACAATGAACTCATTTCCATCATGTGCATGAGGTAGAACGTCATATAAGTCCTGAGGTTCCTATTTAAGTCTTTTGCAAATGAAGCTTGCAAATTCAATGCATATGGAGCAGCTACGTTTGTGAATCCCGATCACGACATTGTCAGCTGTGAGAGCTATAGTGTATCAAGCTGCTTTGTATGTGTATGCAGTAAGAACTAACATGCTTGGGGTATGCTTGTAAACTGAACTTAGGGTTTGCAAATGTGTAAGTGAGAAAGGAGGCTCGAAAGGAGGCTCAAAAGGAGGCTCTAAGAAATCAGCTTACCGTTCGAGCAAACAGGCCGTTGTGAGTGGCAAACAACTGGATGATACTACTGAGGACTCCTCCTGATGCCATCTGATATGCACTCAAAAGTCTGTGTTAACCCCACACCACAACCTCTGCACCCTGAATAGAGAGACTCTTTTTTGCTACAATGTGTTAACATTACATTTCTGATGTTTGCAGACTAACATATGAATTCTTCATTTGGAGATTGACAAGTCATTGGTCTCGATTTTCTAAGTTGCCTTCAGGTGGAAGTTCTGTATAGTGAATCATGCAATAATATTATATTGTTTTGACTTGGGAAGCTGTGCATGAGAAATCAGAAATGGAAGTTGATCTGCTGCCTACTGAACTTAATTCTTGAGATGTGCTTCTACAACAGTGCAGTAGAATGCTCTGCTCGATTGTATGCTCTGCCTGGTTGTGAACAATGTGGAGTGTAGATTGTTCCTGAACAACCTACAGTTCCTGATGCAGTAAAACCCATGCAAAGGTATGTCATTACCCCATTGCTTACAACCCACAGCACCATTCTTTAAATTACCCCCATATTGCTAACTGAAGATTCCCCATACCTCTTCCCTTTCTCCTCTGACATTCACAGGTCATACAGTTGCAAAGGTATAAGATACTTGGATAATTGCAAAAGAAAATATGGATACCATTGAGGTGTTTTACATAGTGAGTCGTAATTGACTGTCAGCCAGAGCCAAGTGCAGTGTTTGACATTGAATAATTGACAAGCTATCCATGGATTGCTTAGAAACATGGGGAGGAAGTGGAATGGTAGTATCCACATGATACAACTCAAATTCATGTTGTTGATGAGAGAGACCTAATCCAATGAGATGCTTGATAAGTGGTTATCTCTTCTTAAACCAAAATGAAATTGGAAGAACAGACGTAAGCTCCAAAAAACTTGCTAAGTATATTCCTAAGTAGAGTTGTGCCAACCAAAAATAGGTGGAGCTCCAAAAACCTTGTAAATTGCCAAGTTGTGTACAACAAAGATAGTGGAACACAGGGTGTGAATGCTCTGTTTGGTTCCAGTTGCTGCTATTCTACGAAAAGTTGGATTGCATAATCAATACCCAAGAGGGAGCAGGGAATGAACATAAGGACTGAAAAGATGGGGAACCTGAAGTCCTAAACTACACAACACATTGATCTAGTGGAAGCTTGCTTGATAAATCTAACAGGCAGCATAACAGCATTTGCTCCCATACACACCACTAGTACTGCTTGATAACCTGCATGGTCAAATCAACAAGCATTCAGCAGGAGCATTGCTGAACAACAACAACAATGAGCAGAGCACAAAATTGCCCATGACCAATAAACATTTGGATTCTAAGTTCAAGCAAAAAGTTGCAGATGCAACTAAGCAACTCCCAAGAACAAGACCATGATTTGCAGATCTCTCTGGTGCGACTGTCATCATATGTAAGACATGCCATGCAACTCAGAGAGGGCATACGTTGTTTCAACAACACTACCTGATCAATCCCAAAGCTCCCTTTGCTTGATTCCCTTGGAAACATTTAGCAAGCCATCCACAAACTTGCTAGTTCCAAGCAAATAATTGTGTCAATCTCAGGAAATAAGTCACCAAAAACAGTACCCAAGTGCAGGTGTGCAATCCCCAGAAATCTGCGTTGAAAATTTTGGTGACCAAGTTCTGAAGTAATGAAATGCAGCAGGTGATGGTTTTCTTGCAAGCATAAATAACTGTATCACTTGAACCTTGCTCTGCAACCCCCATTTCAACACAGACAAGAGATGATCATCAGACAAAAGATGGCAAACCAATGACACTATTTGAATGAATATATTCATGACAGAGCAATGCACTCACCATCCAAGTAAAATCGACAAACAATAACTGATAGAGCTGAAGAATGTTGCAAAAGAATGTCATCTGCAGCTGCACCATCAGGAAAGGCAAATTTGTGAAGAAGAATCCATGTGCAAGAAGGAACATGCAGGAGAGTTTGATAGAGATTGCGAGAGATTATTCACCTTGATATTATTCATGAAATCAGCTGCATGCTTTTCCAGCAATGATGGTCTCAAAATGTAATCCTGTGGAGGCAAACAAAAAACTCTTAACACCAAAGCAGAAAGTAGGAAGAGAAGGGCATGCAGAGGTCACAACATTCATGGAAAGCATCAAATTCAAAGCATCAAGGTATAGCTCGCCATTTTTGTGCAGACCACAGGAAGAGCATAAGAGTAGCTTCCAGACCACAAGAAGTAGCTTCCACGGTTTGTATTGGGAAGGCGAAGAAGCAGAAAAAAGACCTAAAGAGAAAGAAGAAAGAAGAGGTACGATTGTTGGAATACCTTGATTCAGCCCTTCCAGACATTGCTGAAAACAAACCAAAACCCACTGAAGCCACTCTCCAGACTTTGATCCTCTACATGAATTTGGTTGCTACTGGAAATATCTGCAAAAACAAAAGAGTTGTGGAAGAAGCAGCGAAAAGCCCTTCTCGAAAGGCTCTTGTCTCCACACGTGGAACCCCTATCCTTCAACCCAGATGGGCATAGCCAACACAAAAGCAGAATTGGAAGAAACGAATGCTTTGATGGATTGCTTGCTGATGTAGCCGAGCAGAATCGCTAAATCTCGAGGTGGATTTCAAAGGCTCACAGAGGAGAAAAGAGAGAGAGGGGTGCAGGATGTGTGCATCCGTGAATTCGTCTGCCGGTTTTCTGGGTGGTGCTTCAAAGCTCAGATACTGGGGAGTTGATCAACAAGCCACGAAGAGGAGGAGATCTGCGACATGTTATGCCACGCTCAAGACTGTGAAACCAAGCTTCACTGGTTTGCAACCCATTGCCCGATTATCTGATAATAGTATCTTTCCACGTTGAAGGTTTAGAATCTTATTCAAATCTCCGGTTTTTGTTGTTGCTGGTGATGCAGCAGATGTGATGAGATTGGGAAGAACGGAATTGGAGGTTTCACGACTCGGGATTGGAACTCTGCAATGGGGAGACCCGGGAAGCGGATTCGGAGACACATTCGGAGAAACTGAACTGGCGACTGCTTTCGATGTGTTGGTGAATGGTGGCATCAATTTCTTCGATACAGCTGAGGTGAGGTGATTGCACTGGAAGATGTTGATCTGAAATCTCTCTCAAGAACAAGAGGACAACGTCATCTCTGATCTGCTGCTGTGCTCAACATGTCAAAAACAACAGCAATGAAATCCGAGTGTTTGTTTAGTGTCCATGCATGAATTTCTTAGGGTTTTTTTTGGGTTTGTTTGTTTCTCAAGTGCCTTGATTGCACAAGAAACTTCTGATTTTTGCAGGTTTATGGCTACCAGAACATCAAGGCAGGAACATCATCAGAGCAACTGCTGGGCAGATTTGTGAGCAACAACAAAAGTAGTCGAATGAAGCAGCAGCATCCACAAGGAGAGGATGATGATGGCAAACACTTCTTATCACCGGTTGTTGCCACCAAATTCTTTACCATCCCTTGGACAAATTTTCTTGTGGGTCAGTGCTCTTTCTCTCTTGACCAAGTCCAGGAATTCACCAGCTGATGGATTCTGTCTGTCTACCACTACTTGAAACAAGAAGTTGAAGAGAGAAAGTTGTAACATTATTGAGTACTCAAGAGTTGATTGATGATTATACTATCTTCTTCACAGTCTCTGAAACACTAAAGTCCTCACACTGGTTGGTTTCCACCATCTGCTCTCAGAGATAGGAACCCTGCAATCTGTCAAATTTCCTCATTGAGATCTGACTTGAACTACTCCAGATGTTGACAAAATGATCCCATTGTGGCAATGGGAAAAACTCAAGTGTTATTTCTGCCACTAAGCACACCCCCTCCTGGATACAATCTGATGTCCAAGAATTGAGATGAGGTTATGGAGTGACAGGATGCAGCTTGTGGTGTCAGGAGGTGGTTTCAGACTAGGACGCAAGTCCTTGCTGTCAGCACTGCGAGCCAGTTTGAAGCGGATAGGTCAAGACAAAGTTGATCTCTACCAGGTAAGAGAGATCTCATTTGATATGATGCGTGTGCACGCAAGCTGACTTCGTTTAGTACCTTACAAAACTCTCACCACTCATGGCTGCCTGCTCTTGTCATTGTTGTGTCTTGGGTCTGCACTGTTGACTGATGCACAGTCTTTTATTGAGGTATTGATCAAAAGCTGTGTCAATATGTGGCCATGGTTCTCATCATGGTAGATCCATTTTCCATTTCCCACATTTTCAAATTCTGCACTCATGGAGAGCTTAAAGGAGGCTGTGGAGGAGGGCCTTACAACAGCAGTTGGTGTATCCAATTATTCACGATACCAGGTATCAATGTTAGGCACTAGATGTGACATTCTGGCAAATACTTGATGAAATCAACCCATAGATGGCGAATCTATACTTCAAGACCTTCGTACCTTAAGCCCTAGAATGAATCCTTCAGTGCATTTGTGCTGAGAAGAGAGCTGGTTGTTGCCTCTAATATGTGCTCCAGTTATGTTTCAGATGGAGGAGGCAGATGATTTGCTTGCTCGCTATGGAATCCCATTGGCATCAAATCAAGTTCAATACAGGTTCAACACAACCCCTAGAATAGTACTACAACTCTGGCATCACCCTATGGAAACAATGTTGGAAAATGTGTTACAGAGATAATGAGACCCACACATTCAGATCATGTTTCCAGAAATTTAAACTGTTCAATATCCACCCACCCAACTTGTGCTGGGAGAATTGGAACTGTGGCTCTGAAACAAGTCTTAGTTGTCAGGTGTATAGAATTCTCAGCAAAAGACAACTACAGAGCATTTCTGTCAAGTTTGATGTTCTCAAGTCAATCAGTAGACTGGAAATTTCAGGGTCTGAAACCTTGCAGGTTGATACACTTTATGCCTTCTCTTCAGCATTTAGGTTTGAAAATGGTGAATCATTTATTGGCTTCTGGCAATTGATTCTGGGGCCAAATTGAATGCTGGGTATTTGTGCATCTTCCTAGCTTGAAATCCTCGATTAGATGTCACAGCATAGGATTCTCTTCTTGGACAACAACCAGAAACTGTCTTGAAGATATTATAATCTCATAAGCTGTGGTTGCTGCTGCTCTCCAAGATCTAGTAAGCAGCCTAGTAAAAAGAGACCCAAGAAGAGATAATATGAGCTCCTAGAGTGGTGCTGAATTTTGTGGTGTAAATGAGTGGCAGTCTGGCAAGCCGAAGTCCTGAGGAGAATGGGCTACTAAAGGCATGCAAGGTACACAAACCGAGTTGCACATCTCACACATGGGCCATTGAAGACTACTTTTACAGAAGACAAAAAATTAGTGTTCCACAAATGGAGCAGTGAATACATTTTGGGATCCTTGAGCATGATAATTGTGACTTATGCAAAACTTCCTTCCTCAATTAAATGGACATCTGCTTGACGAGAGTCTCTGGCTGAACCTGGCAAAACCATAACTTTACAAATGGAGATTTAGTTTGCAACCTCACAGCTGGTTAGATCCTTGTCATATGTCTGATGGGTGCAATTTCTGAGTCACGTGTGGGTTCGGAATTTTATGAATGCAGGAAAGAGGGATTACTTTGATTGCCTACTCGCCTCTTGCATCGGGCTTGCTTACTGACAAAACTCTTACACGGACAGATAAGAGAGCCTTGATGGTAGAGTACTATACCCAAAGTTTACATTTCATGATTTCAGACACCTGAATCAGTTGGAGTACACAAAGAACTCAATAAAGGACTCAATGTAAGTCCAAACTGATGGTTGCTATGTGTACCTAATGTTTGGGCAGGTTCGACCATTGTTGAACTTGATGCACACAATAGGGACAACACATGGTGATAGGTCAATTGCTCAGGTATGGTTATATGTTCTTTCCTTTCCTTCCACATTGGTGAAATGGGAGTATGATTATGGTAATATGAAATGTAGGTGGTCATTTATGCTTGATATTGAGGGCAGGCTAATGGGTAGTTCTTGCTTTTCCACTTACTCATACATAGTCACGACATTTGGGATTACATCATTTTGAATCTGATAGATGTGTTATCTGCCCAATTTTACAATTCTACATAAAAAGAACTAAATGCTGTAACCAAAGAGACAACTCTGTGGTACTGTTGGACTTGATTTTCGTGGCAGGTTGCACTGAATTATTTGATATGTAAAGGAGCCCTACCCATTGCAGGGTGAGTGTTTCTTGCTCAAGGCTGCTTTATCCTTGGTGATAGTCCTCTCAACACACATGGACACTTACTTTTATACTTATTCAAAGCCATAATGTGGGCTTTACAGTGACAGATTTTTGCAGAATTTAGGTCTGGTGCAGCTTGGCCATATCACACTGTTTGCTGATGTGCTGCATGGAGGTTGCACATGCCCCATATCCACTTACTTGCAGACTTCCTGATAGATGGAAACTCACAAGGACATTTTTGTTTCTTTATCAGGTGCAAGACAGCACAGCAGGCAAAAGCACATTGTGAAGTGCTAGATTGGCAATTAGATGAGGATCAAGGTGAAATTATATCCGCAAAGTTTGCCAGCCTCTTTTTTTTGTTGTCATTGTTATCAAATTCTTTCAAGTGTTTTTGAATAAGCCTCCAACCTTCATACTAGATATATCATAAAAAGAGATTCTCAGTTCACAAGCTGAATTGCCTTCATAACATATGTCAATTAGATGATATGGTAAATGCCATCTGTCAATAGTTGGTTTAGAGCTATTGATTTGGGCAGCTTTCCATCCAGTGAAACAAGTGCAACATTTTGAGTCTCAAGCAGGGTCTCATCTGAACAACAAGCTGAATATTCCTCTGATTAGGGTGATGGTCGATTTTGCTGGATGGGTTTGTCTGCAGTGGCATCTCTTGAGGAGAAAATGAGAACTTTGAAGCTGTAAAAACATTAATGATATTGCACCAGCTTGTGCATTTTCTGCTGCTGATAACAATTGTATTATTGGTATGTTTCTGGCTGCATGGTAATTGCTCTGATTACAGCTGACCAAAACCATTTAGTCAATAGTGTTTCTTATGATTATGAGTTTCAGAACATGAAAGCTTGCTCTCAAAATGCACCCTTGACAACGCTTGTCAAGTTTGACCCTGATATCATGAAAGAGGGTCATGGGTTCTCTCATGGGTGTCATTAGGTTATGACTTTCACTCTCCTATTTTGCTGGTTTTGGTTTGGCTGGTACTAATACACCTGGTACCTTCAATGTGCTTTTGTGGAATTTCCTCTTGTGAAACAAAATCTCATGAGCTGGTTGGTATCATCAGGTTTTTTCAGGTTCACACTCACACTCTGTTATTCTATATGCCAAATGGAATCATCTCATTTGTGAGCTAGCCTCCAAGTCTTTTGTCATGGTCATCACCTGATTCATTCCAATTGCTAGGATCCACAAGATCAAATTGGACCCTTCAAAAAAGTTGAATTGTGTGTGATTTTTGAAGACTTTCCAGGGGCAGACAGACTGTTCCAGATCTATAGTAACGGAAGTTGGGGGCAGTCTGCATTGTGTTCAAGAGGTTCAATATCCCCACTGCCCCTGCATTGTGCTTGACTTCCTGTGAACTTTTCAAGTTGCAGATCTTGTGACAAAGTCTGTAGTCAGTCAATTTCTAGCAGCTCTTTGCAGCTGATCTTATTCATTTAGTGAAAAGTACAGAAGAAATCTCTGCTTTCTCCATGACACTACAGATGAATTGATCACTTACACAATGACATGTTCAAGATGCAGCTGACCTTCACTAGTATGTAGTATGTCAATATTCTTAACAAGTACTATTCCAATTGGTCACTCCTTGTCTACAGAGTGAGATGTGAGATGCTGGAAGGTGACCTGAAGTGTTAGGGGACCCAAGGGGCTGAGCTGAAGAAGATTAGACAGAGCTTCCTTATTTATTTTCAGAGGTTTTTCTTGTAATTGCTATCAATTTGATAATGAGTATGAGGAAAGGGAAATACTTTTGTATTATTGAGTGTGTCAAATACAGACCAATGTGCCTGGGGTGAGACGCTTACAAAAAATTTGGGTGAGTCCACTAGGGGCAAGCCAAAATTTCTTAATGGACAGCAAAACAGACATAATCACTTGCACTGTCATGCTCCATTATGTATTGGCTTTCATTTCGATTTGCACATCTCCGTGTGGATTTGCAGAGTGGTCGTATGGATTTGCAGAAAGGTCTTGTAAAGAGTAGGTCTTGGCACTTGCCCAAGTAAGGTCCAGTACACCACAGAGGACCCCTCCAACCTGCATTGTAAGGGAACTGAAATGAAAAGAGGCTGAAAGGGCCATAGGAGAACCAATACATGTAAGATAATGCCCAAGGAGTGGGCACATGTTTGGTGCCCGCTCCTGGGGCGGTACCCTACATGTAATGCTTTTCCTATGGCCCTCTCTCTCTGCCTCCTTCCAGATACCTTGCAACCCCGGTTGGTGCTATGCAGTGTACCAGACATAACACCTCGCTTGCTCCAAGGGCATTGCCCACTGGTGCTCAGTATGTCACTCTGGATAATAAAATTAAATGTCTAAGTTTAGCTTTTTTCTTTTGGCAAACCCACCAAC
>Ga0116229_10001706_pt1 | contig 34886 bp, 26 predicted proteins | sample S1TSphgellanicum_3_FD_87313 | JGI IMG/M metagenome (GOLD analysis project Ga0116229, IMG submission 87313) | Host-associated microbial communities from peat moss isolated from Minnesota, USA - S1T2_Fc - Sphagnum magellanicum MG | ecosystem: Host-associated > Plants > Peat moss > Unclassified...
GCCGGAATTAGGGCATTTACACCGTAGAATTAATTAATTTTGTTTGTTTCACATTTCGCACTTCCCCCCTCAGAATTTTATTTTATTTCACATTACCCCTAAAATAATTAATATTGGTGTGAAAAGAGTGCGACGGTACGGTAGACACAACCCAAAAAAAAAACTGAAAGCAAACTATCAGCAAAAATCAGGTAAAGACCCTCTGCAAAGAGCACTCATGGTTACGAAACAACAATGAACGATATCAAAGAAGACTTAAGATGAAAAAGTTGAACGATATCAAAGAAGACTTAAAATGAAAAAGTTGAACGATATCAAAGAAGACTTAAAATGAAAAAGTTGAACGATATCAAAGAAGACTTAAGACAAAAAAGTTGAACGATATCAAAGAAAACTTAAGACCAAAAAGTTGAACGATATCAAAGAAGACTTAAGATGAAAAAGTTGAACGATATCAAAGAAGACTTAAGACCAAAAAGCTGAACGATATCGAAAAAAACTTAAGACAAAAAAGCTGTTTTTTTATCACAAATCAACTAGTGACAAAGGTGCACTAGCTAAGATGTGTGCAAGAGATGAAGAACCTCAACCAAGTGCAGCAGCCCGCTGAAGAATCCACCACTAATAGTGTATATATTTAACTTCAAGGAGATTGGAATATTGTATTTAACTCCTAGACCATGACTCTCTTGGGGATGTTATATTTTAGCTCTATGACCTTGATTTTGTTTTAGAGCAATTTCAATTTCTTAGAGCATTGTTAAATATTTCACACATTCAAGATGTGAGTATTAAAATTTCTTCAAACTTCACCCATAAATAAATAAATAAATGCCAATATATATATATATATATATATATATTGTGGTGGTAACATAGTATTAATCAAAAAGGAAAGATTGTTGATATTTCTTCAACACTTGAACCAATCATTGTATAGTTGATCATTCTAAAATAGGCATTTATTTTTATTGATGGTCTTGCAAGGCATTTAATTCAAGTTTATTTTCAATTTCATTGAGGTGGGTGGAGTAGCTATCCTCCACACGAGGACTTAGCCAAATTTGGCTACAAGTTAGAGAGAAGAGTAAAAGAAAATGTGAAACAAAACAAAACAAAAAAGCTGAAAGAATATACCTATACGATTAAATAAACAAGAGGGGTCATAGAAAACATTGCCTTTTGCAAAAATGGAGTCTACTCCTGTCATGAAATGAATCAAGGCAAACAAGGTAACAAGTTTTTATTTTTATTTTTTATTTTTTATTTTTTTCTAACTACAAAAATGAAAAATAGGCAATTCCAAAAAAATCTCCAAACTAATGAAGAATTTCAACAACTCATTTGCATAATAAATATATGTCCTTTTTACTTGTGTGAAATTTCGTGAAAGGAGTCAAGGCAAACAAAGTAACAAGTTTATTATTATTATTATTATTATTATTTTAATAAATTTTATTTTAATATTTTTAATTTTAAAACTAAAAATATGAAAAAAATAGCCAAAAATCTCCAACCCAATGAAGAATTTCAACAACCCATTTGCAAAACTAAAGTAAATATATGCCCTTTTTACTTTTATGATATTTCATGAAAGGAATTGAAGCAAACAAAGTAACAATTTAAAAAAAACATTCTAACTAGAAAAATGCAAAATAGGCAATTCCAAAAAAATCTTCAACCCAAATGAAGAATTTCAACAACTCATTTGCATAATAAATAATATGTCCTTTTTACTTGTGTGATATTTCATGAAAGGAATCAAGGCAAAGAAAGTAACAATTAAATTTTTTTTTTTCTAAGTACAAAAATGAAAATTAGGCAATTCCAAAAAACTCTCCAACCCAATGAAGAATTTCAACAACTCATTTGCATACTAAATACATGTGCTCTTTACATGTGTGATATTTCATGACAATAATGAGTCCCTAAAACCCTAAATTTCCAACATCTTGGGCTGAAAAACTGCACAGATTCTCTGTACTTTTCTTGCTCATGATAATTATGGAATTTTCAAAACATGTAATTTTTTTTTTTTTAAAAAGGGGAAAAGAAAACTCACTATTTGGTTACCACAAAATTCATCTTGTTCACAATAAGTACAAAAAAGAAATAAAAAGAAAAAAAGAAAAAATATTTACTATTTGATTAAATTCATCTTAGTACCCAAAAAGAAAAAAACAAAAAAACAAAACAAAAGGAAAAGTATTCACTAGTCAGTTGTGGCGATTCAATCAAATCCGTCACAATCAAATCAAATCCATTGCAAAGTGCTTGGAACCCACGATTTTTTTCATCACAAATTTTGGCCAAAAAGCCAGATTAAAGATTCAAAAAAGCAATATTTTGCAAGTTTTCAATCGCCAGGAAAAAAAGGAAAAATCACCAGATATATTCGTATATTCGGTTTTATTGTGTAGCCACAAAAATATAGAAGGATGATAAAGATTTGTACTTTATTTCTGGTTAATATACACATTTGGCTAATTCTTCCTAGGTCTGATTGCCATTTTTTCTCTACATCTTCCCATGGATGATAGCCACTTTGGCTACAAACAAAAATTCATCAAATTTTTTTAAAAAAAACACTACTTGGAAAGCATATTTGATTTCAAAATATAGGATTTAATATTTTACATACTCACCTTTTACTACCTACCTAAAAATAATTACCTGCCCACAACTTTGAAGTCAAGGTAAACCCTCAACTACACATCAGGTCAGGTAAGGCAAAAAAAAGTTAAGGTAAAAATCTGAAATATAAAGGATTTGCCTTTTTCCCTTTTCTTTTTCCCCACAATTAGGCTTTAATTATACACCCATTAGATCTAGACTATATTATGTTTTACAACTTTTGAAAGTTTTTTTTTTTTCCCTCATTTCAAAAGAATATTTTATATTTTCATATTCTTAATGATGATTGATACAACAAGTGTTTGACAAATTTTCATTATTATTTAATTAGAAATCAAAAGAGAAATTTAGATGTTTAATGCAAAAAACCTTTTGTATTCTAGTGTTTTTAATTTATTTTTTTTCAATCAATAACATATTGCTTGAATTAATAAACTTTTATTATCACAATGCATGACCCAGGTTTTTTTCCTCATTCAAAAAGAAAAATAAATATTTTATATTCTTTTTTTGGTATTCTTATCGATGATTGGAACAATAGCTTTTTTAGGGATCTAAACAGATTATTAAATTACAAATCAAAAGACAAATATGAATGTTCATCACAAAAATACTTGCTGACCTCGAGTAACCCAACAATACTCTGATTGCATAAAATATAGTGGCAAGCAAGACATTGACGTACATGCTGAGATTGCTACAAAAGATGCAATTTCTTAGCTTGTTTTGCAGATGGTTTATGAGCAAGTTGTGGGTGCGGTGACTCCATATGCTGAGGATTGAAGCACAAGCTGCTCCTTCTTTCGCTTGCGCTTTAATTTCCTCCTTCGAAGTATGGAGCTCTGTGCTTTGGGCACAGAAGGAAAAATCTCAACTATTGGGGACTCCGTATGATTTTTATCACTCGTGTGGATAACCCCTGTACATAATTCATCCACCCCCATAGCATTTTGGACAAACAGGGCAACAAAGAATCCATCCATGTTATCCCGTGAAGGATCTGTACGCAAAAGGTGGTGAGCTGCAAACATTGACACCAAGTGGTCAGAATTGTTGGAAGTAACTGAACCCTACACAATATCTCATACACACTGCATCAGTGGTAACACAATGCACAGAGACAGAAACAGTAAACTGTACTTACCACCGTCAAAGACAGGTAGTCCCCGATGAGGCCAGCTTGGGAATGGTGATGCTAGTTGAAAGCCTTGGGCATTTGCTTGAGGCAGTACAAAGTGAACCACATCTTCATTTTCCCTCTGATGAATGGAGCAAGTGCTGTACACAACTCTTTCGACTTCAGGAACTGCAAACCATCCACAACAATACTACGTTAGAATTTTTCTTTCCACACTAGTGTATCATGCTTGACAAAGAAGATATCTTTTGTACCAAAGGTCAATAAGACTTCATCTGAGGTGTACTCGGTTCTTCTTTCAAAGGGTACCCACCCAATTAAGTAGAAGATTCTCAAAAAAATACCAATGTGCATGCATCATTCAGTCACAATATTCCAGATCAGTAATAATCGAATTCTAATGTCCAAGTCTTACCACACTTCCAAACTATAATGGGCTGAATAATACAGATGGAGGAAAAACTGTACGAACATGAGAGAGCATGCAGGAGAGCTGTTTGCTGAAACCTTGCCAACTGTTCCACTCTTTGTTTCTCTAACTCATCCTCACTTCTTCCTGCAAACAAAACACGGTGAAACGAGTTGCAGATGGTGGGTTGTACATAATGGGCACAGCTTGTTCCTGTACAAGCAAGCACCTAGCCCAAAGGCATGAAGGATAGTGGTTGGGGCCCCCTGCACCCTGCCTCGTATAAATATACCACAGGTGGCTAATCATTACAATGCATCTAATTTTAGCAGGTTCAAAATCAGTGTGGTCTCAGTATGTGTGCTATCAGGTAGTGAAAAGGAAGTATCACCCTACCTTCTGCAGCTGATGGAAGGAGGTGATCCAAGCGTTGCACACTGGTGCCTGAGCCTGAGCATGATGGGTCAAGAAGTATACCCTTCACCTGTTCATGATACAGACAAGCAATTAAGTCACAAGCAGAAATTGCCAGATAACAGAACCCAAGTGTCTGCCTTCACATATGTGCATAAAAATATTTCACTACACAAATACAGAATACCTATGACTTGACAGGCTTTGCATACATTGCAGATAGATACACAGGTATAAGAAAGCCATTCATTGCTATCAGAAACTCATCTTGAGAGAAGTCTCCAAACACAAAATCAAGTTCAGGCAACACCATGCATGCACTATACCTTAGCAAACTCAGGTAGAGTAGGATCTATCCTCAAAAAATCTTGATGCCAGACCTCCACATCTGAATCAAGTCAGGAACAGCAAATTGTGGGAACTTTGATTCAACTTCTTGGAAGACAAAAAGGAATAGCATACCAGCTACTTGCATCACAGATTTTAGGGGGGATACTGGAAGCTCCTGCAAGGCACACAGTTTCACGTAATCTCTTCACCCGATTCTCATTGACTTCACATGCAATCACCCTCCCCTGTCCTTTCATGAGAGCAGCAAGCTGGACAGTCTTGTTCCCAGGGGCTGCACAGGCATCCAGTACCTGCAAAGGACCCTTGGATTTTAAGTTTCTCTCATACACTTTATTGAAATGAAATCAGACTGTGTGATAAAAGAACAGGACAAACAACCCAATTGTATACACAACTATGATTGCTGATAGTTACCTCCCAGCCAGGAACTGGAGCCAAAGCCTGTGCTGGCATACAGCTTGCCTTCCCCTGTAATAAACAAGGCATGTCAGTCTGTATCAAAAACACTGTAAAGAGCTTTCATTAAATCATCTTCAGGTCAACAGATACAACCTGTAGTGAACAATCTTTCAAAGCTTAAACATGGAGTTGTCAGAGAGATCTACCTGCAGCAGCAATGAGCCCTGCAAGACAAGAGGGTGCTTATGTAGATCTGTGCCTGCAGGTAGCACCAGCAAATCTGGTATGAGATTGTCTTGCTCAACCTACCCAGCACCAACAAACAGATGAAAGGATAGGATTATCACTTCAATGTGAAACATATAGTAGCAAGCCATACACACAGGAAGAAGCAAAGGCAAGCAGTAGCAAATCTGGTACATGGCTGATGCCCTTTCCTTGTAAGAGTGAGTGCAAAAGCAGCAAGTGCCCAGAAAAATATATGCACCTCATGGCTAACTTCCTGGAGACTTCTCAGAGCTTCCACAAAGCTGATTTTCAGTGTGTTGACTCGCACATACCGAGGCATAGCAGGGACTGCAAGAAGAACAGTAAAAACAACCATTTTCAATGAATGTGTATAGGATGGATTGTTGCAAAAATGTTTAGGCTGCAGGAGAACTAGAGAGAGAATAGTCTGGAAGGTAAATCAGGGATAGGAAACAAAGTCTCAGTCTGAGAAACAGGACCACAGACAAGACCATTTCACATAGTAAACTGAATTAACACGCAAACCCACTTGAGCTTCTCCAATCTTGCACTGTAGCACAGAGGAAGATAAGACCATATGAACAAGATTTAAGCTTCATGAGTAAAGTTGACCATAAAGCCTGGATGAAAAGAATACCAGGGTTGGACACTTCTGAAGGTAACAACTCGTCAGCACTTGCCACATTCTTCTTCACCAGAAGCCGTGCCAATGCAGATCGTAATGCACTTTTTCGGGACAAAACCACCTTCTCAGCATCCCCAGATCCTACCACCTCCTACCCACACCTCAGTTGGTAAAGAACAAAGAAATTTAGAGTCAAACTTCACCCTCCTATCTTTGGAAGAATATCTTGCACATGTTCTATAGCCCTCCTACAATTGTAGGTAGTTGCAGGTGTTTCCCTCTCTTTTGCACTAGATCTGATCACCCACATGCATGCCCAGTACTAAAATGTGCTGACAACCCAAGGCAAAGGAGATGGAAAGAAACCTGGCCAAATAAAAGGTCACAAACTAGCACATACACAAGCTCCTCAGGAATCTGTTTTTAGCCATACCCAGTCACCAGCAAAAGTTTAAGTCAGATGCATGATAAGCCTCTGTTGCAAACCTAAGAAATGATAAGAGGCAAGGCAGGTTTGTATATGAAAGCAACAAGAGGTTCTTTTAGTGCTCAACTGGGGAACAGTTCACCAATTGGAGTTTCTAGACAGATAACAACACTAGGTCACAGAAAACAAGCAATTCCACATAACAGTTTCTTCAGGCAAAACAAAATATGTATACACCACATTCTTCCATTGACTGCACTGCTCATACAATGAACCAGAAGGCATCATCTAAATAGAAGAATCAAATGTCTGGAAGTCAGCAGTAGATCCCTGGAAAAAATTATGGATGTAAATTAGTAGGATCCCACAAGAAGTCTAGAGACCTTTTTCTTGCCACTGAGCAAGTCTGTTGAACATAATATCTCCTTCAAGACTGGCAAATCTGCTCCCCCACAAGGTGCATAGCCACAGCAACTACCATGTCAAAAAGAAATCTAAACCCCCAACCCTAAACCATAATGCTACTGTGAGCTAGAATTCGTGTCCTCCACACCAACTCCAATTTTTTAACACAGATTTCCAATATTTGATATGGATCGCATTACCTGCAAAGAAATGTAGAGTCTACTGTAACTGTCACAAAGAAATCTAAACTCTAAACCCTAATGATACTGTGAGCTAGAATTTTCATTCTTCACATTAACTCCAATTTTCTAACACAGGTTTCCAATCTCTGATATGCTTCTCGTCACCAGCAAAGAAATGTAGAATCTACTGTAACTGTCACACAGAAATCTAAACCCTAAACCCTAATATTGCTGTGAGCTAAAATTCTCGTTCTCCACACCAACTCCAATTTTCTAACAACAGATTTTCAATCGCTGAAATGCATCGCACCACCAGTAAAGAAAAGTAACATCTACTGTAACTGACACAAAGAAATCTCAACCGTAATAATGCTGTGAGCTAGAATATTCGTTCTCCACACCAACTCCAATTTTCTAACAACAGATTTCCAAACTCTGATATGCATTGCATCACTAGCAAAGAAATGTGGAATCTAGTGTAACTCAACCGCCTAATTACATACAGTACGTTGTGGAAGCTGACATTTCAAAGTGTGGCACGTGAGGGCGAGAGTAGCCTTCTTGGCCACCACGGAAGGTGCATAAACGAGCGAGCGAATGGAACCCGACGCCTTCCTCTGTTCATCTCCGTGCAGCACAGTGCGCACGGCTTTGGCCGCCTGTCTCCTCACCTTGTGCAGCAACTGCTGCCTCATCCCTCCCCCTCCCTTGTCGACCTTCGCTCCTCCTCCATTCTCCGCCATCGCCACTCTCGTGTCCACTCCGAAGACCTGGTGAACCCACTGCCCCCCGAAAACCCTAAACCCAAACCCTAAATTACTTTAAGCCCATCTGAAGGGTCGGAGCCAACTTTTTTTTTTTTTTTTGGCTTGGCTACTTATCACATTTTTTTACCTTAAAATTTTTAAAAGAAAAAAGCCTGAAATCATTGGAAGTGGAGAAAGCTTTAAAATATCAATATTTAATGGGGATTATATGTTGAGTAATGAATTAAAAAAATCCGTGTGAAAAAAAGTTTAACTAAATAATTTATTAATATACATATTTTAAAAAATAAAAATCCACCGAAAACTCATTATGTTATGAACTTTTGAAAATATGGTCCATTTCAAACCATTCAAAAGTCCAGAATTTTTTTAATAATAATGACCTATTAAAATTTGTAATTATTTAGAGGATATTTTATATTTAATTTTTTTTCATTTATCATCATGCACAAAAACATTTCATTTTAGAGTAGGTTTTCCAGTTTTGACAAATTCATTTCTTTCCAAGTTAAAATATGGTTTCTATTTTTTAAAATTTAAAATTCTTCTATTTTTTTATATCTTTCATGCTTAATCTTATAGATTTTTAATCTAAAGTCTTGATTATTCTTATTATTGAATATAAACAATTTGCTTGGTTAATATTCTATGATAATAATGCAACCTAAATTTTTGGGTTCTCAAATCTGAAGTTACAATGTTCCAATCAAAATCTGAATGAATGAATCAACAAATTGAAATTCTATTGCAAGTTATTCAGATCTCGATTTTGCAATTCAACAATTTATGTGTGCAATCGATTCAAAAATGAGTTGAATACAAAATTTATAGCTATGATTTAGTTTAATTTTCAGTGAAGAAATCATTCAATATTCAAGAACTGTTTTGCACTGCAAGTCCAAACACCATGGAACCAAGCCGATGCACCTCTTGTCCTCGAGAGCTTTCCAAACAGACCAAGAACGCGATCTGAAGCATCCTGGTTCAGTGGATCTCATAAGTACAAACAAAACAAAACAAACAAACTACCTTCCTTCATAGATAGATGTTTATTTAAGAGCCTCAATGTGTTCTTACATACATGGGTTTTCAAAAACCAAATGTGATCATGTTTAGTGAGCAATTTGTTTTTGGGTGATATGAAGAGTGGATGAACTATCACCCCCACAAAGGTCTATGGGACATTAAGGCTTTGGAGGGTTCCATAACATCCACAATTGGAATAGTTCACGAGAGAGGATGATAGTTGTTAACTAACTAGTGATCCATGTCAAACTTCTAGTTCTTTCTAGCCCCTTGTTTGATACCTATAAAATGACATCCAATAGTAAACACAAATCATGAAAACATCAAAACCATTAACCTTTTTAAAGCTTAGTTACTCCACGTATCCCCCAATGATCCTCTCCAAAGAACAAAACAACACACACAATATTGCAAACATAAACAATAGATGTCAAACATTAATTTTGAAAGAGAAATTCACAACCATTAGATGTTATAAAACATGTATAGTAATAACATATGTAGTAGTAAATGCATTGAATGAAAACAACATATCAAAAGAAGAAAGAAAAAACCCTAAAAAGAAAAACAAACATCAATAAAATTGAAACAATTCATAAATGAGAACACAAGTATAATTATTTGTGGCATTTGAACATTGAAGCAACTTCAATGAATAAGTTGTAAGACAAGCATAACAAAAATTTGTGATGGCAATACTTCTAGAAATTTTTTATCCAAAATTGACATAATAAAAAAAATCCATTAAAAAACATGATGAATGTTAAAAAAAAAAATCAAAATAGAATCAACAAAAGAATTTGAGAGAAAAGTGAATAATATATCATCAAAGAAATTTGAAAAAACTAAATTCATACTTATAGTAAATTTTGATCAATTAGCGTTAACTCCCACCAAAGAATTGCAAAAAGGAAAAATGTGCTTACCAAAACGATGATGCACACATGACAAACACAAAGTTAGGTTATGCAAATTGCAAAATGAGTGGTGCCCTAAATTTTAAGGCCCGATGTATATTCAAATTTTGTGATTGATTTCAACAAAGCACTTGAAGTAATCACCATTGTCAATCATAAGGCACTCCTTTTAGAATGTTGATCAAATTGCAAGGATATCATCTTGACCATTGGATCTCTAACATTTGGAGGCACTTGAATCTAGGTTTTCTTTAATCTTTGAGTGCATTTAGCTCCTAGATCCTTTTATCCACAATCCTATAATTGGAATTAGGGCAATTGAAAAATGCATAATTTCACTAACCTAAACCATAAACGTCAAAGAAGTGTGATTGTTGATTTGGTATATCTTAACCATTCATTCAAAAGTTAAAATGCAAAACCTTTTGATCGTTGGATTTTCTAAATTATAGAAACTTCAATTTAGGTTTCATTTTATTTTTTTCATCGTGATAAGAGGAAGTCATCTAAATCATAGATTGTTTTAACCATAATCCTACCATTAAGATTGGGTATCTAGGATGCACAATTTCATTGACCTAAACCATAGATGGTTAAAGAAGTAACTACTATTGATTTGGTAGATTATAATTGTTCATTCATCTTCACCGTCCAATCATTTAAATTCTAGAAGCTTCGATTTATGTTTTTACAAAATATTTTCATGAGGATATATCCCGGTAACCATCCACGTTGCTTAAAGTTAGGATAATTTAGGTCTTTGGAGTGCTTATAAAAAATGTGCCATGCCAATCATCACGACCTCTTTGAAGCTCTTGCAATAAGGAAATTTAGATAATCTTAGAGGAAAGAAGGGTTTAGGGTTTAGGGTTCATACTTTGATCTTTCCTCTAAGATTATCTAAATTTCCTTATTAAACCTTAAACCCTAAACCTAGGCTAAAGCTAAGAGTCATTACCCAAAAATAAAAATTAATTTTAATGTGTTAATATTAACAAGGGCCGTGTCACAATGTAGCCTTGCCATTTACATGAAAAAGTATCTTGAGGCAAAAGAAAGAATTAGAATTACGGAAACTCAAATATTTTACCCTACAAAAATATAATCTTCAATAAATTCTCTAAAAGAAACCAAAATCCTTCGAGATATTATAACTCTATTATAATTAATCTCAAGTTTCAACACAAGCCAAAATATCATCTTTCAAAAATCCTCATATAAAAATAGACCTATTATTATTACCTAGTAGGGGCCAAAATCCCTTAAGCTACTATACTCTATAATGAATCTAAAACACCATATCCTTGCCTTAGTAGGCAAGGCCAACAAATGTCCTTTGATTGGAGCACTTTAACACCAGTGTTATGAGGTTGGTGGGGTTGGCAATCATCCAAAAAAGAATTTAGCCACATTTGGCTATAGGTTAGAGAGCAAAGTAAAACAAGTTTAGGAATTGTGCTATGTGTTGGCGACGTGCTTAAAACCTATTGTCTAACTTTGGCGATTTTAAAAAAGAAACAATTCCTCATAACGTGGCGATAATGTGGTCATTTTTTTTTCAAAAAGAAAAAGAAAAGAAAAGAAAAGAAAACAAAGCCTTCGTACATGTCGCAAGGGCTTTTTGTTTTTTGCCGCCAGGGATGCGAAATTTCGCGAAAACAACGAGAAGAGCTTCTAGAGCTTCTAGAGTCGAGAAAAATTCCCTGCACAATTCAAACGCACACACACGAAGCAGCAAGATCCCAAGCATTAGATTATTGAAGTTAGAAAGAAGTAGTTGAATCTAGAAATTTGGAGCTGTGGATGTTAACATCTACTTTGCATCTGATTATGAAGTGATTGCCAACAATACTGCCGCGAAACAGCTCCTCCAGACTATTTCATTCGATCTTGGAACAAAAAAAAGGCAAGAATCTCAAAGCTCATCAACTAATGAGTTTGCTCGTCGTCCTATCTCCCTCGCCGTCACTCCAGACTCCAGACTCTTTGTGTTTCATTTCAATTCCAGAGAATCCACACTCTTGTATTCCAGTTCAATTCCAGAGAATCCAGATTCTTTGTGTTCCATTTCAATTCCAGACAATCCAGACTCTTTGTGTTCCATTTCAATTCCAGACAATCCAGACTCTTTGGGTTCCAATTCCAGACAATCCAGACTCTTGTGTTCCATTTCAATTCCAGATAATCCAGAGTCTTTGTGTTCCATTTCAATTCCAGACAATCCATACTCTTGTGTTCCGTTTCAATTCCAGACAATGCAGACTCTTTGTGTTCCATTTCAATTCCAGACAATCACGTATCAGTCATAAGGAGTTGCGAAACAGATTCCATTCCCTCTCTACGATCCTCTCTCGTCATCATCAACGCAATCAGGAGCAGATGTCGGAATCGTGGAGCGCAAGGCATCAGAAGTTCGAAACCTTTACTTCCGTTGTGCAGGTGGAGCTCAACGAGCTGAATCTTAGCAAAAGCATCAGAAGGCAACGGAACACATGCGTTAGACAACTGAAATTCCGCCCCGTTGATCGCTTTCGTCTTTTGGAGAAAAGAGGAAGCAATCCGTGGTGGAGAACACAGGGAATCCGGCAGTCTCCTTCTCTTTCGGAGCACCGTGCGCACTTGTACGCGTAGCTAGAGAGGAAAGGAGCGAGCGAGAAAGGTTTTGTAAGTTTCTGAAGAAAATCTTTTGCAGGTATTAGCAGCGATGGCGGCCGTCGCAGTTGACATGGAAATTCCGAGAAACGACAATCGATTCTCGTTGCCTGGAGTGGTGGCGGTGGCAGAGAACCTCGCCTTGCTCCCGTCCCCTCGTTATCCGTCCATGCCGCGGTTTGCTGCAACACGACAGTCTCACTCCGACATTGACGCCACAGAAATTCGTAGCGCAACGTTCAAGGTCAGTTTGGAGATGGCGAAGATTTTTCTTTTTCCTGTCTGCGGTAGCTTAGCTGTTCCATTTTTCTCGATCCTTGTTCTGATCTAATGTTGGTGCTTTGTTGTTCCTGGTCTCTATTATGGGAAAAGGTGGAAGGAATGGTGTGTGCAGCATGTGCGGGTTCAGTAGAGAAAGCCGTGAAAAGATTGCCTGGAATCCAGGATGCAACTGTAGCTCTTCTCCGAAACAGGGTTCAAGTTCTCTATAGACCTGCTTTTGTTGAGGTAACATACTTCTTCTGATCATCATCCCTCACACATGCATGCTGCCTAGCAACTCTCTTTTTTGCAAGCACTCAATTTGCTACAAGAGGAAGAAGAAAGAGATTGAGAACCTCTCAATTTCCAGGAATAGAAACCCTTGTTTTGTAGTCTGATAACTCAGATCCAGCTTTAGGATTTACAAATGAAATGCTTGATTTTGTTTGTTTCCAGGATACAGCAATTTGTGAAGCAATTGAAGATGCTGGTTTTGATGCCAGCATCATTGCAGAGGAGGGAGACTCATCAGGAATCATCATTGGCCGTTTCCGGATTGAAGGCATGACATCTACGTCATGCTCAGATTCAATTGAAGCTGCTCTCAACCAGGTTCCTGGAGTCAAGAGGGCATCTGTTGCTCTGATTACTGAAGAGTCAGAGGTTGAATACGACTCCAGGCTCATTACACATTTGCAGCTCATGAGTGTGATCACCAATCTTGGCTTCAAAGTCGAGCTTATCAGTGCAGGGGAGGAAAGAAATAAAGTCTGCTTGGAATTGCAAGGCTTGAATTCTCAATCAAGCATCAAGCTCATCAAAACTTCTCTGGAAGCTCTTCCTGGTGTGACAACTGTGGACATGGATACTGATGGAAGTATGGTGGAGGTTGCATATGATCCTAATAAGACAGGACCAAGGTACTTCATTGAAGCTATTGCACAGACAGGACCTCCAGGATTGTACACAGCAAAGCTCTCTGCACCAGAGAATGGAGGAGGTCCTGATCGCAGCAATGAAATCAAACGGTATAAGAAGTATTTCTTCTGGAGCTGTGTTTTCACAGTTCCTGTCATTCTCCTCTCCATGATCTTCATGTACATTCCAGGAACAAAACAAGGTCTGGACAAAAGTGTAGTGAACAGGCTAACAGTCGGTGCTCTTCTCTGCTGGATATTGTCAACTCCTGTGCAATTTGTCATTGGGAGGCAATTCTATGTGGGAGCTTACAGGTCTCTGCGTAACGGGTCAGCCAACATGGATGTTTTGATTGCATTTGGTACCAATGCAGCATATTTTTACTCCCTATACACAGTGCTGCGGTCGGCAACATCCGCAACTTTTAAAAGCAGTGATTTCTTTAAAACCAGTGCAATGCTCATCTCCTTCATCCTCTTGGGGAAGTTGTTGGAAGTTGTGGCAAAGGGAAAGACTTCAGAAGCCATATCTGAGCTCATGAACCTTGCACCTGTTACTGCCACACTCCTCACTATTGATGAGCAAAACAATGTTTTGCAGGAGCAAGAGATCTGCTCTCAACTCATTCAACGGAAAGACATCATCAAGGTCTCTCTGTACCCTCACGTCTCATCACACTTGGGTACAAAGTTTTGAAACTAAATTATAAGGATTGCAATGTCTCAGGACTTTGATGCTGATTTCTTTTTTGCAGATCTTGTGCTTTGGTATATTAAGAGTAGATTTTGTTTGACTGTGCAGGTAGTACCAGGCTCAAAGATACCAACAGATGGTGTGGTACAGTGGGGCCAGTCATTTGTGAATGAGAGTATGATCACTGGTGAAGCACGTCCAGTACCTAAGAAAATAGGGGACAAAGTGATTGGGGGAACCATGAATGAGAATGGGGTACTTCATGTGAGTGCAACACATGTTGGAGCTGAGACAGCACTCTCTCAGATTGTTCGCTTGGTTGAAGCTGCCCAAATGGCCAAAGCCCCAGTCCAGAAGTTTGCTGATTTGATCTCAAAGTACTTTGTGCCTTCGGTAATTGAATTTTCTCCCCACTTTTGATTTGTCTTCTCATTCCCATTTGTCATATTCTTTTGCTTTTCCCTGTTCCATATCTCCAACAATATGCCATCTGGGGGAAATCCATGGCAGGTGGTGGTAGTATCAGTCCTTACGTGGCTTGGATGGTATGTTGGAGGGAAAGCTGGCTCCTATCCAAAATCATGGATTCCTTCATCAATGGATGAGTTTGAGCTTGCGCTGCAGTTTGGCATATCAGTGCTTGTGGTTGCTTGCCCCTGTGCACTAGGCCTTGCCACTCCAACTGCTGTCATGGTGGCGACTGGTAAAGGGGCATCTCAAGGTGTCCTTATAAAGGGTGGTCAGGCCCTGGAAGGAGCCCATAAGGTAGGTCGCTCTGTCTGTGTCTTGAGGGTGATCATCCTTTGTTTCTTCTCTGTCTCTTGGTTTTAGTGTCTTATGGTCATTGAGGAGACTGGCAATCTTTCATGGCACGAATTTGATTTCCCTTGTGCTGTTAGTTCACATGCAGAGAGGCATGTTTTGATAAAATACTAACACCATGTGGAGCTAGGTGAAAACAATTGTGTTTGATAAGACAGGAACACTCACTATCGGTAAACCTATTGTTGTCAATACAAAGCTGTACAAGAACATGGCACTCCAGGTCTTCTATGAGACAATTGCTGCTGCTGAGGTATGTTTTGATCCTACTTCCCAATTGAGGCGTGGGTCTGTTCGCAATTTTTTGTGGTATGTCACATCTGAAGGCAGAGGTTTTTAGAGGACCAATGGATTTTGGCCTAAGTATCTTAGTTTGAACATGGGCAGGTTAACAGTGAGCATCCACTTGCAAAAGCTGTGATGGAATATAAGACGAAACTTTGCAGCAGTCATGGACAAAAAGAGGATCCACTGCCTGAAGCCAAGGAATTTTTGAACATACCTGGCCAAGGTGTACGCAGCATAGTGGATGGGAAAGAGGTGCTGGTGGGGAACCAAAAACTCATGGTAGAATATAGCATTGAGATTCCTGAAGAGGTTGCTGAGGATTTGCATGAAACTCAGATGCTGGCAAGAACAGGGGTTTTGGTTGCTATCGACAGAGAAATTGTTGGTGAAGTTGCCATATCTGATCCTGTCAAACCTGAAGCAGCTGCTGTGATTGAATGCCTAAAGTCCATGGGGATTCGAAGCATGATGGTAACAGGAGACAATTGGGACACTGCTATGACAATTGCAAGAGAATTGGGGATTGAGAGGACATCAGTTTATGCAGAATCACTGCCCAAAGACAAAGCAAATATTATTAAGGAAATTCAGGTCTGTCTTGCACTGTGCAACCCACTCTGGTTTTCAAGCTTGGAGTAAGCTCCAGAGGAACCTATAGATTTCGTGCCCTTTGAACTTGGCATAGTAGTTCCTTGTAATTTCTGGAGCTACCAATAGGGCATGAAAATGGCTTGTATACATTGGACAGTGTCAAGCTTTCTGAATAACTCTTGTGATACAGTATCTCAACCATCAACATGAGCTTGTGAGAGAAGTGAGATTCAGTTTCATGGAGTAGGTATTGGTCTCATATTGGTCTCTTTGGGAGATCAATGGAGATGTGTTCTATGATTATGATTGCCTGGAATAATTGTAGTGATTGTTGGTGATTTACAGACAACAGGAATAACGGTAGCAATGGTTGGTGATGGTATCAACGACTCTCCTGCCCTTGTTGCAGCAGATGTGGGCATGGCAATAGGGGCAGGAACAGACATAGCTATTGAAGCAGCAGACATTGTTCTGATGAAGAGTAACTTGGAGGATGTCATCACTGCTATTGACCTCTCCCGTAAGACATTCCGCCGGATCCGATTAAACTACGTGTGGGCATTGGGTTACAATGTTCTAGGAATTCCCATTGCAGCTGGAGTACTTTTTCCATCCACACAATTTCGGTTGCCTCCATGGGTTGCTGGTGCAGCTATGGCAGCATCTTCTGTGAGTGTGGTCTGCTCCTCTCTCCTTCTCAAAAACTACAAACGGCCAAACGTGGTCAACAACCTTCAAGCTCAATGGAAGCTGTGATCTTTCTTGCACAGGTCAACTCTTTTTTTGTTCATTCAATTCTTCTGGAAGTGACTACATTTGATTTCTGCCTGTTAACACCATCCTGAACATTTTGCATTCAGCAGGCACCACAGCATGCACTGTAGTCCCTGGAAGGTAGACAAAAACATTACACCCTGATTTTTGTTAATGAATGGCGCCACAATTGGGGACTATAGGTGTCCAACCTGTGTAGTTTGTGGTACTGTTGGAGTGATTCTTTTGAGTGTGCAAATTGGTGCTTCATTTTCCCCTATCAATAACTGATAGGGCTGTACCAAAGCTTGTATATTATTCCAGTTCAAGTGAGTAATAAATTGGTTTTTTCCGGCTCAATGGTCTCCTTTCTATGTGTTGGAGTTTGTGTGGGCTCCCACTGCAGCATGCACAATCTGGATGAGCAAAGCCTTTCACCTTTCCTGTATCCAAATCCCTTCAAGCAGCTCCTTATCTGAAACTCAGGTTTGACATGTTCGACAGTTTCCTTTCTGCAGGCTTGGAGCTTGTGTGGGCTCCCATTGGAGCATGCACAATTTGGAGTGAGAAAAGCTCCATCTTTCTCCACAAACAAAGTTCTTCAAGCACTGCCATATCTTAAACTCAGGTTTGGCATGTTCTACAAGGAGATGGTTTTTGCTTGCTTGCATCTCCCATTTTAAGGTCATGATCTCATCTTCCTTACCGATTTCCTTTCTGTTTTGATCCTCATCCTGCAGCAAAAACACTCTTTCAGAAAAACAATGTACTATATACGACTCATTAGACAAAACATTTTGGCAGCTTGTCTCTTCACTGAATTAACATTGATCTTAAAATGAAGAAAAAATGTAATGGTTCTACTGTTGATGTTACTGTTGTCCCTAATTTTATTTTCTACAATTCAGAAGTTTTGAAGCTTTTACAATTAGCATCTGTTTCTTGTCAAGCTCTTGACCTTATCCACTTACTGAAGATGTTTTGAAGCTCTTACAACTGGCATCTGTTTCTTGTCAAACTCTTGATCTTATCTACATTCTGAAGATGGAATTTCCCAATGCTATGTGCTGTGCAGATCTTCACTCGGTTTGGAAATGAGACGGTTCTTAGGTGCCCATTTTCCTAAACTTTCTTATTGCTTGTGTGCACTCAGAGCTTCAGTTCAGCCATTCTTTCCTCAATAGGTAACATTGAACATTTCTTTAGTGAAACTGAGTAGGACTAGCCATTCATATCTAGTCCTACTCTGGATATGAATGGCTAGTCCTACTCTGGCCATGGACAAGATATGAAAATTGTAGTCATAGATTCAACGTGATGTTCATAACCTTGTCATTTCTTCAGCTTCACAAAAGAGTCTGGATTCGAGCTTGTTAGCTTTTTCTCAGAAGCAGATTAGAAAGCAGCTGGTCACAATGCTGTAGAAAGCCACTGGTGACCAGAATCAAGTTGTATCACCAGATATGATACGCAAGAGATTTCCCCACACAACCAGGGACACAGGTAGCAAATGGCATTGAAACTGAACACAGACCTTTTTATTATATCCAATCGATCAATGCTACAAAAGAATCATATCAGATTCTTATACATGGCAGAGAAACCCTGTCCAGGTTCCAGCAGTACGTTACCACGTGCTTCGTAAACAACATGCACACACAATAGTGACTACATACAAATTGCCAACTATCTGTTCAATAGCCCTGTGCAAAAAGCCCTTCCCCATTACGTGAGGGGAGAGGCAAAACCTTTGCTTTGACACAAATGGTCAGAGCACCGCACGCAAGATGAGCTATAGATAGAAATGACACCCAAAAGAAGACCCCCCCCACAAGGCTGGCTTGTAGAATTGAACCAAAAAGTAAAGATATCACAAGAGCACATATTGCAACAACTATTCACAAAATTCCTTTTTTTTAAAAAGGAGAAGCAGATCCTCCCTCAACATGAGCAAAAGGAAAGTGATCTAGATTCCATCACACCTGAATATAGAAGAAGAGGGGTGCAATGGAGGGGATACAAAGCCCATTATGACTTCACAGTTTACTGCAGTAAAATGCACTAATTGGAAACCACGACAGACATTTCTGCTACATGACATCATGAAGGAAGAAGAGCAAACATGTGATGTGAATAGTCAGGCCCAACTTCGACAATCTCTTTGGGAATTTGCATGGCACCACACCCTTGAGGCATTGGAGAATGCCAAGTTTATCTTCTGCTGCTCATTTACTGAAGCAGCAAAGCCAGCCCTGCACCAAGATCAAAAGTCCACAAACCACAACTTTAAGCTCATGCTCAATGCATCAGATGAAAAGAAGCCAAGCCACTTCCATAGGCTTTTATATGCACTCCTTGACTGAAATACAAGCGCAGCCTGCACCTTGCTGTGAGTACATTCTAAACTTATCATATGCATGCAGCAAAATCCCCTTCCTTCCAAATAAAAACTTATGCACCTCTGCTAACAACTCCTGACAACAAAGACTGGGTATTACAAGCTTTTCAACAAAATAAACAAGTACAGCTGCACCGGGGACAAAATGAAACAGGAAACAAATGCTGGTCAACCTGAGAGCAGTTTATCTTAATATGCAGGAATTATGACAAGACAGAGATCATAACTACTCACAGAACTTTGAGTTTGTTTCCTTGGTCGATCGCTTGGCTGTCTCTGATGTGGGTCCTCAAAACTGCCTGCTGTTGGTTCATTCATCTGTGGAATGCGCACAGGTCCACCCTCCTTCTTCTCAACTGATGCTTTTTGGAATATCATTGTGAACCCCTCACCAGCAGTAGGGTCCTTTGCATCCCAGGCTCCAAATTTGGGCAATGTCCCACCCTTTGCTGGCTGTCAACAATCCATACAACATAATTCAGACAAACAACAAAAAATTTGACCTATGATTGCTCCAAACTAAACCAAAATTTTGGACCTCAACATCTTGCAGGTGTAATTGCAACACACAAGGAAGAATTTCTCTCCAAACTTACTGGCTCTTCTGGCCTTCCAGCTCCTGCACGTAGTCGAGATCTGTTGATGGGTGTGCCTGGTGCAAATACTGACCCATCATCCCCAGATGCACGCCTACCTTTCTCCCATGCAGGGGAAGAAGCACCACGTCCAGCCTCCCTTGTTGTCAGCCTCGCAGGATAAGAAGGGTGCATTGGTGACCGGTCTGTATTGTGGCTGGAACCCTCTGCACTACTCCGGTCTGAATTATGGTTGGAATCTCGATCTATTACACCACGCCTAGGTGGATCAGAAGGCACTGCTGCTCTTGTAGGACCCCCAGCCGGGCCCCCTCTGCCTACATAGCGAGGATTGTCTGCACGGTTTGCAGAAGGTTCCTGTGAATATCGCCCAGGATGTTCTGTCTTGTGGTGTGTATCTGCCTCCTCCTGGCTGGGGGCATGCTCATGACGCTGATGAGGAGCTTCAACAGCAGTTCTTCCACGTGGGGCAACAGGCCGGTCTTCACTTGGAGGTAGGTAACCATATGCAGCAGCTAGGGCAGGGTTCTCAGCTGGATCATTGGGATTTATCATTTTCCCACCCTTTTCAGCACGTGCATGATCAAATACAGCAGTGTAAGCTGGAGTGTTGGCATTCGCATCCCAGTTCCCAAACTTTGGAACATGGGGGCGATTCTGCATTCACAAGTGGAACACATTTCAGCAAGGTGAGAGACTGAAAACACCAAGGAAATGCATATGGGAACATTTCAAGAAAATTCTGTATCTTTACAACCGTTGAGAATTTCACCATACTTACAATCTAATTCAGCCTGAATGGAACTCAGAGATGACTGGATACTCAGATTATAAAGATTTTTGATCCCGTGGACAGTGAAAAAGATGAGACAGAGAAAGAGAGAAAATTCAGATTGGTTTGAACAACAGCAACAACCTTCAGCAGCAACATGTAGCAACTACCATAACACTCCACTGACATCATCAACTCCCAGCAATGGTGGAGGTCAATGACATACATTAACCAAGACTATCTCTGTATTATCTCCATGCATACTGAGAATTCTCAATACTAGAGTTCTAAGTCAACCTGAAAAGAATTGAGAGATGACCCATAATTGGGTCATGGATATTTCAGATCTGAAAATATAACAGCAACCAATCAGCAAGCATGGAAAAAAGGAAACCCAACCCTAAAGAAAAGAGGAAAAAGGACCAAAAGAAAAAATTGAGCAGTGTTGTGAATGACAAATATGGTCATATGCACATTTATGGAGCTTCAGTAGCAACATGTGTGGGATTGACCAACTACCATAACATCCACATAGACTTTATCAGTTCCCAGCAAATGTGTGGAGATTGGCATCAAGCATTTAACCAACGAACAGAGTTTTCTGTCACAGCAACCAGCAACAACAAGAAGACTTAGCCACAATGCTGTGACTAGCTGGCAAGATCAACATAACCTGAAAGACAAGGAGATGACCAACAGAACCGTGAAGAGAGAATATGACTCATGAAAAAGATTGTAAACAAGATTATTTCTTGATTACCAATTATAATCAAGTTGGTTGAGAAATAATCAATAAAGAGACCTCCAACTTGGGTTACACAACATCAAAAAGAGCAGCTAATGTTCTCCTGGATAATAAGAATGAGAAGACTACAAAATCTATGCAACAGTTTTGAGGGCCCCCACGAAACTTCCATTGCAACAATGATTACACTTATGCCAACAACAGAGACCTCTCATCAAAGCATTCAAATTACACATAGACAGTACATGAGAGGTGGATGCACAGGTGTGTATAGCTCAACCCCCGACTTTTGATGAGATATTTACATATGTATCTACTAAATGCAAAGAAAATCCAAACTGCAAATGAAAAGGGTATGAAAATTGTGTCAAGGTTGAGACTGACAGAGAGGAAAGTAACACATATCTGGGAGATTGCAGAGAAATCTGCACAACAAAACTTTGAAGATAACAAGACAATGAGTGCAAGTCATAACCTTGGTGAGAGTTGCACACAAAGAGACAGACCATCAGATGTCACCTTCATCACAAATAGCAGTGACAAGCTGCCATGACTACACACTACTGACTTCATCAGCTCCCCCACAGTGAGAGGGAAGAAAAAAAGATCAAAACTGTGGGGAACATGCATCAGAACAAATGCAACAGCTAAACTTGGTAAAAAACCTACAGCTATAGACAAGTGTAATATCAGCATGATACCCACTGTAACTCTGCAGCCATATTTCAAGCAGTCTCCAAATTGCAGAGAGCTGCCTGGAGAATGCTACATGGGATCACCAGGGATCCCTAATTTCTAGTAACAAAACCATATCAATCAAACCCTCTAGAGACAAGGCTTTTGGGGATGGAGGGGAACCCAGAAATGCTCAGCTTTGAAAATCATCATGTGAGAGATTGCCATGGTGATGCGGATACTAACAAGAAAGAGATATATTACACCATGTGCGAGAGAGAGAAAAAGAAACACAGACATAGGGAACAGCCAACAGGGACAACCCCTCTTTCCATCTCTTGAAAGTGAATACAACTGCTGCTACTGCAGCTGCTGATGATGATCTTGCCACCCAAAACAAAACTCTCGCTTGCTCTAGCACTTGTAGTGGACAAAGAAACTCTGAAAGTCAAAAGATTCAGAAGACAAAAACACTTACGGCCATCTCAGAGAAATCTCTCTCCCTTCAGTCCGTGGCACGCTTCTTGTTTGTTTGTCTCTCGCCAGTTGCTTTTGGACTGATACCCGATACGAAGACTCGTCGTCTGCAGCTGACCTACCACCTAAAACCGCCACCCCTTTCCTCCCGTTCTCAAAATCTCCAGGGAAGAAGAAGAAGAGCACTCAGATTAGTCGGTAAAGCTGAGAAGAAGGTGCTGCTGCTGTTGCACTCCAAGCAGCTCCGAGCCTAGTTAGGTTCCTACCCTGCCCCGTCCTGCTGGTCTGTTTGTGTGAGTGCAGCGGTAGACAGAAGAGAAGGAAGCAGACACGGCGCGCCAGGGCTAGGCAGACACCAGCCAGCTAGACTGTTGCAACAGTAGTCCCCACGCTCGATGTTCATCCGTTTGCATCATGGGTGGATGATGGCGCTTTGTCGAATCTTTCCTCTCTCTGCGTCTCTCTCTCGCTTCTGCTGGTGTTCGTGGACCCCACTGATCATGCATCTCTACCTTTCTTTGAGGTGAAGTTTGTATGGGTAGAAGAAATCTCAGAGTTTTGGAGCAACCCATATCCTTTTCTCCATATCGGCTTATTAGTTTTCTCTCCCACTGCTAAATCATGCCTCGTCCTCTACCTCTACTGGATGATCATTCCTCCCCGGCCTCCACCACCACCAATTGCCTCTGGATTCATGCAACACAGAGACAGACCCTAAACCCTAAAGAGATCTTCACATTGTGGTTTGTGCTAGAGACGCAATCTTCAAGCTCCATGAAGAAGTAAGTTTCTGGCAGCTTGAAACTACTAGTGAAGCTTAGGACATTTCAGACAACAAAAACTTGTGTTTTTTGTTGTTGTTGTCGCATCTCAGAACAAGCAACAGCAGCTCCTAAAATTGTGCCAAGGAAGGAGGAAGAGGAGTAGGGTCTCTTGTTGCTGTCACAACTGGTGATCATGGCCACATTTTTAGCTGGCTCAGGACCACTAGTATATGGCTTCACTGCCATAGGAAAAGGATCTGGCAGTTTGTGCAAAATGGTATGCAGAAGCTTGTCCCTGCAACAACAACTACCACCATTGCTCGTTGGCTTACCAAGAAGGAAAGTGCATTCTCCTGTTGCCACTGTCAGAGCAGCAGCATCCATGTCTCCTATGTTTGGTGGTACCAACAACTCCTTCCTTGCTCTTACACTGCCACCCATGATTTCTTGGACACTCGCTCACTCACACAACAACAATTCTTCAATGCTCTTTCCCTTCACAACAAACAGTTTTGAAACTCTTTTGCCATCAATTTTAGAATTCAATGCAACAACATTCATGCACTCGACAATTGTCATATCTCAAAACTCTTCAGCTTTCTTTACAGAAGAAATCTCAGCAGATATGGCAACAGGAAGTCCAAAGAAGAAGAGACCAGCAATAGATTCTCATGTCTCCAGTGTTTGAACTTTCTAGACCAGCATAATATCCCAAAGCTCCATGATCATCTACATGGTGGAGATTTTGTGGCCATTGTGCAGATGAGATTCTGAAGCTGGCAACATTCCAAACAGGAAATGGAGAGGATGCAGTTGGTGTTGTCCGTGGTGACACTGTCTGGTACATAACATTATTTTACTATGGTAACCCCCCACAGTGATGATGATGGTGCATAATTCTCATTTTTTCTTGACAGCTTGATCGATAACAAGGGTTTTTGATCTGTGATCCATCTCTCTTGGAAGGTCTGTATACCAGCAGCACAACAAAACTCTAGTGATTCACACCTCAAGTGATTCACAAAGTTCTGTGATTGCCAGCTAGAGAGGATATGATAGGGGAGAAAGAAGCTGAAGGAAAATGAGAGTTTTTGTCTCATAAACTGATGGGGACTGAATAATGGGATTCAGGCATTTGCAGGATGTGGTGAAATTGCCCCAGAGCATATTACCGGCACAGTTGTCTGACATGGTGGGTGTCATCCAGCATTGGGACCTGCTCAAGAACAGGTGCAGTTTTCCAGTGATGTGGTGGATTCAGGGGGGGTTAGGAGGATGCTGAATTTTTTTGGTAGAATTACACACCTTCCGACTCAGGGAGTAACTCATCTTGAGATGAGCAACGTTTTGTGAAATCTGTCAGCACAAGCCTTGATGCCTCAACAGTTCCCCAGCCAATTGAGGAATCCATGTTGTGTTCTTGTATGGTGTAAGTTCCACTTATCTGCCGAGTTCATGCAGGCAGAGTTTAGGGTTTAGGTTAGGGTTCATGCAACCCCACAGAGCTCTCGTGGAGTTGCATGAATCATCCATACCTATTCCAACTTATAGGCGTCAATTCACTCTAGCACAGCAGACCTGCAGGGTTTAGGGTTCAGGCACTCAACAAAATCTATTCTTCTTGTGACCAAACTGCCACCAAAAAATCACAATTGGCTAAGTAAGATTCTTGAAACACCTGGAGGAGAAGGCTTTGATGTAGTGAAAGAATTTGCAAAGCTCATTATATAGATTGTATGACCATAGCTGCATTAAATGATTGCAGCTTACAGCTGACAGGAGAGGGAAGAAGATTGAACGAGGTTAAGATCCAGGCACCCATACCCAGGCCCACGGGAACAATAATGTGCATTGGAAAGAACTACTTGGATCATGTCAAGGAAGTTGACACTTGGAAATCTGCACCTGGCATATCTACTCCAGAAGCCCCAAAGGTTGGATCTTCTGCACTCTTATTCTAGCTGCTGTAGTTTTGAGTTCTGACATCAGTGTAAGTTGGGACAAGTTCGGTTTCAGTATCTGCTACTAACCTGAACAAGGCCTGTGACCTTTGATCTGCAACAGGCATATATAATATTTGGTTTTCTCTTCTTGCTGACTATTTTGTTGTAGAATGCAGCATCCAATTGTATTTACAAAAGCACCACAATCTGTCATTGGCCCTGGAGCTGCCATTAAGTATCCATATGGATGGTCTGAGCTTGTGGACTATGAAGCAGGTGGGTCCCTTCACCTTCATTCTCTCTGCAATATTTTGAGTGTGTGAATTGTAAATGAGGATGACAAGCTTCACACCCAAAAGGGGTGAACAGATGGGCTTAGGGTTTAGGGTTTAGGGTTTAGGTTCCAGGTTTAGGGTTTAAGCCTGTCAGCCCACAGATAGCCTGCAAGGCATGTCCACTCTCTGTCATTGAATATGTAACATGAACATTGACAATGAACCTGATGTTTGGATGAGCAACTGGAAAAACTCAGACTTGCTGAACCAGTTGAACATCTTTTGCCAGAGGACATAGTTCCTTTTGCTAACATGAATTACTGGAAGGAAAACTGGCATTATGTTCCTGCCTTAACACTTGTGCTCTTATGTGCTCCTTAGAGTATCCTCAAGATGAGCATTTGTACCTGTTTTTGTCAATTCTCAGAGCTGGCAGTGATCATTGGCAAGCCTGGGCGAGGAATCCAAAAGGAAGATGCTCTGGACCACATCTTTGGGTGAGTGCACTGCTGGTCCTCTTTGATGCAAAGTATTGTATCAGAGGATACATACAACATAAGACTTTTTGTGAAGAAGGTGTTTGGAACTGGTGATCATCTGAATGTTTGCTTCCCCAGAACAGTGTATCAGTGTGGTTCAGGAAGTGTGAATTTTGACAATGTGCAATTAAAAGAGGTTAGGAGGGATTTGGGCCAGGTATACCATCCTGAATGATGTAACTGCAAGAGAGGTGCAAAAACGTCACCAGCAGGCAGGTGAATTCTAGCTTTTTCACCAGTGTTGCACCAGCCAGTCTTGGTAACTGTTTGTGCTTAAAAAAGTAGTGAGGCCTTTAAGCTTTGAACCTACCCTAAACCTAACCCTAACCAATGCAAAATTGTCATTGAGAAGTTTGACTAGTTATTGATGGAGAGGTGTCAAGGTACTGTCAATCCCAAGAGCTGCACCATTAAGCTGGGAAGTAGCTCACTTGTATCAGAATCAGCAAGGTTATATGAAGATTCTGCATTGTATGCACTGTTGCGTCTAATCATTTTGCAGTGAACTGATTGATCTTTTGCAGTGGTTCTTGGGCAAAAGCTGCGACACATTCTGTCCAATGGGACCCTGGATAGTTCCTGCATCTGAAATCGATGGTCAGGATCTTGCAATACAGTGTTGGGTCAATGATGAATTGCGCCAGGTTTGGTATCCTCACACTCCAGAACAAACAAATTGTACTGTGAAATCTAGCTTTGTTCCTTTTCTCATCTGAGGAATATGTGAAGATTTAACTCACCCATCATCTTCTCAAGTGGACAACTTTGCCTATTGTCAAAGAATCACTTGAATGCTGTGCTTCAACTGTTTTCTTGGAGAGGCTGCAAATCTTCAAAAACTTCCTGCACAAGGACCTATCGACATCTTAAATGAACACATTCAGATATGATTTTGTTAGGGAAATACTTCAAATGCTGTGTTCTTTCACTTGGTTCTCTTCGAGCTGTCATGATCTAGAAGAAATTCCTGAATGAGAACCCACTGATATATATATGGAGGGTTGTTTGTCAGGATGGTCGAACATCTGAAATGATATTCCCAATTGCAGGGTTGATATCAACAATATCTGCTGGCATTACCCTTCAAACTGGGGACATATTGGCTACAGGCACACCGGCAGGTGAGTATCATGAGTGTGGGTGGGGATGACAATCATTGAAATCAATGATGCTCTGCTCTTGAATATACACATGAGGGCTCTGTCGGTGAAGCAAATTGGTTAGACATAGTCTGAACAGCGATGGGTGCTTGAGCACGCACTTGCAGACTGGCACTCACAACATATTTGATCTGAACAGGTGTTGGATCTGGCTTCAATCCTCCGCGCCACCTCAAGCCAGGGGACACCATTCGCATCAAGGTGGAAGGAATTGGAGAGCTGCACAACCATGTTGAGTGATCTTATATCCAAATTCCTCCCTCTAAATTCCAGGACTGCTTAACGATCAGGGACATTCTCCTCAGCTCTTCTTCTTGGCCCCCTTTCAACAAACAAATTTGGTGAAGCATAGTGTTGCTCTGCAAAATGCACACATTGGGAATGATGCTCAGAAACCAGCTCACAGGCAGAAGCAAAGAGGTATATGTAGCCAAGCATGTCATCATGGGGACATCGCTATCGGTGGTGGTTGGGCTCAAATCTGGAGGATCCATTGTGGAATCACAATTGCATTTTCAGAGTCAAATCGCCCAAGCAAATAATGAAGATGAGTCTGAAAATGTGACCCACAGATGATTACATCCGATTGTGCAGTGTCTCAATTGGGACTGTTGGAAATGCCATGATCGCAAAACCAACCAAAATTCAGGCAAAAATTCAGTATCTATGGACAGCTCAATCAATTCCCTTGCATTGCAGGATTTCTTTTGGAGAATATACATTATGCCATAAGGTCCAATTCATCACCCATTGCTTCTTCTCACTTCACTCCTGTACATTCTGCACAAATGATCAATCTCTTCATGTTACTTACAAGTTTGTCAATCTCACAACAAAATTTGTCTCTCTTCACCATCACCCAATGCCAAATTGAGCATCCATCTGATCTCTTCATGTAACTACTTTGTCTGAATCTTGCAACAAAAATCATCTCTCTTCTTAATCATCACCCACTGTGAAACTGAGCGTGCACCTGATCTCTTCATGTTACGTTGTGTCAACCTTGTGATGAAAACTGTCTCTCTTCACTGTTACCCAATGCCAAACAGAGCATCCATCTGAGAACAGCACTATACAAATCTGTTCTTTTGCAATTGTTGACTGAAAATGCCTTGGAAACACATACCAATCTGACAACAACAGCACTGTACTACAATTCCAGTACTTTTGCAATTGTTTGTCTCAATAAAACCTTGGGAAAAACACTACCCTATGTGTTCAAAAAAGACGTCTATCCACAAGAAATTGGACTAAGAAAGTCCTGTGGCAACCACCAATTCTGTTGCAAAACCCTAATAAGAACGACCTTCAGAAGGTTGAACCTTAATTCCATACAGTTGAAACCCTAAACATTCCTTTTCGAGCTTTGTTGCAAGAGGCAACAAGGGTGGTGGCGATGGCGGAGCAGGAGGAATGGGAGGGATTGCGCGTGGAAGGACCGGATGACAACAGCGGCGTTGCATGGCTCAGTCTCCATCGCCCCACACGTTTCAACGCCCTGGGTGCGGGTCTGTTCCGCAGTCTGCCTCTTGCAATTGCAAAGCTGGATGGCAACCCCGATGTGCGCGTCATCGTTCTGACGGGCTCCGGCGCTCATTTCTGCGCGGGGATCGATCTCTCCACTTTCGCGCAAATCGCTGGAGGAGGAGGAGGAGGAGGAAGAAGAAACCAGACGAAGAAGAGGGAGAGTGAAGAAGCTTCACAACAAGGTAGGGGCTTTCACCACGAGTCTTTGATGGTTCAGGATCTGTCTTCCTCCTTGTTCGATTTGCAAGCCCTCTTAGAACAACAGAAAAAACACACTCTTGAGCAACGAACCGTAACAGTTTTGTATACTCCATCTGCTTGCCAGGGGAAGAGACTTCTTCTTCTGAATTCTCCAACTTCTCCTCCTCATGCGTCGGAAGGGAGAGAGAGAAGCTTAGAAGGGATGTGAAGGAGCTTCAGTCCTCATTCACGGCGTTTGAAGAATGTCGCAAACCTGTGATTGCTGCCATCCATGGTGCATGCATAGGAGGAGGCATCGACATGATCACAGCTTGCGATATGCGATACTGCACCAAAGATGCATCTTTCTCTGTCAAGGAGGTTGATCTAGCCATAACTGCAGACCTTGGCACCCTGCAACGCTTGCCTAGACTCATAGGCCATGGAAACACCATGGAGCTTGCACTTACTGGACGCAAATTCACAGGATCGGAGGCTAAATCAATGGGCCTTGTACAAGATGTCTATGACTCAAAAGCACAGATGCTAGCAGCAGTGGAGACTCTAGCAAAACAAATTGCCAGCAAGTCTCCCCTTGCTGTGGTGGGAACAAAGGCAGTGCTGTTGAAGTCTCGTGATCTCACAGTGGCTCAAGGCTTGGAGTACGTTGCATTATGGAATGCTGCTATGCTCATCTCACAAGATCTGAAGACAGCAATCCAAGCTCAAAACCATAAACAGTCTAAACCTTTTTTCTCAAAACTCTAGAGGTACAACATTTCTTTCATCTTCACATATGCTGCTTACCTCTCTGAGAGAGGAGCATCATCATCATCAGCTTCTTCAGTTTGTGAAGAGTCCAATGATGTGCAACAACCACCTTCAGATCTCTGCCAAAAAGTCTCTCATTAAAAAGATTTGTCAATTGTGTAGAAACAAAGAAGAACTATGTCATTCTTCTTCTTCTGGTATCTCTCTATCCCTGGAACGAAGTAGAAATGAGCTGAGTGAGAGAAACCCAATTCTAGAGGAATGCAATAGAGCATTTATGGGAGATGCATATTCACAGATGACAACGACGATGATGAATAGTTGTAGAATCATTACTTCTTTTCAAGCAAGAAGCTTGTAAATGTTTATAAGGTTCTGTTGTCCATGTGTGGGGGCTTATTCTTCCCTCCTTCCTTTCTTCCTTGTGCTTCCCAATTTGCTTGCATGCAATGGAAGTTTAATCAAAGATAGAATCTTCAAGTTCTTTATCATGTCCTTCAAACTCTTGCCTTACATTGTCATCACTCTCTTCTGTACATCATCAACTACTATGTATTACAAAATTTTCTTGTCCATCATTGTTTTGCACATCTACTACTTACCATGCAACTATTCTGTTGCAGAGAATGTAATCTTCATTCGAAAACAACATTATAATGATCTTGAATATCAGCTTGCACGACAAGAAGCCACAAATCTAGGTGAATTCTCTATTCTCAATCAGATTGTTCCTAAGCTACAAGTCTTGATAGAAGCCGATGTTCAGATTTGCAGTATCTCAAATGTTGAATACTCAAGAAGGCATACAAATTCCAGCCGGACATAGAGGTCATGGAGCATATAGCACATGCGCCTTGCCGCTTTATACCTTAAGGTTGTTGATAGAGTGTATTAATCCTACCATCAAATTATTAAGTTACAGAAGTGTAATATTCAGAACAAAAACTTAATGATGAAATAGATTTTAACAACCATGGTGTTTGTTAATTCTCATGAATCGATATGACTTATAAGACCGTTGAGAATGATTGTTGATTGCTGATGAGAAATGATAGAACTTCAAAGAACACAAAAATAATAAGAAAATTGTGTACAAGTTTTGACACTCATTTATATATTAGGAGTTTTAAGCAACTTTTTTGTGATAATTTAACCTTGTGAATACATTTTGAATTATGTTTGTTTTACAAGATTAATCATGTGGTAAAACCAAATGGGGCATATGATGTGGTGATTTGAAAGAAGAGTACAACTATAATTTCAAAGAAGAAGTATTCAGAGATTGAATGATTACACAGTCCATATGATACAATTTCAAAGAAGCAATTGTTAATTTATGTTGTGCGTTTGTTCTTTATCAAACCGTTTGTTCTCGAATAGTGGAATCTACTTGACAATTTTTGTTTGATTACGGAGAAAGTAAATATAAATATTTTTTCAGAAACAAATTCTATGCAAATCAACATACATTAACTCATGTTTTGTTACATCGTTAAGGTTGAATGCTAAAAAATCAAGAGTTAAACCCTAATGCATGATGTATGCATTGTGCTACAATTTATTCAATAAGAGATTGAATTTCTTAAATGACATGAAAAGGATTACTTCATATTTGTATTTTAGTGATTTTTTGTTCAATTAATGTCCATTTTTTTGTTAAACATAGAGGATTGTTCATAATTGTGTGAATTTTAATTTCTTATGGTGAATCCAACTTGAGGATTGTGAAATTATATCCATATTATCAATTTTGAAATAGTTTTAATGTAGTCTTGAAAAGTTTCATATACATCATTAACAAAACCATATGATTTTCCATAATTCTCTACACATTATTTTATTAACATATTTTTGTAAAATAATAATTCATTATGTGACCAATGTCGAGCTATATTGGACCAATATGGATGTTAGAATGGCATATTTGTAATGTGAATGTAATTCAAATGCGGCGAGTGTATTGTAAAAAGTGAACATTAAGGATGTTATAATCAATAGAAAAAATACACACAAAATTCGAAAAGGTCCAATCGTTTTTACTATGATTGTTATAATTTTCAATTTAATTAAATAATATAGAAATAGAAACAAGTTTCAATGATTTCACACCATGTGAATTATGTAATTTTTTATGATTTTTTTTGTCATTAAGATCAATAGTTCTTTTTACAACATCCATATCATCTTTTTCAAAAAAATTATGTTAGATTTGTAATTATGTTAGAAGGACATGCCACAATGGACATCTTGTGTAAAAAATGTGAATGTTTCGTTGTTGTTTTTTCAAATTTATTTTAATTATGTGTGATAACTTCAACATTCATATAAAACAAATGTGATAATAGATTAACCACTATTAGTGATTTCAAACAACTTTTGCAAAGTTTATAATATTAATTGTTTATGATGTTCAAAATTTGCTTAAGATTTTAATGGAATTTATATCATTTTGTTCCATAACTTGACAATTCATGACATTTAACATTTTCATGTTGAAATTTTTGTTTCAAAAATATTAGATTGTTTATTTTCTTGTTTGAAAATTCATGAATTTTGAACTAAAGGAGCTATGATAATGACATCAAAATCACTCATAAATTGATTATTCACTTATTTTATGATTTTCATTAAAGGTAATTAATACATAATAAATAAATAAAGTTCATCATAAGTTTTTATTGAATTATCATGGCTTAATGTTTATAGTTAATCTTCAAATAAATTTCAAATGTTTTGGGTATTGTTACATCAAAGCTTATATTCAAAAGTTTCAAGAAAAGTAGGGATGTATAAAAATTTGTCAAAACACAGTTGAATATGAATATTTTTACATTGTAAAAATAGTAGTTGCAATTACTTTGAAACTTTTTCCTACATATTTATCATTTATTAGATTGATTAAAAAATTTCAAGATATGTATATCAATATATTGAAAATGACATTGATTAAAAAAATTTACTTGTAATTTTTTTCTTTAAAATGTTAGATACAGAAAATTAAACAATTGTTTCAACTAATATGGTACATATTTGCAAAGTTGCATTTTCTTACATTTTTTCTTCATGATTTTCAACTTTAAAAATTAACATGTATCATTTTCTATGTAATATTGTAAAGTATTTTATATGATACAAATAAATATGAAAAGACATTTACATTATTTACACCCATGTTAAAGAATATGCAAAATTTCATTATATGTGTTATTTTAAATCAAAAATATTTTAAAATATTTTTATTTTTTCCATTATTAAGTCATTTCATATGGAAGGAAAAAATTTTGCATAAAAAATGTCCATTTATTTATTATCACTGCATGAATGATACACATTTAAGTTTTAAAAATAATATTAAGGGTTTAAAAACTAGTTGATTTTTTCTTTCTTGAAACTTATGACATTTTTTAATAACATATATGAGAATCTTGAAATAAAATTAAAACAAATTCATATGTTTGAATCCAAAATCAAATTAATTTATGAAAAAAATAATTAATCAAAATTTGAGTTTAAAATGATGCACAAAAACAAAAAACACATAATTAATTTGTGACTTTAAAAAACCTGGTGGATAAGATGAATTCTATCTAGTTACCATTTGATTTAACAAATTTTTAATCATTTTATATATGAATGTCATTTAAATACATGTCTAAGTAAGTTTATTTTTAAATAAATATGAGAATGTCATAAAAATTTCTTTTCAAAAAAATTTAAATGAGAGTTAGTGCTCCCATTATAAATAATGAAAAAATCAATTCATTGAATTTTGAAGAAAAGATACCATGTCAATACAGTAATGGATCACAAAATGTTATTTGTATTGTAACAAATATTTTTCATAATAAAGTTCAATTAATTACGAAGATCTCACACTATAAGAACAATGCAAAGTAACATTAAAAAGTAGAATACAAAACTTGTAAAAAATAGGAATTTAATGAAATGTGAAAATCTTTAAACTTTATACATATATTTGAAAAATGTTTTCGAAATGAGAAAATGTTAAATCTTGTGTGACATCATTTGATATTTATTGTGAATATGTACATCCTTAAAGTGGTCCAATGAAATAATATCAGTAAAATTAAATACGAAAAAACTTATGAACAAAAATAAGTTATACATGGTTTAATTCAACAAACCTATAAAGACATAGACAAATAATGAGAGGAAAAAAATCCTTGAGGTTTATTTAATAAATGAAAGCAAAACAAAAGTTCATAAATTTATCAAGGTTTATCATGAGAGTGAGTAACTCAACAAGGTAGTGGGAGGTATTTAGAATGATAAAATTTATTGAGACCAAAAAAGTTCATCATTGTGCACACAATTGATATATTACATCCAAGCTTCCAATTTATATTTCCATCTCAAACAAAAAAAATTGCTTAAACAAAGATCTAAGGTTAAAACCAATAAACACGAAATTCTTAAATTTTTCACTCTAAAAAATTTAATGTTAATTCTTTAAAAAAAATGTCAATCCATAAATTCTTCCTAACCCTCTAATTTGGAGATGAAACATAAAACATACAAAATAAATTAAAAAATCAACAAAATTTTGATTATGTATCGTAAAAATTATATATATATATATATATGAAATCGATTGAGCAACTTTGTTTTCTTTCAAAGTTTAATAAATTGTTGATGTGATTTACTCTTATCGTGTTTTTTAATATGATTCACATTTTTTAACAATTTTTTTGTCATAAAACACATAATAGTATCCATTGTAATTTTCATTCAGGCAATTTTTTAAAACTTTGATGATTATGAACACATAAATAAACAAGAATTAAAGTGCAAAACTTTGAAAATAACCAATCCATCTTTAAAAAATTCATAATACAACTTTAATGGTCTTGATGATTACAAAAGGTGTATAAAATTTTGATTTAAAAATATATTAAATCAATTTTAATGATAACTATTTTTGTTTCCAAGTTGCATGATCACAATGCCCTCTTTTATGATTTTATATTTTTATTACTCCTTTTCATTACTATCTTTTACTCCAACATATTATGAAGTTATTATGAATCATGTTTTCTTTAGAACAACATTAGCTTTGAAAATTTATATTTTCATTCTACACACCTTTGTTTATTCTTTTTGATGGGTTTTGTTTTCTGTGATA
>Ga0116229_10001708_pt1 | contig 34871 bp, 22 predicted proteins | sample S1TSphgellanicum_3_FD_87313 | JGI IMG/M metagenome (GOLD analysis project Ga0116229, IMG submission 87313) | Host-associated microbial communities from peat moss isolated from Minnesota, USA - S1T2_Fc - Sphagnum magellanicum MG | ecosystem: Host-associated > Plants > Peat moss > Unclassified...
ACGAGGCCGCGGCGGGACTCGGCGCGGGCGCCACGCGTCGCCTGTGGCGGATCTCCATTCCGTTGCTGATGCCCGCGCTCGCCGGGGCGATGCTGCTCGTCTTCATGAGTTCACTCGGCTCGTTCTCCGCGCCCTACATCTTCGGCGGCGGCCTCCGCGTGCTCGCGACGCAGATCGTCGCCTCGCGACTGAACGGGGCGACCGGCGTGGCCGCGGTCGAGACGACGGTCCTCGCCGTCGGCGCGGTCGCCGCGCTCGCCCTCGCGCGCTGGATCGAGGGCCGGCGCCGCTACACGGGGCAGGCGAAAGGCGGCCCGCGTCCGCCGCGCCAGGCGATCGCGTCGCCCGTGCTTCGCTGGGTCATGACGATCGGCGCCGTCGTCACCGTCCTGCTGCTGATCCTGCCGCACGCGATGATCCTGCTCGTCTCGTTCGCGCGCGATGGCGTCTGGACGACCCAGGTTCTCCCGCCCGAGTACACGCTCGACAACTATCGCCATCTCGTGACCGACGGCGCGCTCTGGGCGCCGATCCGCAACAGCGTCCTCATGGCGGCGCTCGCGACCGGCGCCTGCGTCGTCGTCTGTGGCGCGGCCGCGTACCTCCTCGTCCTCCGTCGCTTTGCCGGGCGCCGCGTGCTGGCGCTCCTCGTGGCGCTGCCGTGGGCGCTGCCGGCGACGGCGGTCGCGATCGGCCTCGCCTCGACGTTCAACCGGACCGATCCGCGCACGCTTCGCGTCCTGCTCGTCGGGACGTTCTGGATTCTGCCGCTGGCGTACTTCGTTCGCGGCATCCCCCTCGTCACCTCGGCCGTCGACGGCTCCCTCCGCCAGATGGACGCCTCGCTCGAGGACGCCGCGCGCGGGCTGGGCGCCGGCTGGTGGCTGACGCTGCGTCGAGTCGTCCTCCCGGCGGCCCGGCCCGGCCTGCTGGCCGGCGCGACGCTCGCCGCGATCACCGCGCTTGGCGAGTTCGTCGCCAGCGTGGTCCTGTACACCCACGCCAACCGGCCGATCTCGATCGAGATCCTGGCCCAGCTCCGCGACTTCTCCTTCGGCACGGCGGCCGCCTACGGGGTCGTGCTGATCGCGATTGTCCTGCTGATCTCGCTCGCGGCGCGACTCGCCGGCGGGCGGGCGACCGGGCATCGCGCGACCGTGTATTCCGCCGAGGCGACGACCTAGCGCGAATGTCCGAACCACGACAGGCCGACGGCGATGGGGATCCGGGCATGGACCCGTCCGGCTGGGGACAAACCGCCGCCCAACCGGATATAAACGGGATGTCCGCCCTCCTCGCCGATCGTCCCGCGACGCCGGCCACTGCCGCCATCCCGGCCCGTCGCCCGCGCATCGTCATCATCGGTGGCGGGTTCGCCGGGATCGCCGCCGCGCGCCGGCTCAAGCATGCGCACGCGGACATCACGCTCGTCGATCGCACCAACCATCATCTCTTCCAGCCGCTGCTCTATCAGGTCGCGCTCGCGACGCTGAACCCCGGTGACATCGCCGTGCCGATCCGCTGGCTCCTTCGGCACCACGCGAACACCGAAGTGCTCATGGCGGCGGTCAGCGGGATCGATGTCGCGAATCGTGTCGTCTCGCTCGATGGCGGCGAGTCACTGCCATACGACTACCTGATCGTCGCGACGGGCGCGCGCCACTCGTATTTCGGTCATCCGGAGTGGGCGGACGCGGCGCCTGGACTCAAGAGCATCGAGGATGCGGTCGACTGCCGCAACCGGTTTCTCACCGCCTTCGAGGAAGCCGAGCGCGACGACGATCCCGAGGTCCGGCTCGCCCATCAGACGTTCGTGATCGTCGGCGGCGGTCCGACGGGCGTCGAGCTCGCGGGGTTCATCCCCGACATCATCCGGCACGCACTGCGCCCGGACTTCCGGCGCCTCAGCGCCGACCGGTCGCGCGTGATTCTCCTCGAGGCCGGGCCAAAGATCCTGCCGACGTTTCCGGACTCGCTCGCCGCGACGGCTCGCCGCGACCTCGAGCGACTCGGGGTCACCGTCCGCACCGGTGCGATGGTCACGCGCGTCGAGCCCGACGCCGTCTACGTCGGCGACGAGCGGATCGCCGCGCGCACGATCTACTGGGCCGCAGGGAACCAGGCGTCGCCGCTCGCGCGTGATCTTGCCGCACCGCTGGATCGCGCCGGTCGCGTCCTCGTCGAACCGGACCTTTCGGTCCCCGGCTACCCGGAGGTCTTCGTCACCGGCGATCTCGCGGCGATCAGGGACCGCAAGGGCCAGTGGGTCCCCGGCGTCGCGCCGGCGGCGAATCAGATGGGCCGAAGCGCGGGCAGCAACATCCTCGCGTCGATCGCCGGACGGCCGCGTACGCCGTTTCGGTACCTCGACAAGGGGAACCTCGCGACGATCGGCCGGCATCGGGCGATCGCCGCCGTCGGGCCGATCAAGATCAGCGGACATCTCGCGTGGTTCATGTGGCTCTTCATCCACATCCTCTATCTCGCCGGCTTCCGCAACCGCCTCACCGTTCTGATCCAGTGGGCGTACGCGTATTTCACGTGGCAGCGGGGCGTTCGCCTGATCACGAACATCGTGCCGGGCAAGACCGCGAGTCGGATCATCTCACGCAGGCGAGCTGAAGCAGGGCTGCCGATTTCGTGACGGACTCGTCGCTGGCGCCATGACGACGGCCTTTTTAGCTTCTCCGCCAATGGCACCACTTGCTGCTGACGAGACCGCTCGTCGCGGTCCCCAGCGCGCCCCGTCGCTGCAGCTCAGTGCGCGACCGGCCGCTGCCGAAGGTGATCAGCCGTTTCGTTTTCGTCTGCCGTGCCCGCCGGTCCCGACCGTCGGCGTCTACGCGGCCCACGCAGTCGAGCGCCGCGCGAAGAAGATGTACTTTGCCGTCCTCGACGCGATGCGCACCGGCGTCGTCGACCCGCTGTTGCGGGCCCGACTTGCGCGACTGATTGCCGATGCGCGGCCGCGCGCGGACGACATGTTGCGGCACCTGATGCGCGTCCTCGACGCCGTCGCACGTCATGCGCGCGAGACGGGCGGCCGACCGCTGATTCCGCCGCCCCCCGCCCCGCTCGCCGACGTCACCGTCGAGTTCTCGGCGTTGACGCCAGGCGTCGCCGGTCGGATCGCCGGCGATGCGGTCGCCGAGGTGCTGCGCTGGCCTGTCGAGTGGCTGCAGACCCGCGGGCTCACGGTCGGCAAGGCGACGCTGATCGACTGCCGGCTGCCTGGACGCCGCTAGCAGCGCCGTTGCACCCGCTGACCCGCGCGCGGGTCAGCCGCCAATCACGACGGTGTTGTCCGAGGGATCCCGCACGACGAGGCCGTCGCCCCGCACCGTGAACGGGATCTGTCGCGCCGTCAGTCGCTCCGTGATCGCCTCGCGCGCCGACTCGTCCGGCACCACCACGCGAAACTCGCGGAGCCCGGTCGCATCGGCGGGCGGGGATGGCGCATCGGTGCCGGCCCACGTGTTGAGTCCGACGTGGTGGTGGTACCCACCCGCCGACACGAACGTCGCCATCCGGCCGTACCGCGTCACCAGGTCGAAGCCGAGCGCATCGACGTAGAACGCCTCGGCCGCCGCGAGATCGCTGACCTGCAGGTGGATGTGGCCGATCGTCGTCCCCGACGGGAGACGATACGGACCTGCGGGCGAGGGGATGCCGTGCAGCGTCGCCAGCAGGTCCGTGATGTCGAGCGCCTGGGTCGTCATCCGCACGCGGCCGCCGAGCCTGGGCCAGTCGGCTCGCGGGCGGTCGGCGTAGATCTCGATCCCGTTGCCATCGGGGTCGGCGAGGTAGATCGCCTCGCTCACGAGATGGTCGGACAATCCCTGGATCGCCGTGTTCGTCTCGGCGAGATGCTGCAGCGCGCGCGCCAGGGCGACACGCGTCGGCACGAGGATCGCGAAGTGATACAGCCCCGTCGTCCCCGCGACGGCGCGCGCGCCACCGAGCGCGGTCACCGCGAGCAGCGTGTCGACATCGCCCGCGACGCCGAACGCGGCGGTCGCCGCGTCACGCCGCCGGACGTCGAGTCCCAGCCGGTCGCGGTAAAAGGTGATCGAGCGATCGAGGTCGGCGACCGTCAGCGCGACGGTGCCGATGGCAGTCGCGTCCGGGAGGCCGGGGCGCTGCGGTGCCGCGTCGGGTGCCACATACTCCGATGAGGCCATCGGCGAAATCTACGGTCCGACCACGGGCTCGGCCGGCTCGGCGACCGCGGCATCGCGGGGCGGCGCTTCGCCGACCGTCGCATCCCGGACCGGCGCGGCGCGGGGCGTGCCGGTCTCGGGACCGTCCTGGCGGGCGTACGTCTCCATGTCCAGACCGAGAAAGAGCGTGCCGCCCACGAGGACCGCGCCGCACCAGAACGGCACGCCGGGGACGAACCGGTCGTACAGCCACCCGGCGCCGAGCGGGAAGATGACGCGCGCGACGCCGCCGAACGTCTGTTGGGCGCCCATATAGACGCCGCGCTCGTCCTGGGGGATGACGCGTGAGAGCAGGGCGGTGACGCACGGGAACATGAACGCCGTGCCGAGCGGGAAGAGCGCGACGGTCAGCGCGAGGACGGGGATCGAGCGGGAGAGCGGAACGGTGACCAGCCCGAGGACGAGCAGCACCGTGCCGATCCGCGACAGGCGCGCCTCGCCCAGCCGGTCGACCGCCGGGCCGAGGAGGAACGCCCGCGAGATGACGGAAATGACGCCGACGTAGGTGAAGAAGTAGCCGATCGTCTCCTTGGTGACGCCGAGGCGCAGATTGAGGAAGTAGGCGAGGATCGACGTCGCCCCGTAGAACGCGCCGATCGCGACCGCATAGATCCAGATCAGGCGTGACGCGGGCGCGTCCGGGTGCTGCACGATCTGCTCGACGACGCTCCACGAGCGACCGCGGCGCGCCGACGCCGCATTGGCGAGCGGCGTGTGCGACTCGCCGAGCATCCGCCAGACGAAGAACATGTTGACGAGGCAGATCAGGGCCGCCAGGACGCCGGGGGCGCTGCGGCCGAGCATCAGGGGGTGCGGTCCTGACGAGAGCGCGACGCCGCCGAGCAGGACGGCGAGCGAGCCCAGGGCGGGGCCGATCGTGATCCCGACGTTCGTCGCGGCGGAGAGCCAGCCGAGCGCCTTGGCGCGATCCTTCGGCTCGGTGCAGTCGGCGACGTACGCCTGGATCACGCCGACGGTACCGCCGCCCGCGCCCTGCACGAGGCGCGACAACAGGAGCATCCAGAGCGAGTTGGCGAAGCCGAAGACGACGAAGGCGACCGCCGACGCGCCAAGGGCGATCAGGAGGGCGGGGCGTCGGCCGTACCGGTCTGAAAAACGGCCCCAATACGGGGCCGACAGGAGCGTCGCGAGGCTGAATGACGCGACGAGACAGGTATAGACGAACGCGCTCGCCCCGAGCTCCTTCGCGTAGTACGGCAGGAGTGGGAGGACGAGGAACGTCCCCATCATGTCGACGCCGGCCGTGATGATGAGGACGAGGAGCTTTTTGTTCAGAGAACTCCCTGGGCGTGCTGGACGATCAAATCTAATCCGCCCACTTGCCGAGCGCGGCAGGCGCGGGCGAGCGGCCCCCGCCGCCCCGGATCAGCGCGAGGATCGTGAGCGCATAGGGGATCATCGACACGAACTGCGACGGGACCGCGCTCGTGAGCTGCAGACGCAGCGCGAGCGTCTCGGCGGCCGCGAAGAGCAGGCACGCGAGCCCGACACGGAGCGGCGCCCAGCGGCCGAAGATCACCGCCGCGAGGGCGATGAATCCGCGTCCGGCGGTCATTTCGTCCGTGAACTGATGCTGGTCGAGCGCGAGATAGGCGCCGCCCAGTCCCGCGAGCGCGCCGGAGGCGAGGATGGCGAGGATGCGGATGCGGGCGACATCGATCCCCGCCGCGGTCGCGGCGTCCGGTCGCTCACCGGCCGCGCGGAGGCGGAGTCCGAAGCGGGTGCGCGCGATCGCGGCGGCGAGCAGCGGCATCGCGACGAGCGCGACGACGACCAGCGGGTCGAGCGCGCCGAACCCCGGGATGCGCGCCGAGTTGGAGGAGCTGCCGAATCCGACGCGGAGCGCGAACCGTGTCGCGCCGACCGCGAGAAGGTTGATGGCGATCGCGGTGACGATCTGGTCGGCGCGCGCGCGCACCGTGGCGAGCGCGAAGAGGGCGGCGGCGACCGCGCCACCGGCCGCGCCCGCGACGACTCCGCCCCATGCGCTGCCGGTCGCCGCCGCACCAAACGCCGCCGCGCACGCGCCGGTCAGCATGTAACCCTCGAGCGCGAGGCTCATCATCCCGCCGGTTTCGGCGAGCACGCCGCCGCCGGCGGCCAGGAGATACGGCGTCCCAATGCGCAGCAACTGCGCGAGGAGCGCCAGCGGGAGCATCACGCCCGCCTCGAGTCCCGGCATCAGGCGACGCCCGCGCGGAGCCGGCGCGCCACGGCTGGCGTCGTGGCCGCGACCGCGAGGATGACGACGGCCTGCACGACATCGGCGATCTGCTTCGGCACGACGGCGTGGATCGCGAGCCCGCCCTGCGAGAGCGTCGCAAACGCGAGCGCGGCGAGGACGATCCCGAGCGGTCGGCCGCGTCCGGCGATGGCGACGGCGATGCCGAGGTAGCCGCTGCCGCCGGCGAAGCCGTCCTCGTAGTAGTGCTTGTAGCCGAGGACAAAGTTGCTCGCGCCGAGGCCGGCGAGTGCGCCGCCGAGGACGAAGGCGCCGAGTCGCGTCCGCGCCACGGCGATCCCCGCCGCCGCCGCCGCGTCCGGTCCGGATCCGACGGCACGCAGCGCGAACCCCGGTCGCGAGCGGACGACGAGCCAGCCCGTGCACGCGACGGCGAGGAGCGCCAGCAGCACGGTCGCGTTGGCCGCGGATCCGCTGAGCGATGGGACGAGCTCCGCGAGGCGCGGCACGGTGCCGGCGGCGATCGCCGGCGTGTGCAGCGTCTCCGGGACGTGGAGGTGCGCGGCGACGGCCCAGTTGAGCGCCGAGAGGACGATGACGTTGAGCATGATCGTGGTGATCACCTCGTTGGCGCCGGCGCGGGCGATCAGCACCCCGGGGACCGCGCCGACGAGCGCGCCCCCCGCGGCTGCGGCGAGCAGGCAGATCGCGACGGCGACCGGAGCCGGCGTCGCCGGCGGCAGCAGCATGCCGACCGTCCCCGCCGCGAATCCGCCCGCCGCGAGCTGCGACTCGGCGCCGATGTTGAACATTCCCGCGACGAGGGGGACCGAGACGGCGAGTCCGGTGAAGATCAGCGTCGTCGCCTTGTAGAGGACCTGGCCGGTGCCGTAGCCGTTGCCCCACGTCCCCTCGAGGAGCAGTCGATAGACCGTCGCCGGCGCCTGGCCGATGGCCAGGATCAGCAGGTCGCCGGTGACGAGGGCGATCGCCGCCGCGATGGCGACGGGCAGGACCGCCTCGGTCAGCCGCTGCCGACGGAGCGCCGAGTCGGCGATCACGACCGGACTCCCGTCATCGCGTCGCCGAGTGCGACCAGCGTCACCTCGGCGCGCCCAAACGTGGCGACGATCCGTCCGCGGAGCATGACGACGATCCGGTCGGCGAGGGCGAGGAGCTCGGTGAGCTCGGTCGAGACGAGGAGGATCGCGCCCCCCGCCGCGCGCGTCTCGCGGAGCCGTGCGTGGATCGTCTCGACGGCGCCGACGTCGACGCCGCGCGTCGGATGCGCGGCGAGCAGGACGCGCGCCGGCGGATCATCACCGGCGGCGGTGGCCGTCTCGCGCGCGACGACGACCTTCTGCTGGTTGCCGCCCGACAGGGTCACGGCCGGTCGCGCCGAGTCGGTGGGGCGGATGTCGAGCGCCGCGATGCCGCGCCGGGCGCGGTCCTCGATTGCCACGCGATCGAGGCCGAGCCCGAACGGCCACGCGCGGAGATGCGCGGTGCCGTCGAGCACGAGGTTCTCGGCGACGGAGAACGGCAGCACGAGCCCATGACGCTGGCGGTCTTCGGGGATGTGGGCGAGTCCGGCGTCGCGGCGGGCGCGCACGGTCGCCGTCTCGATCCGCCGCGCGCCGAGGGCGATCGTGCCAGACGCCGTTGCTCGCACGCCGCCGATCGCCTCGAGCAGCTCGCGCTGGCCGTTCCCCTCCACACCCGCGATGCCGACGATCTCGCCGGCGTCGACCGAGAGCGTGACGCCGTCGACCGCGCGCCGGCCGCGCGCGTCGCACACCACGAGGTCGCGGACGTCGAGCGCCGGGGGCAGACCGGCGGCCGGGGGCGCGTCCCGCGCGGGCGTCGGGTGCGTCGACGTGGCGAGCGGCCGCTCCTCGCCGACGATCAGACGCGCGAGTGCGGCGGGCGTCGTCGCCGCTGTCGCCATGCGCGCCACCGTCCGCCCGGCGCGCATCACGGTCACGGTGTCGCTGATCGCCATCACTTCGTCGAGCTTGTGGGTGATCAGCACGACGCTGCCGCCCGACGCGCGGTGCGCGCGGAGCACCGCCCAGAGTCGCTCGACCTCCGGTGGCGCGAGGACCGCCGTCGGCTCGTCGAGGATCAGGATACGCGCGCCGCGGTAGAGCGCCTTGAGGATCTCGACCCGCTGCGCCTCGCCGACCGAGCAGTCGCCGACGCGCTGCGAGACCGAGACCTCGAGGGCGGTCGCGTCGACGAGGGTCTGCACGGCGCGCCGCGACTCGGCGGGATCGTAGAACGGCCCCCGCCCCGGCTCGCGGCCGAGGACGACGTTGTCGGCGACGGTGAGCGTCGGGACGAGGAGGAAGTGCTGGTGCACCATCCCGACGCCGGCGGCGATCGCGTCGGCGACGGACCATCCGGTGACGTCGCGCCCGGCGATCGTGACGCGACCGGCGTCCGGTGCGAGGAGCCCGCTCGCGATCCGCATCAGCGTCGACTTCCCGGCGCCGTTCTCGCCGACCAGGGCGTGGATCTCGCCGGGTGCGACCTCGAGCGACGCATCGTCGTCGGCGACCACCGTGCCGAAGATCTTGCGGATCCCGCTGAGCGCGAGCGCGCTCGTCGGCAACGCCGCCGAGTCGGTCCGCGACCGTGCCGTCATGGCCCGGTCGGCACCGCGATGCGGCCGTCGACGATCTCGGCGCGAAGTCCCTCGATGATCGCGTGGACGGAGTCCGGGATCAGCGGCCGGTTGCGCGCGTCGTAGACGTAGCCGATGCCACCGTCGGCGAGGCCGAGCGAGTAGACGCCGCCGTGGAACGTGCCGTTCCGCACGTCGCGGATGACGTCGTACGTCGCGACATCGATCCGCTTCACCATCGACGTCAGGACCTGGCCCGGCGCCTGGTCCGCCTGGTCGGCGTCGGTCCCGATGACGAGGCCGCCGGTCTGGCGCGCGGCCTCGAAGACGCCGAGCCCCGTCGCGCCGGCGGCCTGATAGATCACGGCCGCACCGGCCTGGTACTGGCTGAGGGCGAGCTCCTTGCCGCGCTCCGGATTGCGAAATGCCTCGGGCGTCGCGCCGGCGTAGCCGGCGAGCACCTCGCAGTCGGCGCAGACGCGGTGGACGCCGGCGCGATAGCCCGCCTCGAACTTGTGGATCAGCGGGATGTCCATCCCGCCGACGAACCCGACGCGGGTCGCGCCGCGAGCGCGGGCGGTGAGCCCCGCCAGCGCACCCACGAGGTACGACCCTTCCTCCTCGCGGAAGCGGAACGCCGCGAGGTTGCCCGGCGGCGGGATGACGTGGCCGGCGGCATCGACGGCGAGCGCGAAATCGAGGCCGGCGAACGCGCGCCGCGGGTACTCGCGGGCGAGCGCGGTCAGATCATCCGAAAAGATGAAGCCGACGCCGATCACGAGGTCGACCCCTTCGGCGCTCAGTAGCCGGAGGCCCGCCTCGCGCTCTGACCCATCGCCTGGCTCGATGAACCGCACGTGGGCTCCGAGCTCCCGCTCGGCGCGCTCCCCGCCGGCATACGCGCCGTCGTTGAACGATCGGTCGCCGCGGCCGCCGACATCGAGGACGATGCCGACGCGGGTCCCGACGCCGGCGGCCGTGGCAAGCCCTGCACCCCTCGGGTGGATGGCGAGCAGGAGGAGGTGGAGGCCGATGAGGGCCGCGAGGAGAGCGACGAGGCGGCGCACGGCTGGGGTGCCAATGTATCGACGGCCCGGTAGCTTGTCAGCAGTGCCCGGACCGAGTGAGCGGGACCAGCTGCAGGCAGCGCTTGGCGAGCGCTACGTCCTCGACCGCGAGCTCGGGCGCGGCGGGATGGCGACGGTCTTTCTCGCGCGCGACACGAAGCACGACCGCCCCGTCGCCCTCAAGCTGCTCCACCCCGACCTGGCCGCCGCGCTCGGGCCCGAGCGGTTCCGCCGCGAGATCGCGCTCGCCGCGCGACTGCAGCATCCGCACATCCTCTCGGTCCACGACTCCGGTGAGGGTGCCCCGGGGCAGCTCTGGTTCACGATGCCGTTCGTCTCCGGCGAGACGCTGCGCGCGCGGTTGCAGCGCGAGCGCCAGTTGCCGACGTCGGAAGCGATCGGCATCACCCGCGAGATTGCGCTGGCGCTCGACTACGCACACCGCAACGGCGTCGTGCACCGGGACATCAAGCCGGAGAACATCCTGCTCACCGATGACCGGCAGGCGCTGGTCGCCGACTTCGGGATCGCGCGGGCGCTGAACGCGGGTGGCGGCGGTGCGGTACCCGGGGCGACTTCGCTGACCGAGACCGGCCTCGCGCTCGGGACGCCGCAGTACATGTCGCCGGAGCAGGCGAGCGGCGATCGCACCCTCGACGCGCGGTCGGACGTCTACGCCCTCGGCGCCGTCTGTTTCGAGATGCTGGCCGGCGAGCCGCCGTACACCGGTCCGACCCCGCAGGCCGTGATCGCGAAAATGATGATGGCACGGACTGCCCCGTCGGTGCGCACCCTGCGGCCTGGCGTCAGCGAGGCGATCGATGCGGTGATCCGGCGCGCGCTCGACCCGATCGCTGCCGACCGATTCGCCACCGCCGCCGAGATGGCGCGGGCACTCGACGCGGCCGACCGGGCGGGCAGCGGGCCGAGCGCGGTCGCGCCGCCGTCGGGGTCGGGCCCCACGGGGACCGGCGTGGCCGCGTCGGGCGGCGCGTTGACGGGCGCGGGCCCGGTCGGCGCCGGTGGTCTTCCGCGGGCGGGGGGCGCTGGTGGCGTCGCCGCCGGCGTGCCGCCGGCGAGCGGGACGCTGCCACCGGTGCGCCGCCGGGTCCCGGTCGCGGCGCTCGCGCTCGGGCTCGGGGTCCTGCTGGGCGGCGGCGTGCTCTTCGCCTGGCGCTCGTCGCGGACCGGCGCGGCGCTCGCCGCCGGGGCCGACGCCTCGCGGGTCGCCGTGCTGCCGTTCGACAACGTCGGTGACTCGGCCGACGCGTACTTCGCCGACGGGCTGACCGACGCGGTCCGCACCAAGCTGGCCGCCGTGCCGGGGATCGAGGTGATCGCGTCGGGGAGCTCCGCGCAGTACCGGCACACGACGAAGACGCCGCGCGAGATCGGGCGCGAGCTCGGCGTCAGGTATCTCCTCGTCGGCAAGGTGCGGTGGGCGAAGGTGCCGGGCGGCGCCGGGCGGATCGATGTCGAGCCGGAGTTGGTCGACACGACGACCGGGGCCGACAAGTGGGCGGCGTCCTACGACACGACGCTGACCGACGTCTTCGCCGTGCAGGGGTCGATCGCCGGCCAGACGGCCCGCGAGCTCGGCGTCGCGATCGGCGCGCGGCAGAAGGCGGCGCTCGACAGCGCGCCGACGCGCGACGTCGCCGCATACGATGCGTATCTCAAGGGGAGTGCCCTGCTGCCTCGCACGTTCGGGCAGGATGTCGCCGCCAAGCGGCAGGCGATCGCGTTTTTCCGGCAGGCGACGGCGCTCGATCCGGCGTTTGCGCTGGCGTGGGCGCGCCTCGGACTCGTCGAGACGCGCCTCTACGTCAGCGAGCCGGACTCCGCGCTCGGCGCACAGGCGAAGTCGGACATCGACCGCGCGCTCGCGCTCGCGCCGACCCTGGTGCGGGGCCACCACGCCCTTGGCGCGTACTACGGCAACGTCGCACAGGACGAGGCGCACTCCCTCGCCGAGGACTCGATTGCGCTCATCGAATCGCCAAACGACATCGAAGTGCTCGGGTCGATCTCGTCGAGCTATACCAGAGTCGGGCGCACACTGGATGCCGTGCGGGTGCTCGAGCGGGCGCAGGTACTCGATCCCCGCTCGGTCGGCACCGCCGACCGCTTGTCGCTGGCGCTGATGCTCGCTGGCCGCTGGCCGGAGGCGATCACCGTTGCCAACCGCGGTTTGGCTCTCGATCCGTCGAACTCGGAGCTGCTCGACAACGAGGCCGCCGCGATGCTGTACCTGCATGATTTCGACCACGCCCGCGCTGCGGCCGATCGGGCGGTCGCGCTCTCCCCCGACAATGCGACCGCGGTCATGCTGCAAGCGGCCGTGCGCGCGCTGGCGGGAGACCTCGACAGCGCCCATGCGATCCTCGGGCACCTGTCCGCCGGTATCCATCGCGACGAGTTGGCGCTCATGATGGCGGGGGTCGGTTTTGACTGGATTCTCGACGCCGACGGTCAGGCGCGCGTGCTGGGCGCGTCGCAACGCCGGGCGGAGGTCGCCGGCACGCATCCGTACGACTGGGCGATCGAGCACACCTATCTGTACGAGTTGCGTGGTGAGCCCGCGAAGGCTCGCGCGTGGGCGGACACCGCTCGCCGCCTCGCCGCCGCCGCCGTGGCGACGGATCCGCGCAACCTCTGGGCGACGGTCGCGCTGGGGACCGCCAAGGGCTACCTCGGTCAGCGCGACGACGCGCTCCGCGACCTCGCGCGTGCGGTGCCCCTCGCCGAGACGACGACCGATCGCTATGGGGTCCAGTACCAGGTGGCGCGGGTCCATCTCGCCACTGGCGATCGGGAAGGCGCGGTCCAGGCGCTGCAGACCGCGCTCGACATGCCGACGCCGTGGCTGACGCGCGAGGCGCTCGCCGTCGACCCGACGTGGTCGTCGTTGCATGACCTGGCGTCCTTCCAGCGCCTCGTGGCACCGGTCAAGGGCAAGGGCTAAACGCTCCCGCGCGGGCCCGGCTGACGCCCCCGCGCCCCGATTACGTTTCAGGGGTGGCCAGCCCGGAACGCATTCGCACGCGGTTTCTCGTCGTCGGCAGTGGGGTCGCGGGGCTGCATACGGCATGGCGGGCGTCGGAGCAGGACGACGTCATCGTCCTCACCAAGCGCTCGCTCTTCGATTCGTCGACCGCCTACGCCCAGGGCGGGATCGCCGCGGCGCTGGGCGCCGGCGACTCCCCCGAGCTCCACTGGCGCGACACGCTGGCCGCGGGCGGCGCCCTCTGTGATGCCGAGGCGGTGCGCGTGCTCGTGGAAGAAGGACCGGCGCGGGTCCGCGAGCTGCAGACCGCCGGCGCCGAGTTCGACCTCACCCCCGATGGCGAGCTGTCGCTCGGCAACGAGGCGGCCCACTCGGCGAAGCGGATCGTGCACGCCCACGGCGACCAGACCGGCGCCGAAGTCGCCCGTGCCCTGGCCAGCAAGGTGCGCGAGAGCCCGCGGATCACGGTCATGGAGACGGCCCGCGTCCTCGACCTGATCGTCTACGGCGAGACCGCCTACGGCGTGAAGGCGAGCGTCGCCGGCCGGCCCGTCGAGATCATCGCCGATGCGACCGTGCTGGCGACCGGCGGCTGCGGCCAGGTCTACCGCTACACGACGAATCCGCAGGTGGCGACCGGCGATGGCTACGCGATCGCCCACCGCGCCGGCGCGACGCTCGCCGACATGGAGTTCGTCCAGTTCCATCCGACGGCGCTCGACACGCCGGAGAATCCGCTGTCGCTGATCTCCGAGGCGGTGCGCGGCGAGGGCGCGATCCTGCGCAATGCCGACGGCGTGCGGTTCATGGAAGGGCGCCACCGGCTGCTCGAGCTGGCGCCCCGCGACGTCGTGGCGCGCGAGATCTTCCGCGAGCGCCAGCGCACCGGCACCGTCTATCTCGACGCGCGCAACATCGGCGCCGTCTTCGCCACGCGATTCCCCGGAATCCTCGCGATCTGTCTCGCGCGCGGGATCGATCCGCGCCACGATCTGATTCCGGTCACGCCGGCCGCGCACTACATGATGGGCGGCGTCGTCGTCGACCTCGCGGGCCGCACGAGTCTCGAGCGCCTCTATGCGTGCGGCGAGGTCTCGCGGACCGGCGTGCACGGCGCAAACCGCCTCGCGTCCAACTCGCTCCTCGAGGGCCTCGTCTTCGCCGAGCGCGTCGCGCGCGATCTCACGACGCTGACGCGCCTCGATCGCGAGCCGCCGTCGCAGGGCGAGTGGGAGGTCCCGCTGCTCGTCGACCGCGGCGCGGCGCAGGTCGCGGCCGACGCCGTGCGCACGGTGATGTGGGAGCATGCGGGGATCGCGCGCACGGCGAAGGGACTCCGGCACTGCGTGGCGCGGCTCGCCGAGATCGCCGAGCGGCTGCCGACGGGGGCGACCGAAGAGGCGAACATCGTCGATACGGCGCGTCTGATCGCCGAGGCGGCGCTCCTCCGCAAGGAATCGCGCGGCGGCCATTTCCGGACCGACTTCCCGCTGGCCAGGCGCCAGTGGCAGGGGAGACATATCGAGTGGTGACCGGCACGGCAGCCTCGAGGGCCGACGCGATCGCCGCGGAGCAGGAGGCGATCCGCGAGCTGGCGCGCGAGCGCAACGCGGTGATCCTCGCGCACAACTACGAGCGCGCCGAGGTGCAGGATGTCGCCGACTACGTCGGCGACTCGCTCGGGCTCTCGCGCGAGGCGGCGCGGACCGACGCCGACGTGATCGTCTTCTGCGGCGTGCATTTCATGGCCGAGACGGCGGCGATCCTGTCGCCGACCAGGACCGTGCTGCTCCCCGACCTCGCCGCGGGGTGCTCGCTGGCCTCGACGATCGACGCCGCGCAGCTCCGGGCGTGGAAGGCCGAGCATCCGGGGGCGGTCGTCGTCTCCTATGTGAACACGACGGCCGAGGTGAAGGCCGAGACCGACTACTGCTGCACCTCGGGCAATGCGGTCGACGTGATCAATGCGATCCCCGCCGACCGGGAGATCCTCTTTCTCCCCGACATGTTCCTCGGCGCCCACGTCAAGCGGATGACGGGGCGCGAGAACATCCATATCTGGATGGGCGAGTGTCACGTCCACGCGGGGATCGATCCCGAGGACATTCGGCGTCAGCGGGCCGCGCATCCCGGGGCCGAGTTCCTGATCCACCCCGAGTGTGGCTGCGCGACCAGCGTCGTCGAAGCGGTCTCGGCGGGCGACGTCGACCCCGCCGGCGTGCAGATCCTCTCGACGGAGGGGATGATCCGGCGGCCGGCGCAGTCGCCCGCCAGCGAGTTCATCATTGCGACGGAAGTCGGGATCCTGCACCGCTTGCGCCGCGAGAATCCGGGAAAGAGTTTCTACCCGGCCAACGAAGGGGCCGTCTGCGCCTTCATGAAGGTCACGACCTTGCCGAAGGTGCACGCGGCCCTGAGGCATATGCAGTACCGGATCACCGTCGATCCGTCCATCGCCGCCCGCGCGCGCCTTGCGATCGAGCGGATGGTGGCGATCGGCGGCCAGACGCCGCACACCCCACTCTCACCGGCGCCCGTGCCGGCGGCAGACCCGGGCGAATAGCCCGGCCGCGCCGCCCCAGAGGCGTCCACCGGAGGGTAGCATGACCGAGGCACGACCCCAGCGGCCCGGCGACGGTCCCCGTCGCGCAGCGCGCCCGCGCACGATTACGCCAAGCGAGCCGCCAGCCCTGGGCGGCGCGACCGGCCGTCCGGCCTTCCCGCTCGACCAGGCGGCCCTCACCGCCGTCGTGCGCGCCGCGCTCGACGAGGATGGCGCGTTCAACGACGTCACGACGATCGCCACCGTCGTCAGCACGCGGCGCGCGCGGGCGATGGTCGTCGCGCGGCGGGCGGGCGTCGTCTCGGGCGTGCCGCTGGCGCTCGAGGCCTTCCGGCAGCTCAACCCGAAGGTGACGATGCGCGTCGACGTCGAGGACGGCGGCCACGTCGAGGCCGGGACGCCGATCATCTTCATCAGCGGCCATGCGCGCGGGATGCTCTCGGCCGAGCGGGTCGCGCTCAACTTCATGCAGCATCTCTCGGGCGTGGCGACGCTGACGGCGCAGTTCGTCGAGGCCGTGCGCGGCACGCACGCGCGGATCGTCGACACGCGCAAGACGACGCCGGGGTGGCGGCAGCTGGAGAAGTACGCCGTGCGCTGCGGCGGTGGCATGAACCACCGGATGGATCTCGCGAGCTCGGTGCTGATCAAGGACAACCACCTGGCCGCCCTCGACGGCAACGTGCAGCTCGCGGTCCAGCGCGCGCGCGAAGTCGCGCCGCCGGGCGCGCGGGTCGAAGTCGAGTGCGACACGATCGAGCAGGTCGAGGCGTCGCTCGAGGCGCAGGCCGACATCATCCTCCTCGACAACATGACCCCGGCGCAGCTCGCCGAGTGCGTGCGGCTGGTGGCGCACCGGGCGATCGTCGAGGCGTCGGGCCGCGTCCGGCTGGAGAACGTGCGCACGATCGCCGAGACGGGCGTCGACTGGATCTCGGCGGGTTCGCTCACGCACTCGCCGCCGGCCCTCGATCTGGCGCTCGACTTCGACTAGCCGACTGGCGCCGCCGGGGCTCGCGTGGAGCGCGTCTGAGATGCCGGTCGTCCCGCGCGAGACCCCGCGCGAGTATCGGCGCGACCAGTCCCGCGATCGCTCGCGTGACGCCAGCCGTACCAGCGGCGCGACGCGGCGCGTGCGCCGGCGATGGGTCGCGGCCTCCGGCGTCATCGCGATCCTGCTCGCCGCCGCCCTCCTCGTGACCTGCCCGGGGCACGTCCATGGGCAGGCACCCGGCTCGCGGACGCGCAACATCGCGGGGACGTGGGTCCTCGATATCGCGAAGAGCGATTTCGGCGGGATCCCGGGGCCGACGGCCGACACGGCGGTCTACGTCCGCGATGCCTTCACCTACCACGTGAAGCAGCGGGTGTCGTCGCCCGGCCGCGGCCAGATCCTGCTGGCGATCGACTGGCCGACCGACAGCGGCTCGGCGGTCAGCACGCTCCCGGGTGGCGGCACGATGACCGTGCACGCGCACGTCGAGCAGGGGGTGCAGGTCTTCACCGCCGAGCTGTCGCAGGGCGGACAGACGGCGACCGAAAGCGGCCGCGTCGAGCTCTCGCCGGACGGCACGGTGATGACGCGCCTGCAGACCGTCGTCCCCCCCGCGGGCGAGCCGGTGAACATCCGCCTGGTCTACGACAAAACATCGTAACGCCGCGTGACGCGCCCGCCTGGCGGGTGACGGTCGCCTTCGGTCTCGTCTACGTGATCTGGGGATCGACCTATCTCGGGATCTCGTACGCCGTCCGCACGATGCCACCGCTGCTCATGGCGGGCGCGCGATTCTCGCTCGCCGGACTGATCCTCTATCTCACGAGCCGCGCGCGCGGCGCCCCGCGGCCGACCGCCGCCCAGTGGCGCAACGGCGCCATCGTCGGCACGCTCCTCCTCCTCGGCGGCAACGGTCTCGTGACGTGGGCCGAGCAGCGCGTGCCGTCCGGGCTGACGGCGCTGCTGGTCGCCACGTCGTCGCTCTGGATGGTGCTGCTCGCCTGGGCGGCCGGGGGCCGGGCGCCGACCCGGCGTGCGTGGGCCGGCATCGCGTGCGGGCTGGCGGGCGTCGCGCTGCTCGTCGGGCCCGGTGCGACTGGCGGCGCTCGCGTCGACCAGCCCGGTGCCGCGGCGATTCTGCTGAGCGCGCTGACGTGGGCGATCGGCACGGTGATCGCCCGGCGCGTCGATCTGCCGGCGTCGACGCTGCTGGCGACGGGCGTGCAGATGCTGACCGGTGGGACGACGCTGCTGCTCGCGGGGCTCGCGTTCGGCGAAGGACACCGGTTCGTGCTCGCGCAGGTCTCCCGGGAGTCGGCGATCGCATTTGCGTACTTGCTGTTCGTGGGATCGCTCGTCGGATATTCCGCGTACACCTATCTCGTGGCGCACACGACGCCCGCGCGTCTGGGGACCTACTCCTATGTCAATCCGGTCGTCGCCGTCCTGCTGGGCTGGGCGATCGCCGGCGAGGCGATCGGCGCCCGCACGGTCCTGGCGATGGCGGTGATCGTGCTCGCCGTCATGATCCTGTCGCTCCGCGCACGGCCCGTCGCCGACTGAGCCGCGCGAGCGATCCGATGCTGCCGCCGACCGCCGCGCCGTCCGCCGCGCCGCCTGCCGTCGACGCCGATTCCTCGGCGTGGCGGGCCCGCATCGTCCGCCGCGCGGCCGCCGGGATCGGCGCGCTCGTCCTCGCGCTCGCCATGCTCCTCGTCGGGTCGTACCGACACCGGCGCGCGGAAGAGGTGCGGATCGTGGTCCTCCCCTTCGATGCCGATTCGGCGAGCACCGCAGCGGCGGCGACGATCACGGCGTCGGTGATCCATCGGCTCTCCGTCGTGCGCGGCTTCCATGTCATCGCCCACGACAGCGTGCCGGGCGCCACCGGCGCCTATCGGGCCTCGCGCGACTCGGCGCACGCGATCGCCCGGCGCCTCGGCGTGCGCTACCTGCTCGTCGGTCGCGTCGATCGCCGGCCCACCCCCGAGGCGCCCGACCGGATCCTCGTCGGCGCGCGGCTGATCGATACCGAAGACTCGCCGCCGGCGATCGGCCATCTCACCGCGACCGACGGCCGCACGCTCTGCCCGGTGATCGCGACGGTCGCCGACGATGTCATGGGACACTTTGCGCGGGCGCCGCGCGGTCCGCTCTTCGGCCCCGGCGGGTCGAGCGGCTGCGCCGAACCGTCGCTCTTCGAGCGGTTCGACGACCCGGGGGGCTGAGCGCGTCCGTCATACCGGGTCCGGCCGCGAGCCGCCGCGGCGCGGGCCGGCCCCGGGCCGCGACCGTCGCCTACGAGCCCGCGCCGACCCCTGCGCCCGCCGACGCAACCGTCGCAGCCGGCGCCGACGATGACGCCGCCGGATCGTCGAGCACCGCGTCATCGACGAAGTAGCCGCTCGCCTCGCGCACGGCGCCGGCGATCTCGCGTCGCGCCTCGTCGACCTCCTCCTCGCGTCCGGCCAGCGCCAGCCGCTGCTCGCGGAACCGGCGGCCCGCCGAGACGCAGAAGAGATCGCAGAGCGCGATCTCGCGGCTGACCGCGGCCGCGCCGCGCTGCTCGATCAGCCGCTGCGTGCGCGCGATCGTCACCGCGGTCGCGTACAGCTCGATCGCCATGTTGGCGAGCCGCTCGACGACGAGCTGCCGCTCCGGGAGCGCCAGCCGGTACTTCGTGATCGCGCGCTCGGCCTCGGTCCGGAGTTCGGCGACGTGTCGCTCGAAGTACCGCGTGTGCGCCGCGAGCGACGCATGCACCGGCACGCCAAGGTCGGGCGTCCCGCCGAGGATGCTGGTGACGCGCGAGGACATGTAGCCGGAGACGAGGCCGAAGTTGCGGATCGGCGCGCGGAGCGCCCGACTCACCTCGCGCAGCCGCTCGGCCGGCCCCTGCAGGCCGTTCAGCGCGATGAAGAGGCGCAGGATCTCGTTGGCCCCCTCGAAGATCCGGTGGATTCGCGCGTCGCGCAGAAACCGCTCGTACGGATACGGCTTGACGAACCCGCGCCCACCCGCGACCTGCACCATCTCGTCCGCCGCGCGCCAGATCAGATCACTGGCGAAGACCTTGAGGCAGGCGGCCTCGATCGCGTAGTCACTATCGGGGGTGTCGACCGCCGACGAGAGCGCGCCGAGCATCGCGTCGGCGGCGTACGTGTCGGCGGCGAGCTGCGCGATCTTGCGCTGCGTGATCTCGAACGACGCCAGCGGATGCCCGAACTGCACCCGCTGCGAGGCGTAGCGCGTCATCTCGCCGATGATCGCCTTCGCGCCCGCCGTGCAGCCGGCGCCCAGCGAGAGACGACCGCCGTTCAGGACGTTGACCGCGACCGCGAACCCCTTGCCGACCTGGCCCAGCACGTGGTCGTCCGGGACGTGGAGATCGTCGTAGCGCAGCTCGGCCTGCGTCGACCCGCGGATCCCCATCTTCCGGAACGTCCCGACGACCGTGAACCCCGGCATGTCCGGACGGATGATGAACGCGGTCGGCCGACGGATCGACTCCCCCTTTCGCTCGATCGTCGTCTGCGCGAACGTCGCGATCACCCCGGCGCGATGGCCGTTGCCGATCCAGTACTTCCGGCCGTTGAGCAGCCACCCGCCGCCCGGTGCCGGCGTCGCGGTCGTGCGAATGTTTTGCGCGTCGGACCCGACCTCGGGCTCCGTCAGGGCGTAGGCGGCGAGCGTCTCCCCGCGCGCCAGCATCGGCAGATAGCGGGCCTTCTGCTCATCGGAGCCGAAGAGCGCGATCGCCTTCGACCCGAGCCCGCAGTGCACGCCGATCAGCACCCCGAGCGATGCGTCCACCGCCGCCACCGCACCGAAGACCCGCGCATAGCCGGTCGCCGACAGCCCGACGCCGCCATACTCCTTCGGGATCGTCAGGCCGAGCAGTCCGACGTCCGCAAAGGCGCGGATCACCGGCTCGGGGATCGTCTCCGACTCATCGAACGCCGCGGAATCGATCAGCCCCGCGTCGCGCATCCCGTGCACCGCCGCGATCAGCCGGCGCACCACGCGCGCCTCGTCCGGATCCCGCTCCTCCAGCGTCGCCGGATACGGGAAGAGCAGGGGCGCGTGGATCTGCCCGGCGAAAATCCCGCGGACGAACGACGGTTGCCTGGATGCGGACATGGCTCGGCTTCCGGGTGAGGGGCGCGCGGTCAGGGTGCCACGGCCCGCGCCACGAGCTGCCCCGCGAGCGCGTCGGCATCCGTCACGGGGCGGTCGCAGACAAAGCCGTGACAGACGTAGGCCGTCGGCCGCCCGTCGAGTGGCGACCGGCCGTCCAGTAATACTACCCGGGCGCCAGCGTCCGCGGTGTGACTGGCGACACCGTCACCGGCCCCCGCGGCCAGCGCCAGATCCGGCACGTACGTCCGGCCGACGGCGGCGGCGAGCGCCTGGAAGGCGGGATCGGCGACGTCGCCGATCAGCGCGACCTGCGTCGCGCCGTGGATCGCGCGATCGGCGGCCCCGAGCAGGTTGCCAAACGCCGCGCCATGCCGAGCCATCGGCTCGGCGAGCGTCGTCAGCACCCACTCGGCTCGGGCCCGCCGCGCCGCGTCGTCCGTCAGGTCGGCCAGCTGCAGCAACAGATCGACCGTCAGCGACGTCCCCGACGGCACGGCGTTGTCCGTCACATCGCGCGGCCTCGTGATCAGCGCCTCGGCATCATCGGCCGTGTCGAAAAACGCCTGTGCGCGCTCGTCCCAGAAGTGCCGCTCGATCGCGCCGGCGATCCGCTGGGCGCGATCCAGCCAGATGCGATCGAACGTCAGCTGGTAGAGTCCGACGAAGCCGAGCGCGACGGCGGCATGATCCTCGAGGAACCCGCCGACACTCCGCGCCCGACCCGCCCCGCGCGTCCAGCTCCGCATGACGCGGCCGTCGCCGTCGAGCATCTCGCGCGCGAGAAACGCCCCGTTGGCGAGCGCCATCCCGCGCGCCTCGGCACTGCCAAACGCCCGCGCCGCCTCGGCGAGTGCGCGCAGCATCAGGCCGTTCCAGGCGGCGATCACCTTGTCGTCACGCGTCGGCCGCGGCCGCCGCCCGCGTGCCGAGAGCAGCCGCGTGCGGGCGCGCGCCATCACCGCGGCGAGCGCCTCGGCCCCGACGCCGAGCCGCGCCGCGATCGCGGTCGGATCGTCCGGGCTGTGCAGAATATGCCGGCCCTCGAACGTCCCGCCCGGCACGACGCCGTAGACCGCGCGGACGAGCGGCGCATCGCCGCCGAGCACGGCATCGAGCTCGGCATCGTCCCAGACGTAGAACCGCCCCTCGTGCCCCTCCGAATCCGCGTCGAGGCTCGCGTACCACCCGCCGTCGGGGTCGGTCATCTCGCGCGCCAGCCACTCGATCGTCGACTCGGTGACGCGACGCACCTCCGGGTCGGACGTCGCCTGCCAGAGGTGCACGCCGAGTCGCGAGAGCAGCGCGTTGTCGTACAGCATCTTCTCGAAGTGCGGGACGAGCCAGTCGGCATCGACCGTATAGCGGTGAAAGCCGCCGCCCACCTGGTCGAAGATCCCGCCGCGCGCCATCTGCGTAAACGCCAGTCGCACCGCGTCGAGCGCCGCCGAGGTGTCGGTGCGGCGCCAGTATCGCAGCAGAAAATCGAGCACCATCGCCTGCGGGAACTTGGGTGCCCCCTCGAACCCGCCGACCGCGCGGTCGAGTCGCGCCGCAATCGACCGATAGGCGCGAGCGAGCATCGGCGGGCCGAGGGGACCCGACGCGACCGCCGGCTCCGCCTGCGCGTCGTACCACGCACGGAGCGCCGCCGTCGTCTGCTCGATCGCCGGCCGCCGCGTGCGATAGGAGTCGATGATCGACTGCAGCACGCGCCGGAAGGACGGCATCCCCTGGCGGTCCTGCGGCGGGAAGTACGTCCCGCCGTAGAACGGCGTACCGTCCGGCATGAGGAAGACGGTCATCGGCCAGCCCCCGTGGCCGGTCATCGACTGCACGGCCTGCATGTAGATCCCGTCGACGTCGGGCCGCTCCTCGCGATCGACCTTGATGTTCACGAACGCGGCGTTCATGATCGCCGCCGTCTCGTCGTCCTCGAACGACTCATGCGCCATCACGTGGCACCAGTGGCAGGCCGCGTACCCGACGCTGAGCAGCACGGGCCGGTCCTCGGCGCGCGCCCGCGCGAACGCCTCGTCACCCCACGGATACCAGTCGACGGGGTTCGACGCATGCTGCAGCAGATACGGGCTCGTTTCCGCGGCGAGACGATTGGGCACGGCGCGTGTGGTGAACGTAACTTCCGGTCCGATGCGACTCGCTCGGTGACTGACGCGCATAATATCGTCGGCGGCGTCACGGACGGCGAACGGGAGTGGACGGCGGCGGTGGCCCTCGTCATCGCGGCCGGCGTCGTGCGCCTCGTGCTCGCCGCCGTCGTCCCGCTCGTCCCCGACGAAGCGTACTACTGGGAGTGGTCGCGTCGGCTCGCGCCGGCCTACTTCGATCATCCCGGCGCCATCGCCGCACTGATCCGCGCCGGCACGACCGTCGGCGGCATCACATCGTTTGGCGTGCGACTCGGACCGGTCGTCGCCGGCACCATGGCGACGCTCGCCCTCCTCGCGTGGGCGCGCCGCCTCGGCGGCAATCGGCCCGCCTGGTATGCGGCGCTCGCGATCGTCGCAATGCCACTTGCCGGTGCCGGACTCCTGCTCGCCACGCCCGACGTCCCGCTGCTCGCGGCAACCGCCGTCGCGTGGTTCGCGCTCGATCGCGCGCTCGACACCGATCGGCTCGTCTGGTGGGCGGCAACCGGCGTCGCGCTCGGCGTCGCCGGCTGCTCGAAGTACACGGCGATTCTCCTGCCGGCGCTCGCACTCCTCGCGTGTCTCTGGCGCCCGACCCTCCGGCGTCGCCTGCGCGGACCCGGTCCCGCGACCGCCGCCGTCATCGCGCTCGTCGTCATCGCGCCGGTCGTCTGGTGGAACGCGACGCACGCCTGGATCTCGATCCTCTTCCAGTTGCACCACGGGCTCGTCCCCGCCGGACACGGGTCGCCGCTCGCGCGCGAAGGCGCACTGATCGGCGGTCAACTGGGCCTCGTCACGCCGATTCTTCTCGTGCTGTTCGTCGCGTCGGTCTGGCGCGGCCTCCGACGCGAGGCGCCGGATCGGGTCTTCGTGCCGTCGGTCGTTGCGCTCGGCAGCGCCGCCTTCTTCGTCTGGAGTGCGTGGCGGCATCCCGTCGAGCCGAACTGGCCCGCGCCCGCGCTTCTCCCCGCCGTCGTCGTCTTCGCCGTCGAGCGCCGCCCGCGACTGTCCTCCTGGGCGCGCGCGGGCATCGTGCTCGCCGGCGTCGTCCTCCTCCTGATCTACCTCCAGGCCGTGGCGCCCTTTCTGCCGCTCGCCGCGGCGCGCGATCCGATGGCGCGCGGCGCGGGGTGGGCCGATCTCGCGCGCTCGGCGGAGGTGATGGCGCGCGTCGACGCGCAGGGTCAGCCGACGGGGTCGACGATCTGGATCGCGGGGAACCGGTATCAGGATGCGGCCGAGCTGGCGTTTCACCTGAGCGCACATCCCACGGTCTTCTCGCTCGATCTCGGTGGCCGACCCAATCAGTACGATCTCTGGCCGACGTTCCCACAGACGGCGCGCGCGGGTGACGGTCTGGTGCTCGTGCTCGACGATGATGCCGGCACGCCGGGGCCGATCACGCAGCTGCTCCCCCACTTCGCCTCGATCACGCGTGGCGAGCGCGTCGAGCTGCGCCGCGGCCGGGAGCTCGTGACGCCCCGCCGGCTCTGGCTCCTCGACCGGTGGCGCGGGAGCTGGCCGACGAGCGCCCCGCCGCCGCCGCCGCCAAATTCCGGGACGATCACTTTCGGAGGGCCGCTGCCATGAGCACGACGACGACCACGATGTCCACGACGAGCACGACCATTCCACGCGATCTCGATGCGTTCTTCTCCGCCAATCGCGGACGCATCGAGCGCGAGCTCTTCGAGTTCCTGCGCATTCCAAGCGTCAGCGCGCGGTCCGAGCACGATGCGGACACGGCGCGCGCGGCCGAGTGGCTGGCGGCATCGATGCGCGGCGTCGGGCTCGTGACCGAGATCCTCCCCACCGGGGGCCACCCCGTCGTCCTCGGGGAGTGGCGTGGCGCCGGCAAGGGACGGCCGACGATCCTCGTCTACGGCCACTACGACGTGCAGCCCGCCGAACCGCTCGACCTCTGGACGACGCCGCCATTCGAGCCGACGATCCGCGATGGCCGCGTCTACGCGCGCGGCTCGGTCGACGACAAGGGCCAGCTCTTCCTCCACCTCAAGGCGCTCGAGGCGCATCTCGTCGTCCGCGACGCACTGCCGGTGAACGTCGTCGTGCTCGCCGAGGGCGAAGAGGAGGTCGGCAGCGATCACCTCGGCCCGTTCGTCGAGGCGCACGCCGAGCGGCTGCGGTGCGACGCCGTCGTCATCTCGGATTCGTCGATGTTCGCGCCGGGGCTGCCGTCGATTCTCGCGTCGCTGCGCGGACTCGCCTACTTCCAGCTCGATGTCCAGGGGCCGGCGAGCGACCTCCACTCCGGGAGCTATGGCGGCGCAGTCGTCAACCCCGCGACGGCCCTCGCGCGGATCATCGCGACGCTGCACGACGCCGATGGCCGCATCGCGATCCCGGGCTTCTACGACACCGTGCGCGCCGCGACGTCGTCGACGCGCGCCGAGTTCGCCGCGCTGCCGTTCGACGATGGCGCGTTTCTCCGCGAGGTCGGGGCGCCGGCACTCGGCGGCGAGGCCGGCTACACGACGCTCGAGCGGCTCTGGGTGCGGCCGACGTGCGAGGTCAACGGCCTGCTGAGCGGCTACACCGGCGAGGGGGCCAAGACCGTCCTCCCCGCGCGGGCGATGGCGAAGGTCAGTTGCCGGCTCGTGCCCGACCAGGATCCGCAGGTGATCGGCGCACTGATGCGCGCGCACGTGGCGCGCGTCGCACCCCCTGGGGTGACGGCGACCGTGCGCGAGCTGCACGGCGGGCGCCCGTGGCGTGCCGAGCCGAGCGGTCCCGTCTTCGACGCGGCGCGACGCGCGCTGGCGGCGGCATTCCACCGCGAGCCGGTGATCACCGGCGAGGGCGGCTCGATCCCCGTCGTCGCCGACTTCGAGCGCACCCTCGGCGCGCCGGTCCTGCTCCTGGGTTTCGGCCTCCCCGGCGAGAATGCCCACGCCCCCGACGAGTGGCTCAGCGTCGAGAACTTCGAGCTTGGCATGCGCGCGATCGCCACCTTCTGGGACGAGCTGGGCCGATCGCACGGGGCGGTCGGATAGCCCCTCGACGCGCTAGAATCGCCAGTCGCGGACGACGAAGAGACCGAAGACCTTCGTCGGGTTGATCTGGTTGAGCGTCAGGTCCGGCGTCTGCAGCAGGAAGACCGGCTGGTACGTCGCCTCGAGCGTCGTGAATCGCGCGATGCGCGTCTGCACGAGCGCGCCCGGCGGCGACTGGCCCCAGTTGGCGGCGCGCGCCTCGAGGGCGACGTAGGTCGTCGGCGTCCAGTATTTCCCGAACTCGAGCTGCGTCCCGTACAGGAACTGATTGAGCGTCGAGTTGCTGTAGGTGCCGATCGGGGTATCGCCGGCGGTGATGTTGAAGACGTCGGCGTCGAGCGTGCGGGCGAGGTTCCCCTGCAGATCCTGGGTAAACGTGCCGAGGGCGAGCGTCGCCAGCTTCTCCTGCAGGTAGGTCGCGTAGTCGGTCGTGTAGAACGGACTGCCCGCGCTCGACGCACCGCCGCCGCCGCTCCCCTGGGAGAGCAGCGATGACGACGAGCTGCCGAGCGCGAGATAGGCGATCAGGTCACTCTGCGAGAGCGGCGGCTGGGCATCGCTCGTCAGCGTGATGCGGGGCTTCTGCGCGGTCCCGGCGATGACGATCTGGATGTTGAGTGCCTGCCCGGTCGGCGTCTGGACGGCATACGTCGCGTTGGCCTGGATCGTGGGATCGAAGTCGGCGGTGCCGATGAAGTTCGCCGTCCCCTTGGTGATGTCGAATCGCTTGGTGAGGAACGTGTACTGGCCGCGCTCCGAGTTCACGACGCCGTCGAGGACGATTGCGTGGGCCTCGCGATCGGTGCGCAGGATCAGGTCGCCGTCCGTCGAGACCTCGACGTTGGCGTCCTTGTTGCGCACCCAGACCTGTGGATCGACCTGCACGTCGACGTCCATCAGCAGGTTGCGCGTGATCGTGTTCGGCGACGGAATCGCCTTCCGCACATCGCCGATCGTCGTGTCGGCGACGCTGTAGACCGCCGGATCGGTGACGTCGATCGGGCTCCGGCCGCCGACATCGGGGATGTAGAAGACGCCGTCGGTGACGTGGAGGCGTCCGGTGAGGTAGGCGGCCATCAGCGGGCCGTCGACATTCAGCGAGTCGGTGACGATTGCCCAGCCCCGCTCCTGGGTATTGATGACCCGGGCGCCGCGCGCCGTCTGGACGAGCGAGAGCACGGGGATCGACGGCGTCGACAGGTCGACGAACCCGGTGATGCGGATCGGACCGCGGCTGCGGGCGACGATCGAGTCGACGGTCACGGAGTCGTTGACGCCGTGGACGCGGACGCCGATGTCGGTGAGGCGAATGCCGAGCGGCACGATCGAGACGGTGCCGTGATCGACGGCGATCGTGCCCGACAGCTCGGGCTTCCGGATCGTGCCGCCCCAGTGGACCTTCGCCGTCCCGTGCCCGTGGAGGTCGGCGATCGTCCCGACGAACTCGGGAATCAGCTCGAACGGGATGCTGTCCGCATCGACATCGACCGAGACCGGTCCGTCCTCCGGAAATCGGGACGCGCTGGTGTCGGCGAGCTTGCCGAGGTGCATCGGCAGTCGGCCGTCGATCCTCGCGAACGTGCGCCCGCCCGGGACGGCCATCGTCCCATGCGCGTCGAGCGTCGTCCCGTCGTAGGCGAACCGGCTGGCGAGGTCGGGCACCGCGATGCCATCCCACGCGGCCGCAGCGGTGGTGACCGTCCCGGTGAACCGGGGCGCCGTGATCGTGCCGTCGACGTCGGCGGTCAGCGAGAGGTCGCCGCGCACGAGGACGCGGCTCTCGAGCAGCGCGGTCAGGTCGCCGACGGCGAAGTGGGCGATGTCGACGTGAAGCTCGCCGGAGCCGGTCGCCGGGATCGTCCCGCTGACGATGATGTGCCCATCGGTGCCATCCGTGAGTGACAACCCGCGGACGCTGACGCCGCTCGCGCCCCACGTGATCAGTGCCGGCGCCTTCGCGCTCCAGAAGGTCGTGTCGAACCGCATGGCGACCGACTCGATTTCGAGCGTGTCGCCCGACGGGTCGACGGAGAGGTCGGCGTTGACCGTGTACTCCTGGTCGTGCGTCGGCGGGCCGCCCGGGACCGACGGTAGCCCGCGCTGTCGCACGAGCAGCACCAGCGCACCGGCGGGCTTGCGGTAGACGACGCGGGCATCGATGCTGTCGAGCGCGAACGAGCCGAGGGCGACGGTGTCCAGTTGCACGCCGACGACGATCGGCGCCGCGAGGTCGGGCGCGGCGATCCACGCGTATTCGGCGCGGGCGCGCTCGAACGACCCGCCGAGGGCGATCACATCGGCCGCGGTCGCGCTGCCTCGCACGTCGAACCGCTGGATCGATCCCTCGAGCGTCCCGTCGGCGTCGACGCGCCCATGCAGCAGGTTGTGCCGGATCGCGGCCGTGTCGCGCGTCGGCGAAATCGGCGAGGCCGACGCGACGACCGAGTCGAGGGGCGCGCCGGCGACGGCGGCTTCGACCTGCTGGCGCGTCGTCGGGGCCGGGGGCGACGTGCGGGGACGATCGCCGCGCGCGCGCTGGACGGCCTCGACGAATCGCCGTTCCGTCGCCAGCGCGCGCGAGGTATCCGTCGACGGGATCCAGCGCCGGATCGCCGACAGCGAGTCGATCGCAATGCGATAGTGGAGCGTGCCGCGACGGTCGCGCGCGAGCCCGATCGCGCCGGTCAGTTCGGCGCTGGCGGCGGGGACGCGGAGCCGGGCGGTGTCCACCTCGAGGACGCCGCCGCTCGCCGCGACGCGCACCGTCGCACTGTCGATCGTCAGGCTGTCGATCGTCGACGTCGTGATCCGCGCCGTCGCGGTCGCCCGCATCGTCGCGGGATCGATGCCGCGCCCCGCGGCCGTGACGGTTGCCGTCAGGGTCGTCGGCGGCGCCCGGCTGCTGACGACGCTCGCATCGACGAGGGTGACCGCGACCGTCGCGTCGTATCCGTAGTTGCGACCGGGCGCCGCGAGGTCGAAGTGGCCGTCGATGCGCACGCGGCCGGTCGAATCGGTACCGGTCGTGTCGGCGGCAAAAGCGGCGCTGACGGTATCGGGGCTGACGCGAAACCGTCCCGTCACCGTCAGGTCGCCGAGATCGCCGACGGCGCGCACGCGCCCGGTCGCGAGCCCGCGCAGCCCGAGCGACGGCGCGAACCGCCCGGTCGTGCGTACGGCGAGCGGGGTGGCGGCGAGCGTCGCGTCGATCCACGGGTGGCCGACCGGCTGCCCGGCGAATCTGGCCGATCCGTCGAGTTGCAGGTGCGACGTTTCGCGGCCCGCGTGGTGCACGATGTCGGCGTCGACCGCCATCTGCGTGTCGGTCGCCCCGTCGAGATGGATGGCGCCGGTGAGCGTCCCGTGCAGCGGCAACCCCGGTCGCACGAGACGCACGAGCGCGAGCGGCAGCGAGTCGAGCCCGATCGCGACCCCGCGGGCGACGACGACGCGCGGGCCGCGCCGCGCGCCGTCGCGGATGCCGTCGCGGATGCCGTCGCGGATGCCGTCGCGGATGCCGTCGTGGACGCCCGCCGTGCCGGTCACCGTGATGTGGCTCAGCGTCCCGCGTCGCGCATCGACGAACCCGATCTCGGCGTCGACCGTCGCGGCGCGGACGGTGCCGTCGATCGCGACGCGCCCGCTGAATGCGCCGGGGACCGGTGTGCGGAGCGACGGCACGAAGCGCTGGATCAGTCGTGTGTCGAGGTCACTGAATGCGAGCGTGGTGTGCTGGAGCGCGAACTCGGTGCCGAGGCGGACCTCGACCTCGCCGCTGGCGCGCGTCGGACCGGTGACGGCCTCGAGACCGGTGACGTGAAAGTCCTGGCCAGCATCGGTCCAGCGTACCGTCAGTGCCCCGGTCGCGTGCCCGTCGGTCGGCAGTCGCGGCTCGAGGAAGGCGAGATCGGCGAGGGCCACCGGCGCCGCACGCGCGGCGAGCGTGATCTCGGTCGGCTTGAAGATGACGCGAGCGCTGACGCGTTCGACGTGCGACGCCGGCAGCGCCACTTCGGCGCCGGTGATCCAGAGCGAGTCGCCCGTCAGGTGGACGACGGCGTCGAGATCGGTGACCTGCGCCACCGGCCCGCGAAAGAGCGCGAGCGACGTCGACAGCCGTGCGACGGCCGCGGTCCGCACGGGCGTCGCGGGATCGGCGAGGTCGAGGCGCGTGACGGTCGTCGTGAGGTGGTCGGCCTCGATCACCTGCTGATAGCCGTGCCCCGTGGCGACGACGACGGCGCGCGAACTCGGCCCGAGGGCGACGCGGATCGCGCTGTCGCGGGCCTCGCCGGCGAGGATCGAGTCCGGCGTCCACGGGCGCCGGATCAGCACGCGTGCGTTGGTGACCTGGACGTCCGTGAAGACGATCCGGCTCCCCCAGCCGCTGTGCGTCGTGTCGCCATCGGAGCGGTGGCTCGATGCGAAGAGGCGCGCGACGTTCCACCGCCCATCCGGCGCCTGGTCGAGGACGACGACGGGGTCGTCGACCCGGACCGAGCGTCCGGCGATCCGCTGGTGCAGGAAATCGCGCAGGTGGTAGCGGACGCTGACGTGGCGCGCGGCGACGAACGGTGCGCCGGCGCTGTCCGTGATCGCGACGCTGTCGGCGGTGACGCCGCGCAGCAGGTTGCCGCCGAGGTGCCCGATCGTGACGTGGCCGTGGATCACCGGGCCGAGCGCGTGAATCACGAACCGGCGCACCTGGTTGCGTCCGACGTCGGTGTTGGTGAGGACGAGGACGATGGCCGCGGCGAGGACGATCGGCGTCGCCACGACGCCGGCGACGATCGCCGCGATGCGCCGCACGCGCCTCGCGAGGTGCACTAGAACGCCTGGCCGATCGACAGGTTGAGGACGACGCGGTTGAGCAGGCCGGTCAGTCCCCCTTCGGTCAGGGCCGGCGCGTACGTCCGCTTGCCGCTCAGCGTGACGAGCGACGCCGTGCTGCCGCTCCCCTGCTGCGTGATCACCGTCAGCGAGTAGGTCGTCACGGGATTGAAGCCGATGTCCACGCGGATCGCGCCCACGGACGAATAGTACCGGATGCCCACACCAGGCGTGACCGATCCGACCGCCGGGAGGCTCTGGCCCCCGAGGCCCGAGCCGCCGCCGACGATCGCGCCGTCGGCGAAGACGGCGGCGCCGAGCGAGCCGACGATCGGGAACCGGTACTCGAGGGTGCCGGCGAGGAGCGTGTTCCCGCCGAGCGGCCGCGGGGTGAACTGCTGGTCGGAGATGGTGACGGTGCGCAGCTTGCCGTTGACGTCCCGATACTGCGTCTGCGCGTTGGGATTGCAGTTCACCAGTGCGACCGACGGGCCGCAGAAGACGACCGTCGTGTCATGGTGCGGCGTGATCGCGATGGTGCGCTGGCGGAGCGAGTCCGGCGAGACGGTGAGGACGCGGGGGCCGAGCTGGTTCTCGCCGAAGCCGCGGACGGAATTGGCGCCGCCGGCGTAGAAGCGGACGCGCGGATAGAGAATGTTCGCGACGTTCGTCGAGTCGGCGGGGTTGTAGCGTCCGATCGGCGAGACCCAGCCGGCGGCCGCGTGCAGCGCGAGGACACCGGTCCCGATCGCGCTCTGGTTGAAGTGCCCGATCGCCGTGAACCACGCCGCTTCGCCATAGGCGCGATTGTAGTGGAAGTCGGAGAGCGTGACCGAGGAGGCATGTTCGAGGTCGACGTGGCCGGTGTAGCCGCGCGTCGGGTACGACGGGTCGTCGGAGCGGTCGACGTTCGCCGTGAAGATCAGCGGCGAGAGCGTGTGCCGGCCGTTCAGCGCCTGCACCGAGGGGCCATCGCAGGCGCCGAAGTTGACGCAGTAGTACACCTGCGTCGAACTCGTGTTCGTCTCCTCGAACTGGTAGCGCAGGCTCGCCGTGACCCCGCTGAAGAGCTGCCGCGTGAACGTCGCGTTGGCGCCGTATCCGGTCTCGACGAAGACGCCGGGCGCGCTCCGGCGCCGCGCGAAGACGCCGGCGCCGAGCGAGTTGCGCTGTCCGAGAAACCAGGGCTGCACGAGGTCCGCGCCGAGGTTCCAGTCCGGGTCGAGGAACTGGCTGGTCGAGAACCCCTGATCGCCGGCGAGGTGGATCACGTTCTGGAAGATGAACCGGTCGTTGAGCTGCGGCGCGAGGAGGTTGTCGGCGCCGGCGCTCAGCGTCAGTTGCCGGCCGCCGCCGAGGAAGTTGTAGGTCGTCAGCTGGCCGGAGGCCTGGAAGAACTGGACGGTGCTGAACCCCGTGCGGAGCTGCGCGCGGTGGAGTGGGGCCTCGACGACCGTGACATTCAGGTCCTTGACGCTGTCGCCGCGCGCCGAGTCCGGCGTCACGGCGATCGCCGCGCGGCGAAACATCCCCGATTCGTAGAGCGCGCGCTGGTCGCTGGCGACCTGGTCGCGCAGGAACGGCTCGCCCGGCCTGAAGCTGAGCGAGTGGCGGACCGTCGTCGATGAGACCTTCGAGTTGCCGGCGACCGTCACGGTGCCGACCGTCGCCTTGCGTCCGGGCGTCACGCGAAACGCCAGCGCCGCCGTCGGCATCGCCCCGCCGCCGAGGGTCGTCGCGGTATCGACCGTGGCGTCGGCGTAGCCGCGATTCCAGAGCGACTGCCGCATCGCGGTGATCGCCGAATCGAGCGCGTAGAGGTCGAGCGGCTGGCCGACGTGCAGGTGGAGCAGGCGCTTCCGCGCGCGCGCGTCGAAGATCGTGTCCGGCACGATCGCGATCCCCGAGAGTCGCGTCGGCAGGCCTTCGCTGATCGTGAACGTCACGCGCGCGGTCGTCGCGTGCGGCGGGGTGAGCGCCGTGTCGACGACCGCGTCGCGGTAGCCGCGCTTGTAGTACAGGATCAGCAGCCGCAGGACGTCCCGCTTCAGCTCATCGCGATGCAGGTACTCGCGCTGGTAGAAGATGTGCGACTTGCTGATCAGGCAGAACGGCGCGAGGAAGAGGCTCTTGCAGTGCGACGCCTGCGTGACGATCGAGGACGCGAGGGCCCCCTTCGGGATGGCGCGCGCGCCGACGAAGTCGAGCGACAGCACCTCCGGCCGATCGCGGCGCGTCGCCGGGCGCACGCCCTGCGCGGCGGCCCGGGGCGCGCGGCCGAGGGCCGTGACGACCATGGCCGCGACCGCGGCGACGCGCGCCGGGTGACGGAGTGAGAACGACGGACGGCGCACCGGCCCCGGGAATGCAATAGGCGGACCGGCCCCGTCGGGCACCAGTCGGCGCGGCGGACTACAGGCCCGCGAGCAGCGCGTCGTTGTTGAGCGTGCCGGCAATCCGCTTGATCAACCACTCCATCGCCGACTGCGGCGGCATCTGCTGGAGCCCCTTGCGCAGCGTGTACACGGCGTCGAGCTGGTCGGGCCGGAAGAGCTTCTCCTCGCGGCGCGTCCCGCTCGTCGCGATGTCGATCGCGGGGAAGATCCGCTTCTCGGCGAGACTCCGATCGAGCTTGATCTCGCAGTTGCCCGTGCCCTTGAACTCCTCGAAGATCACGTCATCCATCCGCGAGCCCGTCTCGACGAGCGCGGTCGCGATGATCGTCAGCGAGCCGCCGCCGGCGGCCGGCGCCACCGACCGCGCCGATCCGAAGAACGCCTTCGGCCTGGCCATCGCCGTCGCGTCGAGCCCGCCGGAGAGCGTGCGACCCGTCCCCCGCTCGACGGCGTTGTGCGCGCGGGCGAGGCGCGTGATCGAGTCGAGCACGATGACGACGTCGCGCCCCTGTTCGACGAGGCGCCGGGCGCGCTCGAGCACCATCTCGGCGACGTCGGTATGCCGCTCCGCGGGCATGTCGAAGCTCGACGCGACGACTTCGCCGTAGCCCCAGGTGATCATCTCGCTCACTTCCTCCGGGCGCTCGTCGACGAGCAGCACGAGGAGGACCGCGTTGGGATGATTCACCGCCACGCCCTCGGTGATCGCCTGCAGGAGCATCGTCTTGCCGGCGCGCGCCGGCGCGACGATCAGGGCGCGCTGCCCGTAGCCGATCGGCGCGATCAGGTCGATCGCGCGGCGCGTCAGCTCCGGACCACCCTTGGCCGGGCGCCCCGTCTCGAGCGTCAGCTTGCGCTCGGGGTACGAGGCGACGAGCGAACTGAAATCCGGCCGGCGCAGCGCGGCCGCGGGATCGCCGCCATTGATCTGCGTGATGTCGACGACCGTCAGCCGCCCACGCGCGTCGCGTCCCGTCGTGGCGACGACGGCGTCGCCGCGCCGCAGCGCGTACTGCCGCACCGTGTGCACCCCGACGAAGGCATCGCCCGGCTCGGCGAGATAGCTGTTGCCCGCGCGCCGGATGTAGCCGCCATCCCGCCCGCTGTCGAACCACCCCGTCGTCTCGCCATCGGCGACGATCGGCGCCGGGACACCACCCTGCGGCGGGAGATGATCACGGCGCGGCCCGCGCCCGCGGTTGCGGCGCCCGTGTCCGCCGCCGCCCTGCGGGTTCTGATGGTTCGGCCGGCGGCCGTTCTGCGGGTTGTGATTGGGGTTCTGGTGGGGTGGCTGCGCCGCGTACTGGTTGTGATTGACGGCGGGACCCGTGGCGCCATTCGGCGGGAGCGGTGGCGTCGCGCTCGAGGTGTCGGTCAGCGTCACCGGCGGCGATCCGACCGGACCGGGGGATTCGCCCCCGTCACGCACGGGGCCGCCGTCGGCGCCGGGGCTGCCGGAGGCGTCGCCGCCGGCGGCGAAGTCCATACCCGGTCCCTCATCGGGGACATCACGATACGGGTTGGATTCGCCGGATTGTTCGGGCTGAGGGCCAATGGGGCGAGGCCCACGGCCGCGACGATGGGGACGTCGACGTTCGTTCATGCAACAGTCAGTAGGATGTGGTCTTGCGCGTTCCGCGCAGAATGCTGCGCGACTGCCG